>Ga0233447_1000468_pt1 | contig 45898 bp, 30 predicted proteins | sample SI_124_October20_3_FD_183014 | JGI IMG/M metagenome (GOLD analysis project Ga0233447, IMG submission 183014) | Seawater microbial communities from Saanich Inlet, British Columbia, Canada - SI_124_October2016_135_MG | ecosystem: Environmental > Aquatic > Marine > Inlet | place: Canada: British...
CGAAATATTCAAATAACTCTTCTGGCAGTAAGTGGCGTAGTAGTATTTCCATTTCCATGGATGAAAGATAAAAGAAAACTTTTTATCCCACCAACCCGATAATTAAACTGATCCTCGTTATTCCCGATACCAAAAGTAATTTATGCAGCACCCCTGCATGTTTTGTCTTAAAGACAAAATGAATAAATTCTTTCATAATGTTGTTACGTTTTTTAGGTTTATAATTATTAACAAAGTTTGGAAATTTTAGATTTTGAGAATGTAGAATTATCTCAAATATTCTCAGAAATTGAGTTTATTCATAGGCAAATTAGTTAAGTATGTATAAAACTATTTCAATCATTTTTAAAAACCAAACTATATCCGGTTAAATAAGATTTCAACCCATTATTTATAATGCATTTAAATCCAATATTATAATTGATATAACAATTCCAAATATTCCAATATTGAACATTTGTTTACAACAAAATAATAACGAAAACAGATAACAATTTTCATGATCTTTTAGTTATAAATCACTACACAATTATTTTATTTACGCGATTTAAGAAATTCGGTTGCGGGAAAATTAATTTTTTTCAACGATTGATCAGGGGATTATTTTGTAATATAAATTGTGGTGAATTCTTGATATTACAGATTTTGTGTCAACAGAAATTTATTACTTCCTTTTAAAATTCTGAGAGATTATTCTCCGGCTCATCCGCAGTAAAAACTCTTCATCGTTTATTTTTACCCCAATCGTACAATTGGGTTCTTTATTTTTATCAATCTTTGTGAAGCCGTTTTCATCAACAAAAACAAAAGCTTCTTTTGTTTCAAAAAGTTCTGGCCAAAGTATCATTCCTACAGCTACGCCATCGAACATTTTAGGCTTAATTGCATAAGGCGCGTGTTTATACCAAAGTGCATAAAGTGAACTTATTGCATCGGTCAGTGGAGTGTTTCGCATTGCAATTGCATTGAGATATTTGTCATTGATGATAACATGGTCGGTAATATCAAGTGGAGCCAGTGTAATATTTGCTCCCGAAACCATAAATTTTTGACCCGCTTCCACACTCGCCACTACATTCCATTCAGCATTTGCTTGTCCGCCTCCGTAGCCAATTTCAATCGATCCAAACATAGAAACTACCTGTTTTGCTTTTTTCAGAGCCTCTGGATCTTTGTCAATTACATCAGCAATATTATCAACCGGGCCAACCGTAAACAGTACAACTTCGCCAGGGTATTTATTTAATGTTTCAATTATAAAATCGGAGGCTGGTTTCGTTTGTGGTCTGAGTAAGTTGAAATCTTCAGCCCAAAGCATTTGAGTTGATTTTCCTTCCAATTTGGTGTCTTTCCCAACAACAGTTGGAGTGTGCCTTCCCAGGTAAATTGGAATATTTTCCAGTCCCGTTTCGTATAGCATTTTTGCAGCAACTTGTCCGCGGCCCGGAGTATTTCCATGATCCATACAAAGCCCAAGAATTTCAAATTCTTCCTGACTGGAAAGTAAAAGTGCCACTGCAAAAGCATCGTCGATGTCTCCACCTAAATCGCAATCGAATATTACTTTTTGTTTTTGGGCAGAAAGGTTGAAAAGAATAAATATTAAGACGGTTGTAAATAATATAAGTTTCTTCATTTGATTTGGTTGTTGTATTCACAATTAAATTCAAATCTAAAAATAATTTCTTACACTTAGCTTTTCATTATGAATTGAAGATCGAATAGTGTTTTAATTGCCAATTCAAAAAATACTCATTTTAAAATAACTTTTCTTTTTCTCTTAATTTTCCGGAGGTAACGGAACAGAATGTTCTCCATATTTTTCGTAAAATTTATCCCACATATTATAATATTTATCTTTATAAAGTTTTTGTATTCTTGGATCGTCACGGTGCGGATAAAAATCAAAAACATCTCCATTCCCAAGAACCCGTGGGTCTTTTTGTTCAGTAAGAACTTTTATCATTCTTGCACTAAGTTCGTCAACAATATCCTTGTATTCGGGTAAGTCAGCCAGATTATTTACACAATCAGGGTCTTTATTAATATCATAAAGTGCATCGGCTGGTCTTTTCCCAAAAGCAGATAAATAATACTCGTAATCAATACTATTTTCACCTAATTCTGTTAGATATGTTTTAGTGGGTGAACCATCGCAATTCATATAATTAAATTCAGGATCACCGGCTGGCCATCTGTTAGGTTTGTAGTTGTGAACATAAAAATACTTATCTGTTCGTATTGCACGGGCAGGATAACCTACCGAGTGTTGATCACCGTCCATTCTTCCAAGGTCGTGCCTTTCTTTACCAAGAACCGCAAAATTACGACTTGTATCAATCCTGCCTAACTCTTCTGATAACAAAACATCAAGAAAACTTTTTCCTGTTATTTGTGCATCTTTTTCAACACCGGCAACTTCCAGGAAAGTAGGAGCAACGTCAGGGAAATTAATATAATCGGTTACAACTCTGCCTGCTTTAATTTTATCTTTCCAGCGCGCTGCAAAAGCCACATGAAAACCTTCTTCAAAAATTTGTCCTTTAATCCGGGGGAAAGGCATTCCATGGTCAGAAGTAACTACAACTAAGGTGTTATCCAGCAAACCCCTGGTTTCGAGAGATTCTAAAGCTTTACCAATTAACATATCATGATATTCAACTTCAATACCATAATCCGCAAGATCTCCCCTGATTAATTCATTGTCAGGATAGAATTCTGGCACTTCAACTTTACTTAAATCGGCGTTTACCTTTTTGTAAGAATCCTTCTCGAAAGAACGATGCGCCTCGTGGGTTCCAAACCAAAAACAGAAAGGTTTGGCTTCGGTATTTTTATCGAGAAAAGAGTCAAAATTTGCAACATAATCTTTATCGCTAATACCTGAATATGGTGGTTCAAGTTTTATTTCGTTGTACTCCCAACCAGCTGGATTGTGCTCTCCATAATATTTTCCTGGGCCCCATCCTTTACCTGTAAATCCTATATTATAACCTGAGGCTTCCAATAGATCAGGATAAAATTTCCATTTCGGCGGAACAACTGGTTGATGATTTGCAGCCTCTTCCAATTGCCAGGAATATCGCCCGGTTAGTAGGCTAGCCCTGGCTGGTGCGCATTTGGGATTTGTAACATAGGCATTTGTGAACAATACCCCTTCGTTGGCAATTCTGTCGAAATTAGGAGTTTTAATATAATTACAACCGTACGCTCCCATACTGGTTCGGGAAATATCATCAGCGATTATAAATAAAATATTGGGTCTTGAATTGTCTTCGTCAGTAACCGTTGTTGATTTCGGCTGACAGGAAACAAAGAGAATTAAAATAATTGATAAGAAGAATGCAGATTTATTCATTATTGTTGGTTTAGAATTGATTGGTTCAAATTTAATCTTTTAATTGAAAAAGAGCTAAAAACAATTCAAAAGTTGGTAGTCGGTTTAACGTCTTCCAAGCAGAAGGATTGTTTCTCATTTCAAAAACAATTTGCTCATCTAATTGAGCTTTTCGCTTTCAATAGCTTCTTTCAATCTTGGCAAAATTGGGTCACCGGTTTTTTCTGCCAGTTCAATTAATTTGGTTTCGTACTCTTTCTTTTTTTCTGAAGCCTCAGGATTTGCAAATAAATTATCGGTTTCAAACGGGTCATTTTTGTAATCGTAAAACAGTTGGTAATCGAGCATTGAAAGCATGTATTTTCCATCCCAGACCGCTCGCCAGGCATTTTTGTTTGAATGTAAGCCAAGATAAATATAGGGTTGTTTTGGTCCTTCTCCTTTGGTAATCCAATCAGCCATACTTAAACCTTGCATGTATTCAGGTACTTTAATTCCGGCTAAATCTAAAATGGTTGGTGTTAAGTCAACACTGCTTACCAAAGCATCGCTTTCAAACCCAGCTTGTTTTATGTTTGGAGCAGAAACAATAAATGGAATTCTAAAAGCTGTTGAAAATGGTTTCCCCTTTGTGCGAATTGTGTTGCTTAAATTACGATTTGTCTCGATGTATTTTTTAACAATCTCCTGGTTGTTACTTCCCAAAACATCGCCATGGTCGCTCACATAAATTATTATGGTATTATCGTCAACTCCCAATTCTTTTAAGCCTTTTTGAAGGCGACCAATCTCAAAATCAACCGCAGTAACCTGTGCGTAATACATTTGAAGTACTTCCCTTAATTCTTTTATTGTTTTGTCATCCATATTTTCTGAACCGGGGGGCAACTCAAATGTGTCAGGATTGTACATTTCAAGAAACTCTGGCAAACACTGTTCCGGTTTATGTGGTGGCCCGTACGCAATGTAATAACACCATGCTTGGTCTTTTTCGGTTTTTCTTTTTATGAAATCCAAAGCCATGTCGGTGTGCCATGTTGGTTCCCATTCGTATCCTTCAACCGGAACTTTTTCTTTATTTTTATTGTATTTCCACACATCCAGAAATTCGTGTGATTTTTCGTATCCGTACCACTCCTGCCAACCTTGTCGGGGAGCGCCGGGTTCAATAAAACCGCCAACTCCATTTTCATCGTCAGGAAAAAATCCATCCAAATGCCACTTGCCAATGTATCCGGTTTCGTAGCCATTTTCAACAAAAATTTCTGCTATACTTTTAAAATTGTAATTTAATTGAATGCCATTTTCAACAACGCCATGTTCGTGAATGTACAAACCGGTTTGCATGGTTGCACGAAACGGACAACATACTGGCGACGCACTGGCAGCGTTTGTAAAACGAACTCCGCCAGCGGCTAAATTATCGAGATTTGGTGTTTCTACAATATCGTTCCCGGCGCATCCCAATACATCGGCGCGGTGTTGGTCGGGTTGAATGATAAGTACGTTTGGTCTATTGATTTGCTCTGCTTTTTTATCACATGAATAAAAAATCACAATTATCAATACGAATAAAATACTGATTTTTACTTTCATAATATTCTGTATTTTTATGTGATTATTGTGGTATCTGTTTTTTGAACCACATAGACACAATAGGACACATTAGTTTATAAATAATTCTTTGTTTGGTGAACTTCCCATTTCAAATACAAGTTCGCCGTCCTTCGTAATTTCATCATGAAAAATATAGGGACGTTTTAGTTCATTTCCGTTTAGTGAAACTTTTTGTACATAAATATTCTCAGATGAGTTGTTTATTGCAATGATTTTAAATGTTTTTCCATCGTAATAATTTGGGTCGAGTTTTATTTCAACTTTTGAAAATAGCGGGCTTCCCAGCATATATTTGTTATCTCCCTGACAAACCGGATGGAATCCCATTGCACTTAAAATGTACCAGGCCGACATTTGACCCACATCGTCGTTTCCCATAATTCCGTAAGGTCCAACATCGTAAGCATTTTCAAGAATTGTGCGCACCCACTTTTGGGTTAACCATGGTTTTGTGGTGTAGTTAAATAAATAGGGAACATGATGAACCGGTTCGTTGGCGTGGTTGTAGAATTCATTAAATGGGAAATCAGCCGGAGTACGGTCAAACATATTCTCTAATTCGGATAGAAACCGGTCTTCACCAATTAACGATTTTAATCCCGGAATATCATGCGGAACAAACCACATTTGTTGCAACGGATTACTTTCAATATTACCTTGTTTGAAAACCAATTCTCCTTCCCATGGAATCCAATCGCCATTTTTATATTTTCCACGGAAATAACCAATTTCTGCATCAAAAATATTTTTGTAGAATTTTGCTCTTTCTGAAAATAATTGCTCTCCCTTTTTGTCGTTTAGCTCTTTTGCAATTTGACTGATGCACCAATCGGCATAACAATTTTCGAGGGTTGCCGAAACTCCTTTGTAATATCCGTTCCAACGAGCTGGAACCGGGTCGCAGGCAACGTAACCTTTTTCGTTATAGTTTTCCCAACCGTTGCGGATTGTATTTGGCCCAAGCGATGTTTGTTTGCCAATTCCGTAGGCTTTTTTTAAGTCAAAGCCGCGAATTCCTTTTGTCCAGGCATCCAATATTACTGGGAGTGCCGGGTCGCCCAACATACAGTTTGAGTAACATCCTGCAATTTCCCATTTTGGAAATCCCATGCCTCCATCTTCTCCTTTTGCAATTAATGAATTTACTAGCTCGTTAACCGAATTCGGGTCGATTATAGTAAGCAAGGGAATGTGACTTCGAAACGCATCCCAGCCGCTAAAAATGGTTCGATAATTAAAATCAGTCGCCTCATTTATTCCTGATTCTTTCAAATAAAATCGACCGTCAACATCTGTAAAATCGCGGGGATCCATTTGAGCGTGATACATCGAAGTATAAAAAATCTCTTTTTGTTTCTCGGTTGCTCCTTCAATTTTTATCAAGTCGAGTTGTTTTGTCCACGCGTTTTCTGCATCCGACAAAACTTTGTTAAAATCCCAATGGTTTAGCTCCGTTTTTAAATTATTTCTCGCTCCTGCCTGGTCAACAAAAGAGATACCCGCTTTAAACAGAATTTGGTCACCATCTTTTAAGTCCGGGTATTCAGCATAAAAACCAAGGTGCTCGCCTTCTAATTCATTTAGACTGGGTTTTACTTCGCTATTTTTTATGAGGGTTTGATATTCTTCTGTTACAATATCTTGAGCTTTTCGCGATTGAGCTTTAGGAATATTAGCCGACCAAATTCCATGTTCTGAAAAAGGCTTTGAGAATTCGGCTGAAAAATAAACGGTATAAAAAACCATGTTTGTTTTTCCATTTCCCCAGCCGCCACCTTCGGGAGTGTATTTCATCCAGCCTTCAATTCGGTGGTCATCCAAACCTTTTATGTATTGTTTTACCGAAGTTCCACCAATACGCCGTGCCAAATCAATTTGAATTCGGTTGGTTTTATTTTCAGGAAATGTAAATCGTAATATCCCGGTTCGCAGAGTGGAGGTCATTTCAGCTTTGATGTTGTAATCATCCAGGTCGATAGCATAAAATCCGGGTGATGCAATTTCTGTTTCGTGCGAAATTTTTGAACGATAACCAGTTTTCGGATTTTCCACACTTCCACGATTTGGGTGAAATTTGCCATTTGTTGGGGTGACCAAAAGATTGCCAAAATCGCCAAACCAGCCAATTCCGCTCATGTGGACGAAACTGAATCCTTCCAGTGTTTCGTGTTCGAAAGAGTAACCCGAACCGACGTCGCCACCGGTATATGTATCAGGACCAAGTTTTACCAAAGAATAAGGTAGAGTAGAACCGGGAAATGTTCGGCCATAATATTTTGTTTTGGCAACGGCACCAATTAATGGATCTACATATTTTGTTGGTGAATTTGGAGGCGGTTGATGTGAACTACAAGCCCAAAAGAGAAGTAGGAAAGGCATGTATATTAGTTTGTTCATAGTATTGATACTGGTTGCTCGTTTGTATATTTCTATTTGTAGATAAAGTTCATGAATTTTAGACAATTGTTAACTGCGACTGCAAACTTATTTCCCCATCTCTTTTCGTACACCTTTTATCCACTCATCGTGGAGAGTTTTTAGCCTTTTTACTTCGTTCGGGTATTTTTCGGCTAGATTTTCTTTTTCCGAAATATCCATTTTAATATTCGATAGAAATAATTTGTCTTCTACAATTACTCCTTTTTTTACACGCTCTTTTGCATTTCCGATAAGTTTCCAATCGTCTTTTCGAACTACCCACTGTGCAATGTTATCGTCGTAACTTCCGTGTTGCCAGTACAAAACATCGTGTTGCGATTTGGCCGAATTATTTTTTACAACCGGCATAATACTTTTTCCATCAATGTCCATTTTTGAAATGTCGGTTTCGGTTAGTTCAGCAATGGTTGCAAACCAGTCCATTTCCATACAAATTTGGTCGCGCACTTCATTTTTTGGTACAACTCCCGGATAACGGATTATTGCGGGAACACGGATTCCACCTTCGAAATAACTGAATTTGCTTCCACGGTATTTTCCTGCACTACCACCACCCCAAAAAGCACGTTCTTCGGTTGAATATCCGTGGTCGGATTGAAAAATCACAATAGTGTTTTCTGCTAACCCGGTTCTATCCAGTTCATCTAAAACCTGCCCAATTCGTTCGTCTTCTGTAGAAAGAAATGCAGCATATTCTTTTCTGGGAGTTGGCAAATCTTTGTAATGTTCCAACCATTTTGGTTCTCCCTGATAAGGATAATGTGGTGCATTAAAAGCCCAGTAAATAAAGAAAGGTTCTTCTCTTTCCTGATTAAAAATTCCTTTTATTTCCTTGACCATTAAATCAGGGAAAAATTCGCCGGGATGTTGAACTTCTTTTTCATTTTGGTACAAATCGTGCATGTTCGGTCCTGACCAAAACATAAAATGAGAGTAGTTGTCGATGCATCCTCCCTGGTGTCCGAAATAGTAATCGAAACCCTGACCGTTTGGCAAAGTCTGTGGTTTGTGCCCTAAATGCCATTTCCCGACCAATGCAGTGAAATAGCCATTTTCTTTTAGCATTTCAGCCATTGTAATTTGCTCGGTTGGCATTCCATATTTTTTCATTTTGTCGGCATTTGCCGGAACCGGAACATTTCCCCAGAGTCCGGCACGTAAATTTGTTTTGCCTGTTAGCAAAGCAGCCCTTGAAGGAGAGCAAACACTTGCCGCGGAATAGAATTGAGTAAACCGTGTTCCTTCTTCTGCCAAACGATCCATGTTTGGCGTAAACAAATCTTTCGACCCGTAACAATTCATGTCGATTGAACCCTGGTCGTCGGTGAGAATGACAATAACATTTGGCTTTTTTGATTTTGTGGTTTTCGAAGCAAAAGTTGATGATGAAAGTCCAACAAAAATCAGTAGAAACAGAAATCTCCACTTTTGAAAGTTGATTATTTTTGAATAAGAAGATAAGATTGCAGCTAAAAGTGTTCTATTTTTCATGTTGTTTCCCGTTAGTATTTTGTGATTTTAATTATTTTCCATAATTCTTTTTAACGTGTTCCAGCCACCACATAATTCCAGGATTTGCAGGAGTTCCGTCGCCGCCCGGATTTGGGTTTGGTGGCACGTTTTGCAACCAGGTAGATGCAAAAATATATCCCATTCCATTTTGTAAATGTTTGTCGGTAGTTTCCAACTGTTTCTGTTTTTTGCCTTTGGTGTAAATACCAACATTTATGTATTCGTACAAATCTTTTTCTTTGCTGTATTCGCCCCAATAATCAGGCGGTGTTCCTTCACTTTCGATGTAATGTTTGTAAGTGGGCTTGTCGGAAAAATGCAAAGCCAGATCAGCATTTGTTGGCGGCAATCCACGCGAGTTAAAACCAATCATAATTTTTGGATCCTCTTTTTTGCCCGCTGCAATCATCTCTCCAATGTTAAAATCTTTTGCCCGTTGCGCCATTCCTTCGTTGTCGGGGTCAACAAAAACATTTCTAAAATTATTTTCAGACAACCATTTTACCGTATTTGCCACGGCCAGGTTTGCCTCTTTTTGAGTCCAGCTTTCCCATTTTCCCTTTGAACCTCCCCAGTATAAACAGCCCACCAAAACTACCATTTCACGTTTGTCGCAGGAATTAATAATTTTTGCCATTCGTTTTGTATAAACCGGATTCAGACTGGCATCTTCGTTGTAGCCTTTTACATCGCCAAATCGTGATCCCATAAAAAATACGCTGATTGTATTTATGCCGTACGATTTATATAAATCGAGATGTTTAACTAAATCGTTGGTGGTTTTATCCGAAATAAGTGCATTTGAGCAGCGCAACCCGATGGTAAGGAATTCTTTTTCATTCAGAAAAGTTTTGTCACCTTTAACCGAAAAAACATGGTTTCCTGCAAAAAGGGTTTGAAAAGCAAAAATTGTGAATAGGAATAAAATAGCTCTTTTCATGGTTCACTGATTTTAAGGTTGGTCAACAAAATTAACAGAATAACCTTTCTAAAAAATTAAATTAAGAAATAGTTTAAAGTTGTTATTGAAATAATATAGGAGTTCGTTGATAAATTAGATTCATCTGTTGATTCATTTTTTATGGGAAGAATATGTGCCGTATTATTGTTTTCATAAATTAAAAGTTATTGACATGAAAACACTAAAAAGAAAAACTGGAATTATTAAAATAGTCTCTATTTCATTTATAATATTATTTGCCTCTGCTGTTCTTGGAGCTTGTGCCAAGAATGAAATTATAGATGAACAAAATACAAAAGATAACCTGCCAACGCCCGATTTGCCTTATACTATTGTTGGAACTAATCAGTTAAGTTGCTTTGACAATACAAAGGAAATAAGTGCTCCATCGGTTGGAGAAGAGTTTTATGGGCAAAATGCACTTTATAATGAAAATCAGGGATCGTACACTGATAATACAGACGGAACCATTACCGATAATATTACCGGTTTAATGTGGCAAAAAAATGCTGGTGATAAAATGACTTACGATGAGGCTGTGAATGGAGCGAGTTCGTTTGATTTATCTGGATACACAGATTGGAGATTGCCAACAATTAAAGAATTGTATTCTTTAATTATTTTCTCGGGAATTGACCCAAGTGGATACAATGGCAGTTCTACAACTGGTTTAATCCCTTTTATCGATACTGATTATTTTGATTTTGAATATGGAAATCCCAATGATGATAAACGGATAATTGATTCTCAGTTTGCAACTTCATCGCTTGATGTTGGCGATTCTAACTTTGGAGGTGGAAATTTAATGTTTGGGGTAAATTTTGCCGACGGAAGAATTAAAGGTTATCCAACCGGTGCAATGCCCGGTCAACCAGAAGGAAAAACTTTTTTTGTTCTTTATGTACGCGGAAATCAAAATTACGGAATTAATGAGTTTGTGGAAAACAGTAACGCCACAATTACCGATAATGCTACAGGTTTAATGTGGACGAAAGACGATTCAGGTACCGGAATGAACTGGCAACAAGCCTTGGAATATGCTGAAGGAAAGGAATTTGCCGGCTATTCTGATTGGCGTTTACCAAACATTAAAGAGTTGCAAAGTATTGTTGATTATTTACGTTCACCGGGGTCAAGTAATTCTGCTGCCATCGATCCGGTTTTTAATTGCACAGAAATTACTAACGAAGGAGGACAAAAAGATTATCCTTATTACTGGTCGGGAACAACTCATGCAAATATGCAAAACGGAGGAAATGCAGCTTACATAAGTTTTGGCAGAGCTTTGGGTTATTTTAATGGCTCGTGGCAGGATGTACACGGAGCGGGAGCCCAACGCAGTGACCCGAAAGTTGGCGATGCTACAAACTGGCCAACTGGTCACGGTCCACAAGGAGATGCAATCAGGATAAATAATTTTGTACGCTTGGTGAGAAATGTAAATTAAAGTTGAAATAAGTATCATGATTAAAAATTTCAATACTACTATTTTCTATTTTTTTCTCGTTTTTGGAATTTCCTGTACCCAGGATTCGCTTATTGAGGAATTGGAACAAACAGAAATTGAAACTCCCGATTGGACTGAGCAAACTCACGGCGTTTATTTTCCCGATTTTCAAATGGTTTTCCCATCGGATAAAGTTAACCGCGTGGATATAACCATTGACAGCGATTTTTGGGCGAAAATGAACACCGATTTGAGTAGCAACATTGGAAATAACAGACCAGCACCAGGTGTTCCTCCCGGCGAAACAGATTTTGATCCGGTTTGGGTTCCATGCGATTTGTTTTTTGAAAATCAGCAGTGGTACAAAGTTGGAATTCGTTTTAAAGGAAATTCAAGTTTGCGAAGTACTTTTTTAGAAGGATTGAAAAAATTCTCATTTAAACTTGATTTCGATGAATTTGAAGATACGTATCCGGCAATTAAAAATCAACGGTTTTATGGTTTCAAACAGTTAAGTTTGAAAAACAACTTTGAGGACAAATCGTTTATGCGCGAAAAAGTTGCTTCCGATTTGTTTTTTGATTTTGGCTTAGTTTCACCGCACACATCTTTTTGTCAGGTTTATATAGATTATGGTGAGGGCGCTCAATACTTTGGAATGTACACTTTGGTTGAAGAAGTTGACGATACTGTTATTGAAACACAGTTCGAAAATAGTGAAGGAAATTTATATAAACCTGAAGGAAATGGAGCCAGTTTTGCTTCTGGCTCATTTAATTCCTCTGATATGAACAAAAAGTCGAACGAAGATGCAGCCGATTTTTCTGATGTTCAGGAATTGTATTCAGTAATAAACAGCACTTTGCGAAATACTGATTATGAACAATGGAAAACGCAATTGACTACAATCTTAGAGGTGCCGGTATTTTTGAAATGGCTGGCGGCAAATACGGTAATGCAAAATTGGGATACCTACGGAAAAATGACACACAATTATTTTTTGTATAATAATCCTTTAACCAAAAAACTAACGTGGATTCCCTGGGATAATAATGAAGCTTTGCAAAGTGGTAAACAGGGAGGAGCACTTTCAATTTCGTTAAATGAAGTAGGGGAGAACTGGCCATTAATTCGTTATATTCTAGACGATGAACAATGGATGGAAGAATATAAATTAAATGTATTAGATTTTGTGGATGAACTATTTTATCCGGAAAGAATGATTCCGTTGTTTGAGAATTATATCGAACTTATTTCGGAATATGTTGTGGGAAATTCGGGAGAAGAATCGGGATATTCATTTTTAAATAGTGATTCAGATTTTTCTTCCGAAACAGATTTTTTGAAGCAGCACGTAAGTAATAGAAAAACTTTAGCAGAAGAATTTCTTTCGGAAATTCATTAAAATAATAATGATTTGAGTATCTTTTTCAGAATTATAAAAGTATGACGAATTCATCAAAAATAAGAAAAGGAGAAATCCTTATTTATATTGTAATTTGGTTGGTTGTATTGCTGATGCCCGTTTTTCTTTTCCAAAATAGTAATGGATCAGATTGGACTAGAATCAGCCGTGAATGGACTCGGATTTTTCCTTTTTTACTGATATTTCTGGTGCATAACTTTCTCCTTTTTCCAGTTTTTTTTGTTCCAAGAAAAAACCTGAGTTATTTTAGTTTAACTCTGATATTAATTATTGGAGTAAGTGTTTTAATGATGGTTTTTGGCAAGAAGATTGATTTACCACTTGGTGCGTTGCCAATGGAACGGCCACCTGGCAGAATGCCCGGTTTAGAGGCAATTCCGGCAGTCAAGCCAAAGCCGTGGCAAATGATGATACTCGAAAATGTTCTGATTTCAATATTGGTTGTAGGTTTTAATGCAGCTATTAAATTAACCATAAAATGGCAAGACGAGGAGCAGAAAAACAAGGAGCTGGAAAAGGAAAAACTGCAAACAGAATTGGCATTTTTAAAAAATCAGGTTAGCCCACATTTTTTTATGAATACTTTGAATAACATTCATGCATTAATCGATATTAATTCGGAAGATGCAAAGAACTCAATTATAAAACTTTCTAAGTTAATGCGTTATTTGCTTTACGATTCTGAAGAAGGAAAAACTACACTGGCAAAAGAAATAGAATTTATAAAAAGTTATGTTGATTTAATGAAATTGCGGTTTACCTCTAAAGTGAGAATTCAACTTTCTTTCCCTGAAAATATTCCTGAGATTGAAATTCCGCCAATGCTTTTTACGTCGTTGGTAGAAAATTCATTTAAACACGGGGTGAGCTACCAGTCAGACTCTTTTATTGAAATAATTATGAATGCCAATAAAGAGTTTTTGTTTTTTAGAATTAGAAACAGCAAACAAAAAGGTGGAAATGGAATTATCGAACTGGGAGGAATTGGATTGGAAAACCTTAAAAAAAGGTTGAACTTGATATACGGGAATAAATTCTCTATTATTCAAAATGAAAATGATGAGGCTTTTGAAATTAACATAAAATTACCTCTAAATGAAAATTAAATGCATAGCAATAGACGATGAACCTCTGGCATTACAACAGGTAGCAGGTTACATTCGAGGACTACCTTTTTTAGAATTGGTGGGTGAATGTTCCGGTGCATTTGAAGCATTAGAAATACTGGAATCTCAGCAAGTAGATTTAATGTTTCTGGATATAAATATGCCCGATTTAAACGGCTTGGAGTTTGTAAAATCGCTGACTAAAAAACCGTTATTGATTTTTACGACTGCTTACAGTGAATATGCGCTAGAGGGTTTTAAAGTGGATGCCCTCGATTATTTACTAAAACCTTTTTCGTTTGCGGAGTTTTCAAAAGCCGCTTCAAAAGCCCGAACCCAGTTTGAATTGTTGAAAAATGAATCTGAAAAACTTGAAAGTAACGACGACTATCTTTTTATAAAATCGGAGTATAAATTAGTACGAATAAACTTAAACGATGTTTTGTATATTGAAGGAATGAAAGAATATGTTCGGATTCATTTAAGTGGGCAAAAAGCTGTAATGACTCTATTGAGTATGAAATCGCTGGAAGAAAAATTGCCAAATAAGAATTTTATGCGGGTGCACCGATCCTATATTGTAAATCTTAAAAAAGTAACCACAGTTGAACGTTTCAGGATTGTATTTAATGACAAAGTCCGAATTCCGGTTTCAGAGAATTACAAAGAAGAATTTCAGAATTTTTTAGATAAAAACTTTATGGGAAATTAGTTTTAAGTAATGCTGATAATTAATATTATTTTTTACTCACTAAAACTTCAAATGTGATGCCATATTGTAAATATAAATTTACATTTTTGTTGACCGAAATTAATTAACCAATCCAATTGAGCGATTTTAAAACCATATTATCTGATTTTAAACCAGTTTCACTTGAGGAAATAGAAGAGGTGAAATTAATGAACCGAATCGATCGGAAATACTGGTTTCATATTTCAAAGCTAAATCAAATTCTGGAATTTACACTTGCTGATTACGATGTTTTGGAAATAAACGGACTACGTTTAATGGAGTATCAAACTACATATTTCGATACTCCTGAAAATACGATGTACTTGAAACATCATAACCGAAAACTAAATCGCCATAAAGTCAGGCAAAGAAAATATGTTTCAACAAACAGTAGTTTTCTTGAAATTAAACTAAAGACAAATAAAAAACGAACCATAAAAAAGCGAATTGCAGCAGACTTTGAACGGACTGATTTTTCGAATACAGAAATGAACTTTATAAAAGAGAAATCTATGTTTCAAGGAGATGAATTATATTCGAGCTTAAATAACAAGTTTAACAGAATAACCTTAATTCATAAAAATAAACTCGACCGTTGCACCATCGATATTAGTCCGAAATTTTGGAATAATAATGGTGAAGTAAAGTTCGATAATTTGGTTGTTTTTGAATTGAAAAGAGGGCGCAGTTTAAAATCGTCGCCAATGGTTTCTTTACTTCGCAAATTGCAAATTAGGCAGCGCGGATTATCGAAATATTGTACGGGACGGGCAATGCTCGAACCCGAATTAAAACAAAACGCGTTTAAACCACGATTACGATTTTTAAATAAAGAAGTTTTAAATTAATACAAATGAACTTACTAAGTATTTTAGGATTCGATTTAGTCCAATTCGAAAATTTTTCGACACTGGCAATTCGTTTTGCTTTTAACCTGGCAGCAACAACATTTGTTGTGCTTTTATATGCCAGAATTAGCCGGAAAAAGGAATTTTATTTCAGTTATTTTGCAATTAGTATTGCCGTATTTCTGCTTGTTTTTCTTTTAGAGAATGTAAAAATTGAGCTTGGATTTGCACTCGGGTTGTTTGCCATTTTCGGAATTATTAGATACCGCACCGATACAATTCCGCCAAAAGAAATGACTTACCTTTTTGTAATAATTGCAGTGTCGGTAATAAACGGGCTCTCGAAAGATTATTTTGGCTACCTCGAATTAACACTCATTAATATTCTTTTGGTTGGCGTGTTGTGGGCACTCGAAAAAATTCTGATGCTTCGTCAGGAAGATTCACTTTTAATAATTTACGAAAACATCGAAAACTTACACAAAGATAAAGAGAAAGAACTTTTGGAAGATTTGAGAAAACGAACAGGTATTAAAATAAAACGTTACAAAATTGAAAAAATAGATTTTTTGAGAGACGTTGCTCAAATTACCATCGTTTTTGATGTAAACGGACAAACTACAAAAAGGGAGACAAAACTATGAAGCGCATCTTTATTCTTTTGTTTATTCTTTTTATTAGTGTTTCGATAACTCAAGCCAAAACCAAAAAATTTGGAACTTGGATGGAATTTGAGTTCTCGAAAGAGCTATTTGAAAAATTTGAAATAAGTTTAATTCCAGAAATTCGTTTGGAGGACGATTTTACAATTGATGAATATCTGATTGATGTAAAATTTACATACGAACCTGTGAAATTCTTAAATTTTGCTGCGGCTTATCGTATAAATACGAATGTTAAAAATAAGGGCAACGAAATATCGAAACGTTTTGTTTTAGATGCCAATGCGAAACAAGAATTTGGCCGATTTGAAGCTTCGTTACGCACGCGTTATACGAACTACACCGATGTTGAAGAGGGAGAAAGCGAATCAAATTATTTCAGGCCGCGTGCTAAATTAGAATACGATATTAAAGGAAATAAAATAAGGCCGTTTGTAAGTTACGAGTTGTTCAGGAATACAACTGAAAAAGAAACCCGAAAAGGCAGGTTCGATATTGGTTTCACCCGAAAACTGGGTAATTTACACCGTATTGGAATTTATTACCGTTTGCAGGATTATTTCGACGACTCAAATTCTGTTCACATTTTGGGCATCGATTACCGGTTGAAGTTTTAATAATTATAATATTTTGCGAAGGCACGCTACTATTTTTAGAGTTGATTTTTTAAATTGTATTGCGTGAGTTTCTTTAACTTTAAATCAAATCTAACCAACAGAAATGGATACTAAAATATTGTTAATCGCATTCGTATTCCTGTTTTCTGGATGTTCAAATCCGACTAAAGAAAATACTTCTTTTATAGATAAACTGGCACCTTCTGTTAAAAGAGGTGGTTTCGAAATGGAAGATTACTGGGTTTGGGGAGCATCTGTAATAAAAGGCGAAGACGGGAAATACCATATGTTTGCATCCCGCTGGCCAAAAGACAAGCCCTTCTTTAACGGGTATATTTTTTATTCCGAAATTGTGAGGGCAGTGGCCGACAAACCCGAAGGGCCATTTACTTTTAAGGAAGTAGTTTTTGATAAACGTGGAAAAGATTTTTGGGACGGAAGAACAACACACAATCCAACCATTCATAAAAGCGAGGATACCTATCTATTATTTTACATCGGTACAACTTATGAAGGAGAAGATCCATTGCCTGAATTATTACAAGAACCTTTGTCCACTGAAATAAAGAACTTTAAAAACGAAACTTATGGAAATCTTCGAATTGGTTTGGCGACTTCAAAATCGGTTTTCGGTCCGTGGGAAAGAAGCGACGAACCAATTCTTTTGCCGCGCCCCAGAAAATGGGATGATAATATTACTACCAATCCAGCACCTTGCGTTGCTGACGATGGAAGTATTCTGTTGGTTTATCGTTCAAATGTTCCAAAACTTGGAACCCGGTTGGGAGTTGCAAAGGCTGAAAAATTAGGAGAACCATTTAAAAGAATCCGTGATAATTACATGGAGTTTCATGTTGAGGATCCATACATCTGGTGGGTGAAAGATCATTACGAAATGATCGCAAAAGATCAGTCTGGTACTTTAACGGATGAATACCATGCGGGAGTTCATGCCACTTCAAAAGACGGAATAGATTGGATTGTTAGTGATCCAGCAAAAGCATATTCCAGAGAAATTGTTTGGGATGATGGAACAACTGATAATCTTGGAAGTTTCGAGCGACCTCAGCTTTTAATTGAAAATGGGAAACCTGTTTGTTTGTATTGCGCAACCGGCGACGGACCGGGCGGTTTTAATAATGCGCTACGAACGTGGAATGTGGCAACGCCATTTAAAAATGAATAACCAATTACTATTTAAATTAAGCCTAATAATTCGTTTTGTTTACAATGATACTTAAAATATGCATCGGCATTATACATTTGCTAAACCTCATTTCTAAATTGAATTAATATTATCTGTTAATTATTATTTTCTTTATTTCTGAAAATTGGTCGTTTTCTACTTTAATTAAATGAATTCCATTCATCAGTGAATTCAGGTTGACTTTGCAATTTATTAATCTCTGATTTGTACTAATTTGTTTAATTAATTTCCCATTTATTGAATAAATATAAATAGTTGAAGGAGGGAGCAAAACATTTACCGGTTGGATGGTTATTTCAGATTGTGCCGGATTTGGGTAAACAAAAATATTGGAAGGTTGATTTGAAAAATTTGTATTTTTTGTAAGTATTTCAGGAATAAAACTAGCTATAAAAATATCGTCGGATGTACTGTTTCCATCGAAATTGACAAATGTTTTGTCATTAAAGCTTATTTGTTCTTCAAAAATCCCTGCAAGTACAATATGATTTTGAGGAGTTAAAATTATTTTTTCAGTTTCAATATCAGGCGATTCTATTTCTCCGTGCCATAAATATTCTAAGTTTTTATCAAGTTTTACCACTGCAACTTTTTCATCCGGAACATTTTCCCAATTGTAAATACTATCAGAGTTTGTTGTAAAAGCACAATAGTAGTTATTTTCGTTATCAAAAGTAATATCATACAAACGATCCCAGCTTTCGCCCCCAAAATTTTTAATATCCAAAATTTCACCGCTGCTTGTAAGTTTGGCAATAAAACCATCTCCTGATTCAATGTTTGGTATTTCTTCATTTTCAAGAAATGAATTTTCATTGACGGTACCATAAAAGATTAAGTTATCTTCATTGTCGATGGCTATCTTGCATTCATCTATTCCAGGGCTTGAAAGCACTTTAAACCACAAGATTGCGCCATTTTTATCAATTTTTAAAATAACGTTTTTATCATTGTCATCAATACTTAATACATTGCGGTTTATGTTTAGCTCTTGTTCGTATTCTATATTTATATAGTAGTTTTTTTCTGAATCCACAGTCATTGACAAAACTTCCTCTATTTCCCCCCCAAACTGATATACAGAATCGAATAATATTATATTATCCTTTAATTGCGCCAAAACAAGTTGCTCGTTAGAAGATAAATCATATTCTTTTTCGCCTATTTGGAAATTATGTTTTGCGCTGCCTGCAAGAAAAATTTCACTATCAGAAGTAATGTATGATTTTACATCGTCCAAATCATCAACAATATATTTTTGAATGTTATTCAATTCACCATTAGGATTTACTTCAACGGTAACAATATTGTCCTTATTCGATTCATTTAATACCTGACCATTTATGCTTGTATTTGAATTCAAATTCATCAATAAAATTGTTTTGTTATTTAAATTAAAAAAAGAACAGTCGTTTACAAAAGCATTGTCATCACCGTTCTCAAAAAAATGCGTCCATTCTAATTCACCATTTGGGCTAAACATCGATAAAAACCTGTAATTATTTTCTCTAACGTTGGCTAATATTTCATTATTTGCTGTTACCGAAGTCGAATTGAAATGGCCAACTAAATAAACATTTCCATCTAAATCTACGCCTATATCCTGAATGTTATCATTTCCCCTGCTTCCAAATACATTAAGCCACTCTTGATTATAATTGCTTATTGGGCCACTGCCACCTCCACCACCGGTATCCTCTTCTATCAATTCAACTTTTTCCCCTTCAACAACCAGGTCAGGATTATTATCGGCATCGGTATCAATTTGCAACACACCCGAATTATCTGGATTTACTTCAAGCGAGCATTTTGCCCCTTCCATCCCAAAAGCACAATATTTATAAAATGTAAATGAACCTCCTTCAAATACAACTACAAGTGTAGAATCATTTGCCGTAAAATTGAGCTGTATGGTTTCATTTTTTTCAAAAGAACATCCATAAGTATTGTCTGATTGAGAAAACATCAGGTCGGAAATATTGCCAAGGTTTTCCTCGTCAAACTCCAGGGCAGGTTGTCCATTTAATTCCGATTTCGCATCTGAAACATTATAAACCAAAACAGCTTTGCCGGTTTTTAATAATTCGTGTGTAAATTGTGCCATTTTTAAAGAAAGTAAAAGGTCGTTATGCTCGTAAAATTTAGTAAAACTCAATTCGTTTTCTTCGTTACTGTTATAAAGCAGGGCGCTTTTTTCTTTCGACTTAGGTATTTTTTTTAATAAAAAATTATATTCTTTTTGGAAATTATCAAAGTCAGAAACGTCCTCTTTTATTTGACTAGCTTTAAGAATTAGTTTTTTTTCACTATCGGTAAAACTGCCCCCCTTTTCTAAGTCTTCAGCATATTTTGCTATTACCTTTTTCCCAACGGAAGATACGGCAGATAATGCAGCACCAAGATTGTCTCCTTTGTACCATTTACATATCACATCGAATATGTCGAGAATATCGGCTAAGTATCCTACTTGTGCAGCTTCCCAAAACTTTTTTGTTGCTTCTATAATTTGATGTTGTTCGTAAGTTGTTGCCCCCCATGCACATAAAAAGGGTTCAATGTATTCCGACAAATAACTAACATTAAAACCTACCATTGAGTTGGTAACTTTAATTGCAACTTCACCTGAACTTGCAGGATTTCCAACGTCAGCGATAGCAGCTTTTACTACATAAATTCTTGGCCCATTTGTTTTGGGGACAATTGCGGGAAACATGTGTGATGATCCAACATCTTCCCAGGGTGGTTCTAATGCGTATAAAATATTTGGAGGTAGTTTGTCTGGAGGGTTGTTCAATCTGTCAAAACCGCATAAACCGTTAAAAGTTAAATCAGTTTCTGAAGCACCCAAATTTTCGGGTTGGTTTTTCCAATCGATAGAAAAATGCACCCCCAGTTCTTTTTTACCCCAAAATTCCTGAGCAAGGGCGGCATAAGTTTTTATATCAAGTCCCGGATAAAATTCAGATTCAATACCAACCACTAAAGCAATTTTTTTGTTTGGTGTAATTATCCCGCCTGTCGTTTCGTATTTTTGTATTCCTTTTACATTTAATCCAAGTCCACATTTTATTTCCAATAATCCACTTTTCCCTGTTTTGTCTTCAACAACTTTTATTTTCTGGATAACAGGTTCTATTGATGGCGCCCCACTTTTAAAGGAGTAAAACACTGTAGCAATCCCTTCTATATTTGTTTCAACTTTAATTTCATTTCCAGTTTCAGAACCTTCTTCATTTGACAATTCGCCATAATCATTGCCCTCAATTTTAAAAGTAAATTTTTCATTCTGTATTGGATTTCCTTCGGAATCTTCTGCCGATGCAAATAATTGTGCAGGGAAAGTACTAGTTGCAGGAATTATAGCAGTCTTTGAAGTTAATGAGGGGTGATCTGGATGTTTGGGTTCCGCCCAGATGTTTTTAAATCCTTCTTTGTCGAAACTAAGACTAAGGTCAGCTGTTTCGGGGTATCCGAATATTCTAACCAAAAATTTTACACCACCCCATTCACCAACCGTTGATGCTGCTGGAGTTTTATATGTTACCGTCGCAATGCCCTTTTCTCCTTTAAATACTGATCCCATGCCTGAAAAATATCCCCATGGGACTTTATTCATTTCCTCAACTTTGCCTTCAAAAACCCCATCAATAAGGTTCCCCTCTGTATCTCTGATTTCAATAGTTAATACAATTTCAGTAGAAAAAGGTATTACTTCTAAATCGCATTTTAAAAAAACATTAGCACTTTCCTGAGCAACAAAAGGAACCTGATCAAATTGGACAAAAGGTAAGAAATCTGCATACATTGGTTCAAAAGTATATAAAGGACTTTCCGGGACAACAGTCAAATTACTTGAATAAACATGTTCAAAAAAAACCCAACTTGGACCACTATTCTCAACAATTGTAGGAGCTGTAAGTGAGTCAGAGTAATTTATAAGTTTTGCACTAAATCCAATATGATTCTCTAACCCCCCCCCATCATCTGTACTAATTGGGCAAGAAATATATCCTTTTTCCCTTTCACAATATACCTGATCGGTAACCAGAACTGAATCTTTAAGGTATTGAACATACCCGCTAAAACTTAGTTTATCGTCTGCTAATGTTATTGAGAAAGTTGCTTCAGTATCCGGCACACCAAATTGAGTACTTGTTTTAGTGTGTTTGCCTGTAATTGTATTCCCTGTAATGCTGTATTCAGTAAATTTAAATGCTGAATTTGTGCTTAACGGAGATATTGAAAATACATCATCGTGTAACTTAATAACAATATGCGGATAGAGCCCGTGAAAATTTCCATAGTATTCCCCTGCAAAACTAAAGTTATAATTCTGGGAGCTTGCAATCTGAAACAAACACATTAAACTGATAAAAATGGAAATTAATTTTTTCATGGCTTGTTTTTTCTTACAATTTAAGGAATATTAAGAATTATCCCTATTCAATATATTTTATGTTCTTACAATCTCGTTAGTTATAATTTATTGAGCATAAGAATTATTGCCTGCCATTTTTGACACGTACGAAAATATTTTTGCTTTTCTGATTGGAAGTGGAGACTCCTTTTAACGAATAAATTATCTGTTTACAATAACCTTCTTGACAATAGAATGTTTTTCATTTTCAATTTTAACCAGGTGTAACCCATTTGGAATATCGCTCATGTCGATTCTGTATCTATATAATTCCGAATTGGTTAACAGCTTTTTTTCCAGCTTACCATTTATATTGAAAATTGAAATTTTTGAACCCTTTAAAATTCCTGAATTTATTTGAATAAAAATTTCGTTTTTTGTTGGATTAGGGAAAACTACCAATCCTGGCTCATCAACTTTTTCTAAAGTATTTTGGGTCATTAATTCTGGGACAAAGCTGGTAATAAAAAAATTGTAGTCATGGTCAAACATGATTTCACTATCGTAAATAATATTTTCAAAAGAAATGGTTTCCCTGAATTCTCCAGCCATAACGATTTTGTTTGGATTAATTACGACAATTTTTTGGGTCGATATTGAACGTGAATCAAGTTCGCCGTGCCAAACATAATTTAAGTTTTCGTCTAATTTTGCAAGAGCGAGTTTGTTATACTCAAAAATCTGATTCCATCCATAAATACTATCAGATTTTGAGTTTATAGCAAAATAGTAATTGTTAGAATCGTCAATCTTAAAATCGAGTAAATATTCATTATTGTGACTTCCAAAACTATTAATATTGATAATCTCTCCGGAAGGTCCCAATTTTATAACATACGCATCATCGTCTCCGATTGAAGGAATTGGTAAGCCATTAAAAGTTGAGTTTTCTTCTGTTATTCCACATAGTACAAGGTTGTTTTCTGAATCGGATTGCATAATGCAAGGGTTTTTCTCTGAACCTATAAATTCCTTGCTCCATTCTATGGTTCCGTTGGGGGTTATTTTTACAATTGCCTTTTTTCGTTCGTTGTCAGAATAATATTGGGTCTGATCTATGGTAATATCGCTTTCAAATTCAACACAGAAATAAGAATTTTTCTCCCGGTCAACCATTGTCGATATTTCTGTTTCGATATTATTTCCAAAATCGTAAACCGTATCAAAAACAATTGCGTCGTTTTTGATGTGAATAATTGCCAGATAAAAATTGTTATCTAATTCGTATGTTTTTTCCCCAACTTGTAAATCCCCTAAAGTACTTCCTGTTAAAATTAATTCTTCGTTTGCTATTGCTGCACACCGAAAATCGCTTAGGGAAACAATATTGTAACTTTTTATTTTTGAAAGGTTTCCTGAAACATTTACCTCGGCAGAAACTATTTTGAATTGTGAATTCTCGCTGATAATTTGTCCGTTAAACTCCGCAGAAGTTCTGGCTTCACCTATAAAACAAACTTTTCCGTTCATTTTATAAAGTTGAAAGTTTTCTATCCTTACGTAACTGTAATAACCTGATTCGGGGATTTTAAAGGGATGGATCCATTGCAATTCTCCTTCGGAATTGAACATGGCCAGGAAGGGGAAACGATTTTTATCTTCGCCCCAATTTAATACGGTTTGGTTAACACCAAAAGGGGGATCGTCAAATTGTCCTAATAAATAAATATTTCCTTCATCGTCAGTTTCCATATCCCATATTTTTTTTGATGAACCTGAACTCCCCAAAACATTTAGCCACTCTTGCCGTGCGTGATAGGTTGAGCCACCTCCACCAGTATTTCCTCCTGTATTGGTTTCATTATCAATAATTTTTTTCTCAGCCGATAATGTTTCATCGGGAGAATTATCGCCGTTTGTATCGATTTGCAACACACCCGAATTTTCCGGGTTTACCTCAAGTGAACAGTTTGCCCCTTCGTAATTGTAGGCAGGATATTGATAATAGGTAAATGTACCACCTTCAAAAACCACGACCAAGGTAGAGTCGAGTGCTGTAAATTCCAGTTGTACGATTTCATCTTTTTCAAAAGCACAAGCGTAAGTATTTTCCGATTGGGCAAACATTAAATACGAAAGGTTTGAATAGTCTTCATCGTTAAATTCAACTGCAGCTTGTCCGTTTAAACTTGAGTTAGCATTTGAAACATTAAATACGATTGCTACCTTTTTGTCAAGTAACAAATTATGCGAAAATGCGCCCATTGATGGAGAAAGCAAGAGTTCGATGTTTTCAAAATAATCTCTAACTATTATTTCTTCTATTTCATTATGGTCAGATTTAAGAGTACTTTTTGTAGGATCGGGAATTTCTTTATTTAATAATTCGGCTTGTTTTACCCAACCATCAAAACCACCTGCAAATTCATTTAAAAACTTACTTGCGGCAATGGTCTTTATTTCACTTTCAATATAACTCCCTCCATTTCCCAGATCATCAATATAGTGTTGCACTATTTTTTGTCCTACAATTTTTATCAAGGCAAGTGCGGCCTCAGTATCTTCTCCTTTATAATATTTGCACAGAAAATCAAAAACATCAAGAATAGTTCCTAATTCTACAACTTTGTCGTATTGTGCAATACTCCAAAGTTTTTTTGCTAACTCTATCATGTAGTGTTGGTAAATGGTAGTAGCACCAAAGGCACATAGAAACGATTCTATATTGTCAGATAAATTGTCGACTTTAAAACCAAAAAATTTATTTGGGATTTTAAGCGGGATGTGTACAATTTGATCATTTTCAACATCCATTAAACTGGCTTTTAATTCGTAAAGCCTTGTTCCTTTTGTTTTTGGGATAACTGCCGGAAGGCTATGTGAAGCGCCCACATAATCAGATGGATCTTCAATGGCATAAAGTATGTTTTTGGGACCATCGGGTTTAGGGTTTACAAAACGATCGAAACTACATGCCCCTAAATATATTTCGTCTCTTTCTTCAAAATCAATATTGTCCGGTACATTTGTCCATCGTGTGGCTAATTTAACCCCAAGTTTTTTGCCATCCCAGTTTTTTTCGGCTAATGCAGCATATGATTTTAAATCCATATCCGGATAAAATTCCGATTCGACTCCAATTACCAATCCAATTTTCTTATCAGGTGAAATTATTCCACCACTCGATTCGTATTCGTTTACACCTGTTAAGGTTAAACCAAGACCACATTTTATTTCCAATAATCCGCTTTTTTCTGTTTTGTCTTCAACAACTTTTATTTTCTGGATAACAGGTTCTATTGACGGCGTCCCACTTTTAAAGGAGTAAAACACTGTGGCAATCCCTTCGTTATTTGTTTCAACTTTAATTTCATTTCCAGTATCAGAACCATCTTCATTTGACAATTCACCATAATCATTCCCCTCAATATTAAAAGTGAATTTTTCATTTGGTATTGGATTTCCCTCGGTATCTTCTGCCAATGCAAATAATTGTGCAGGGAAAGTACTTGATGCAGGAATTATTGCAGTCTTTGAAGAAAATGAGGGGTGATCTGGATGTTTAGGTTCGGCCCAGATATTATCAATTGCTTTGTCTGTCAGAGTTATACTTTTTTCTCCAAATTCATTAGCAAATCCACGAATTGTAGCTTTAAACTTAAGGAACTTCCAATTGCCTACATTTTCTGCTGAAGGAGTTTTGTATTTTACTTTTGCTATCCCATTCTCTGCACTGAAAGTATTGGAGCCTATAAAATAACCGGATGGCACTTTATTTGTTTCTAAAATAATACCCTGGAAGTAACCACTTGTTAGATTGTCATCCAAATCTCTTACTTCGATCGTTATATCTATTTCAGTTGAATAAGGAACAGTTTCGTAATCACATTTCAGAATTATTTTTGCGTTATGATGAACAATAAATTCATAATTTTTACCCATTCCTAAATCCTTGAATGGAAGAATATCTAAATACATTGGTTCAAAAATATAAAGAGGACTTTCAGGAATAATTGTTAAATTACTTGAATAAATATCATTGAATAAAAAAAAACAAGATTCAAGCTCCTTTTTTAAAATTGGAATTGCATCTAATTCATCGCTGTAGTTAATTAGAGATACGTTTACATCGGAAACACAAACATTGCCTTCAAAATCTCGTTTAAATTTTCCTGCCAAATTGGATTTATATCTAGTCCCGCTAAAATTTATTGTGATTGTTTCGTCGTCAGAATTAATGAAGTCGTAAAAACCGGTGAATCCTAATTTGTCATTGTTTAAAGTAATAGAAAATTTTCCGTTCTTATTATATTCTTCACCATCCTCATCTTCATACAGATAATCACCATTTATATTGTTTCCAGATATACTAAAATTCTTTAGTTTCCAACGTGAACTTTCATCAGTACTAACCTTGAAAATTTGATCATGATATTCCACAATAATACAAGGGCCATTATCTGATGGGAAATAACCTGACCAATTAAAATCGTAATTCTGTGCATTAATGTTTATAAGAAAGCAAAACAATAATATAAGTGTCGTGGTTAGTTTTTTCATAATTTTGTTTTTATGCAATTTAAGGAATATTGAGAATTATCCCTATTCAATATTTTATGTTTTTTTAATTTCTTAAGTTATAATTTATTGAGTATCGGAATTATTACTTTCCTGTTTTGACACGTACGAAAATATTTTTGCTTTTCTGATTGGAAATGGAGATAAAATAACAGAACTTTAAACAGCAATTAACTAATTAAAACTTGTTCCATGAAAAAAATGATTTTTACTTTGGGAGTTTTATTCCTGATTTTTTCCTGCACTCCAAAACAACAAGAACCTGAAAAAGACGAAGCTACGATTAAACAAGACCAACGAATGGAATGGTGGCGCGATGCACGTTTCGGAATGTTTATTCATTGGGGTTTGTATGCCGAACCTGCCGGAGAATGGAATGGCAAACAAGTTCCCGGAATTAGTGAGTGGATTATGGCACGGGCGCCAATTTCGGTAAAAGATTACGAGAAGATTGCGGAAAATTTTAATCCTGTAAAATATGATGCTGAAGCCTGGGTGAAACTGGCGAAACAAGCCGGAATGAAATACATTGTAATTACCTCGAAACACCACGATGGTTTTGCAATGTTTCATTCGAAAGCTAGTAAATACAATATTGTTGATGCTACGCCTTTTGATCGGGACCCGTTAAAAGAACTGGCAGATGCCTGTGAAAAAAATGGAATCAGACTTGGATTTTATTACTCGCAGGCACAAGACTGGCACGAGCCGGGAGGTACTTATTTTAATATTGAACAGGGTGAACCACATTGGGATCCGGATTTGGTGCGCGAACCACTAATGAATTACATCAACGAAAAAGCTGTTCCGCAGGTAAAAGAAATTTTAGAAAATTATAATGGATTGGATATTTTATGGTGGGATACTCCGCGTGGAATGACAGAAGAAGCTGCGCAGGTTTTGCAGGATGTTGCCGATGAATATCCTGATATGTTAACAAACAATCGTTTGTACCGTCCATGGCCGGGAGATTTTACAACACCCGAGCAACATGTTCCGCCAACCGGGCTCGATTACGATTGGGAAGTTTGTATGACCATGAATACCAGTTGGGGTTACAAATGGTACGACGAAAACTGGAAATCGTCGGAAAGTTTAATTCAAATGTTGGTTGATATTGCAAGTAAAGGGGGAAATCTTTTGCTGAATGTTGGTCCAACTGCCGAAGGTCTAATTCCCGATTCGAGTGTGGTTCGGCTAAAACAAATTGGCCTTTGGATGCAACAGAATGGAGAATCTATTTATGGGACAAATGCCAGCCCGTTTTTTAAATTGCCCTGGGGACGTTGCACCACAAAAGAAATGGGAGCAGGAACTTTGTTGTATCTCCATGTTTTCGATTGGCCAAAAAATGGGGTACTTCGTGTTCCCGGATTAAAAACCCGAATCAAAGATGTGTTTTTACTTTCCAATCCGAATCAGAAATTTGCCTGGAAATTTGAAGATGACGATTTACTAATTCATGCTCCATCGGTAATTTTCGATCCGGTAAACACAGTTGTAGTTTTAAAAACCAAAGGGAATTTAGAAGTAATCAGTAATATGCCGGCATTAAAAGAGGGTAGTATTTTGTTGCCTTCAGATTTTGCTGATATTCATAATCCGGGTTACGGAACTCATGCACGTTTGGTTGGTTCAGAGAAAAAATCGGTTATAACAAATTGGGTTGATGGGCGAGTTCGTTTAGAGTGGATGTTTAATGCTACTGAACCCGGAAAATATAAAGTCGAAGCACTCATCAAAGCAGATGAAACTTGTAAACTGAATGTTAAAATCGGTGATGAAAACCTTGAATCTGATATTGAAACTACCAACGATAAATTTGAAATTGTTACTCTTGGTGAAATTGAAATTACTGAAACCGGTAATCAGACTATTTCTTTAAATCCTGTTCGCGAAAACTGGAGTGCGATTGAATTAATGTATGTTGAATTGGTGAAATAACACTGCTATTATTTATGCTATTTTCATTTAGATTTTTGTCACAGATATTGTCTAACACGAATAAACGAATATGAGGAAATTATTTCTTTCAGTCTTATCAATATTATTTTTATTGAATTTTACTTACTCCCAAATTACACCTTTTCCTGAATTCAAAAGTACGGTTCTAAGTAGCGTGTACAAAATAGAATCTGATAATAATTTAATTGGAACACAATGCATTGAGTGGCGCTCTGGAGTAGCAAGTTATGCACGATTTTATGTTAATGATAAAACAGAGGTGATTATAACTTGTGCCGAAGCTGGTGGCAACTGGGATGTGTCGTCGGTGAAACCAGTTGATTATATTATTGAAGGAAATAGATTGCGTATATCTTTTGCTGAGTCAAATAAAATAATGATTCATACGGATACAAAAGAAGTACTGTATATATTTGTTGAATCGGCGGAAGAGAAGGCTTTAATACCTGACAACAAAAAGGTGTTTTCTATTTTAGATTTTGGTGTAAAACCAGGAACTGAAAAAATACTTTCTTTCGATATCCAAAATGCAATCGATGTTGTTGCATCAAAAGGTGGTGGTACACTTTTATTTCCAGCCGGAATTTATAAAACCGGGACAATCTCGATAAAAAGCAAGGTATTTCTATATCTCGCTGCCGGTGCTCGTATTCAGGCTTCGGTAAATAAAACTGATTATCCACAAGATTTTGGAAAAACTGGCAGTGGCTCAGAAATGATTTATACCCGTTTAATTTTATTTGACCATGTTACAAATGCCGGTATTAGGGGTTCGGGTGAAATTGATGGTGGTCGCCATACAGAAACAATAAAGGAAAGTATGTCTGGAATTCTGCCTAATCTTATTCGAATAAGAAATTGCGATAATATTTCAATTGAAGGAGTTTTACTTCGTCGTGCATTTGGATGGAATACACATGTTTTGTTTAGCGAAAATATTGAAATTAGCAACCTAAAAAGTATTTGTAGTGGTTCTGACGGGATGGATATTGACAATTCAAAAAAAGTAAAAATAAGCGATGTTTTAATTTCCAGCCACGACGATTCATTTGTACTTAAATCGACAACCAATCGTTACGGACCTCCGCAAAATGTGACGGATATAATTCTTAACGATGCAGTATTGTTTACGGTAAAATCTGCCCTTAAAATTGGCACTGAAACGAATGCTGAAAAAATGTCGGACATAACTTTCGAAAACATAACATTTGCTGGTTCGCGGGGTGCACTGGTAATGTACATTCGTGATGGTACTACAATCAGCGATATTAGTTACAAAAACATGACAGTAAAAAATTCAAAGCATACCATAGAGTGGATTATTAAAAACAGAAACGGGAAAGGTAAAATTCAAAATATTACTCTAAACAATATTGATTCAAAGGAAATTAATAATGTAATTCTTGAGGGGCTAGACAAAAGTCATCTAATCAAAAATGTATCCATTAACGATTTCAAAATGAATGGTAAATTATTAAATAATTTCGATGGAATTCCGGGGAACAGAAACCGATTTGTTGAAAATATTTCTGTTAATTTCTGAAGATTATTCGTTATTCCGTGCCTACATTATATTACTTTCTTCAATTAATTTAAGGCTCAGTCCTCAAGTTTATATCCAGCCTCCTGAGCATAAAGTGCCAATGCCCACATCAAATCATCGCTACCTCCAGGAGCGTGATAAAAATTTAAATATGGAGTGCCATTTCCTGCATACAAAGTATCGGTTGTATTTATTCGCGGAAGTGGAGAATAGTCGTCGAACATTTTAAGAACAGCTATTTTCACAAATTCTTCGGCTTTTGTAAGGTATTTTTCTTCCCCGAAAATTTGATAGGCAAGAACCAGGTTTCGTATGTTGTTTGCAAAATCGAAAGCAGTGGAAAGACTATTTGGGTCAAGTAAGTATATTTCTTCAATATCCTGTTTTAAATAAGGTTTAATATCTTCCCTGCCTGTGGAGAACCACAAAGTCATCATGTACTTTGTATCCTTACCTATTGGCCAAACATTATAAATGGCATTTATTTGTGAATCGGCAAATATTTCTAATTTTCTACTGAGAACTGTATTGTTAGAATTTATTCTTTGTGATGCCAATTGGCTTCCTGCCGCTGCTTTTAACACCTGTTTGTGACTGTGGTGGATAATCCCGTTTGTGTCTTTTTCCGTTTCCAGATAATCAACCATAGTTTCCATGATAGTTTCCAATGAGTCTTTTACAAGCAGATTTTCAGTGTGCATCCAGGTATAAGACCAGAAGTCAAAGAACTGGCCTATAATACGGGGAAAGTTAAGGTCGTCGCCATAATTTCCCTCAACTCCCCAGCGACGGCCAAAGTAATCGCCATGACGATTATATCCTCCGTCTTTAAAATCAATAACATGTTCTTTCCAACACCCAAATGCAAATTTCTCGAGAGGAGTATAGTTTTCTCCTTTTTCGAGCGGTAGATTTTTTAGGTTTTTCAGAAGAATTTCAGCACTTAAATCCGGAGTTCTGGGTTCGTGCTGAAATCCCTGATACAATTGAGTTATTGGCGTGAATTTTTCCACCCACTGTTCCTGAGGAGTATTTTCATAATCATATTTAGGATTCTTGTAAAAATCTTCATGCCCCGGAATGTGATAGGTGATATAATCGAAACGAAAATCCCAACCTAAATGTTCTCCCCATGGAAACAGCCCTGAAGGCCCCTGAGTATTTTTATACCACCATGTTAGTGCTTCATCTGCAGCATCTTTGTACTTCGAATTATTTGATAGCTCACTCAACACATACAGCATTCTGTAAAGGCCATAATTTTCCAATACATCTTCACCGGATACGGTAAGCTTATGCAACTTTTCGCCCTCTAAAAAAGGGATATTTATAAAACTTGTGCCAGTATAATATAACCATCGGTGACCGGGTTCTGAATTTTCCTTTAATGGCGGTATTTGAGGGTAAGGAAGCATTTCCGGACGATCTGTATCACGCCGTAACATGGTTGCAAAAAGAGGAGAGGTATTTTCTCCGTATCTAAGATCGTCACGCCCATCTTCAATCATGGCATCTGCATAATCTTCCAATATTTTCAACAGGTCTGTTTGTGCCTGCAACGATGTTCCGGTTAAAGTTAAAGTCAAGACTATAATGAAGGTATTGAAAGCTTTCCTAATTTTTGGTTCCATAATAGTAATATTTTCTGTGTGTACAAATGCAACAAAATCTTAGATCTTTTTGTATAAATTAAGTGCCAAATTCTCATATTAAGTTATAACGAGTTCCTTCAATCGCCAGAGGTTTCTATATAGAATTGTAATGTTCTATAGGTGTCTATGGAGGGAAATCCGTTGCTAACCGGCTCTTGATTGAAACGATCGCTATCAAACATCGACTCACTTTTAAGTTGAGATTTGAGCGGTTCACCCTGCTCGCTTAAGGGATAGGTTCCCAGAGCGCGGCTTGGCGGATATGTACTATTTCCTTCGCGACGTACACCCCACCATTTTTTGCCATTGGGATCTTTATATAAATATATCGGATCTCCATTTTTACCCTGAGATGTAATGGGATTAATGTTGGCCAATGCTATGCTACAATCAAACGTCGGGTTCTCAAATCCAACTACGAAGCAATACCGTTTACCCCCGATTAGTTGCATATTTTCAGTAATGTCCCATCGCATGTAACGCAATTTACCAGAGGTGTCGCTTGAACTGGTTACGTCCATGGTCGGAAACTGACCACCGGTGGCTAAGAGCAGTGGTATATACGAAACGCCATCGACATAGTCATCCATCGCATGCCAGGATCCAAAACGACCAATTGCCTCGTCTCCATACACTGTACCATTGTCCTTAAGAACTGGTGTACCGGATACTTCAAAAATTTGCAGGATGACGTCTGCTCCGGGAGCACCTGTTTTCACAGCCTTATCACTTCCGCTAGTTCGAAGCACGATTGCATCCAGAGTGATATTCTGTTCCGGGTTAAAGATCAGTCCGAGGTCACGATTGCGCTGGTAATACCCTTCATCATTATTCCACTTTAGATTAAATTCTGAGTCGTTGCGAACACTTGTACTCGTGCTGCCGCCAGTGTCCGTATTGTCAAAATACAGATTAGCAGGTGTTTTCGACGAATCGTACGAATAATTCTTTCCAAGATCTGTTACGATAAGCCCTGAGGTCTGCGTATGTGCAAAATTTTCTTTTGTATTTGAATATGATTTTGACTGTAATTTCTTTTGAGAGTCAGTCTTAGACTCATAGGAGTGGCTATCAGATCCAACACAGATAACAATAAACAATGTAAAAATTAATTCAATATTATTCATTTTACTTCTTTTTTGACCGTTAAAATTACGGAGATTATTAAATTATAAACTAATAGTGTTAAAAAATGTGTCTTCATCCGTTTGATTATTTGTTATTATTCTGAGACTGTTTATCAAATCTTGAAAATTCAATAAGATCTTAATATTTTTCATCCTGAAAGTGATGTTTTTTGTTAATCTTTCTTTGTGTAAGGACTTGAAGATAAATGGATTGAGTATATCAGTTTTTAATGATATCCTCGATCTTTACCATATACATCTGTCTTTGATTGCCCTCATGGGTTGAATCGAAGATAACATACTTACCATCCGGGGTACATCGGGGATGCAGGTCGCATCGCCACTCTGATGAATGTTGGTTTTTAAATGAGATGGGTTCGTAGAACCTGCCCAGGTCAACTCTCCTTTTACTTGGCTGATGATACAAATACAGTTCCTGTATTCGATCCTCCCCTTGCGGATAAGTATCGTTCAGAATCCATTCATAATTGGTGTCGGGAACATAGGTGTTATGACCATTCTTTGGCATTTTCTCCGGATCAATGATCTTGTAGCTTTTGGTTTTATCTTTAAATTCATAAAAAGCTCTTTTGTCCGAGTCTTCAGGCCTACCAAAAGCTGTAATCATGTCATTTCTTTTCCATATGAAATGAGAAAAGTACCCCGCATCATTTAAAGCATAAATATCAGAGCCATCCAAATTTATGGTAAATGCACGTGTTTTGTATTTGGAATAGTATTTATCGGGATTTTCCAGAATATCTGGTCCTTTCTCTATTTTTAGCTTTTTACAGCGGTTTAAGAAAAATAAACGTGAGCTATCTGGGCTAATCAACAAATGATTAAAGTAGTGAAACCAATCAGAAACATCACCAAGTGGCCGGGGCACCTGAGCTATTTGTTTATAGCTTAAAATGGTTTTTGTTTCTCCCGTCAAAAGATCGATGGTGTAAATGCCTTCGTTATCCGGACTAAGATCCAGCAGGCCTGGATCTTCTACTCCTTTGTATCCATAACCCGGACGCATGTATTGAATTCGGGTAAAATTAGTGCCAACGCCAAACTTTCCGTTTGGTGCCAAGGTGTAAACAGGATGTGGCAGCACAAGTTCCTTTTTACTATGAATATTAACGATTCTGGAAATAAATTTTCCGTCTTTTCTATCGTTCCAAATCACTTCATCCTTAGAGCCAGGGATAAACTGTAACATACATCCCTGTTGCCATCCCCAGGAATGGGAAGTTCCCAGATCAATCCAACTATTGTTGTCTTGTAGATCTACCATTCCTATTTTAATAATGTCATCGGCAGTAGGAGTCCTAAAACAAAAATCAACCTCCATGCAGAGAGCATATCTACCTGTGGGATCTGTTTGTAATTTATCGTAATAACCAAACCAATGATGAGCATTGGTATTTGTAAGCCTGGTTACCTTTATTCCCTTTTCTAACAGGCCTTTGGCGAAAGATGGTGCAGCAATCAATCCGCCACCTGTAATAAATGCATTTCTAATAAATATTCTTCTTTTCATACTTTAATATCCAAATTGATTTTTTTACTGAATTTTTATCCGGCTTATGAACAAAGGCTATTCAATTGTGGCCAATTTGGTTTAACTCCACCTTTAAATATTTATTCCATAGATTTTGCATCGTCACTCATCAAAATAGAACAAGTTCTCTTTAGATTCTTTCCAACTTTCTCAATTATCAGGACACAACTCTGCCGGGTATTTAGGCCGGGTACAAAGTTGATATTGTTCGTTTGCTTATTCATTTTCCGGCTGGATTCGAATAATGAATAGCTGCCTGCTTCCATCGTCAGCAACTCCTCCAACCAGAATTTTATTGCTTTCTCGGTTCCATCGCGGTGCTCCGTCAATTCTGGTTACGCTGGCTTGTCCTGCACCATAGTAAGTTGGGATCATTGGTGTGTTGAAATGAACCTGATCGGAAAAACGATAAAATATATAATTTCGTTTTTCGGCTCTTGTATGGGCTTTATGGGCGACCACAAACCATTTACGATCCGGTGAGTATGCCTTGTCGTCACCGGGATTTGGGAATGTTCCGGTATCACCAATAGTTCCTTCTAACAATTTGGTATCTACATCATAAAGTTCCACGCCTCCCTCTCCTGCAACGGACAAAATGTTCCCATCTAACCATTCGGGATGACCGCCTTTTTTAATACGCTCCAAACCTGTACCGTCAGAGTGAATTACGCATGCTCCGTTGGGATACTTACCTTCTCCTTTTCCCCTTACGATAAAGGCAATACGATCACTGTTCCGGTTCCAGAGGGTATGGTGTACATAAATCGGGTAGTCTTCTGGAATGTCAAATAGCTCAGCCAGGGTTTTGTAGGAGACTAAAAGTTCTTTTGCACCAGTTTCAATGCTTACTTTAAAAAGTCCGTCGTTGTCTGGATTGGCAGGACCTTCCCGTCCAAAATCTTTTGCTCCCGCGTAAGATATAATTTCCCGCGAATGCGAAATCTTTCCATAGTTTATTCCGGCAAAACATTTGCCACCCGGGGCAACTCCTCCGTTGGCAACTGATTCATTTTCAAATCGGTATTCCCGAATTCGTTCTCTTTTTTCAATATCGTAAAGAACAGTAAAAACCAATCCTGTTTCCAGATCAAGGTCATTGAAAAAGAATTGTGTTTCAGGCGAATTCGGATTCCAGTATAGCATGGTTCCCTGCTGCAGGTTCCAGGCATAAGTTTTGTCAACCGGTATAATTTTGTAATCATTTTTTGTATCAATAAGAATTATATCGGCTGCCTCTCCTTTTTGCGGCATTCTTTTATAAAAATCGGTTTGAAGTGAAACGATGTACCTTTCACTTTTATTCCACGGTATGGTCAGGGCATGGCCAATATAGCCAAATAAGTGATGCTTGGGCCCGGCTGTTATTTGTTCCACTTCCAAAGTAATTTTTTTCTCCTGGGCTTTTAGATCAGTTGTTGCATAAATTACTGCAATTACAATACAAAGAATCTGAAATATTTTCATTAGGTTGATGTTGGTTTAGTTGTTCTAAAATATTAATTATTTACAAACATACTGTTTAAAGAAACAACTATGTAATATTTATAATTTTTTTAGAGATGCTATTTTTTAGTCAACAAAACCGCTTAAAACCGCTCGTTTACCACATTATTATAAATTGAACCAAAGGTAAAACGAAGTCCAAGTTCTCCTTCAACTTCATAAGTTGTTGCCAGTTTTCTTCGCTTTAAAAGTAAATCTTCCAAAGAAGTATCTCCTTTTGGAAGATAAAGTTGGTCATGAATTACTTGTGACTCCAACTCGCAATAAACCGAAAGTTGTTTTGTCAATCGCATCGAAAAAACGGATTTCAGCTTTAACCGGTTTTTACTGAAATCATGAAAATAATGTCTTCCCTCCAAACTTATTTCAACTCGTCCCCAGGGTTGCACCATTTCCAGGTTTAATCCCAGAGCTTCATAAAAAAGTGTTTCATTAAATTTGTTGTAAATGGTTTCTTCATTGTAATCGTAGGTATTAATTCCTGCGATATAACGCAGTGCAAAAACTTTCCGGCTGCTCACATCCCACGGAAAAATATTGTATTCTGCTCCCACATCAAATTTGAATGCGTTTTTTATATTTATATAATTTGTAGAAGAATAATCACCAAAAACTCCAGCAGACCATTTTGGGGTAAGGCTTTTAATATAATCTGCCGAAATGTTTGTTCGGGTTTGGCTATTGACAATTTTTTCCCCATCATCAAAAAAATTTTCACGGTCGATTTCATGGTTTGCTTCAATCTCCGTTTTCCAATTTTCAGTTACTTTTTCAATGCTAATTTCTGTTGCCAGTGAAAACTCGTTTTGGCTCGCTTCTTTGTCAAAATCACTTCCTGCCGACATTCTAACAATCCATAGATTCCATGGGTCGTCAACCGATTCCACAACAGTTTTGGTTTCTTTTTCATCTAAATCGATTTCAATTTTGCCCAAATCTCCCGATTTAGAATAATAATGAAGTACTCCAGTTTGTATCAATTTCAACAGTCCTTTTCTTCTTTCGTCCCTGGTTGCCGATTGTTCTGAAAAATATTCATATTCAATGTTTTGCTCTGCCAGTTTATTCATTCCAATAAAATTCAGGAAATATTTTGTACCACCACTTCCGGTTTGCGAACTGCTTGATAAAATATGAACATCGGCCTGTTTTGGGTCGCGTACAAACAACACAAATTTTAATTCCTGCCGCACAAAATCGAAATCGCAATGGTAACAATCGAGGAAGAAATTTAGGGTTTTTTTTGGTGTAGGTTCGTTTTGCCCAAATGATTGAAATTGAAACATCGTAAAGACAGATAATAGTATAATTGTAATAGACTTTTTCATGGTAAGGTTTTTATGGCTTTAAGGAAATATTGGATGTGAGAAAAATCCAGGCTCAAATTTCAATTAAAAAATAACCGATTTATGAACCCGACATTTTTATTCATAAACAAATCAATTTTTTTGTACTTTTTGAATCTCCCCTTTCGGGTTGAATCTTACTTCAATTTTTTCTTTCGATTTTCTTAGTTCAAGTTCATAAATGGCATTTCCGCCATCTTCTAATAAATCGGCATCTCGAATTTCAAAACCGCTGAAACTTGTTTTTAATGTACTCAGAATTGGAGCGGGTATTTCGCTGTTTCTTAAGTCTTGTGCATGTTTTAAAAGAGTATTTTTATCGTCGAACAAAAAAGCATGATCTTTGTCTTTAATTTCCCCTTTTAATTCATAAATGCCTTTACCGTTTTCTTCCTTAAAATTTGCGTCGTCAATATCCAATTCTCCATATTTATTTTTAATTGCAGTAACTATAGAAACTGGAACCTCACTATCTTTTAGTTCTTTTTCATAACGAATCAACTTACCATTACCATCAATCCAGAAATCATGATCTTTGTTCCCAATTTCGAAATTGATTTCGTACATTATTTTACCACCCTCTTCAAACCTGTCTGCATCATTTAAATCAAAAAGAGCAACCTTCGATTTAATGGTTTTTAAAACACTTTCAGGAACTTCACTTCCGTATAAATCCTGATGATGTTTTAGCATATTTCCGCGGTCGTCCAGAAATAATTCATTGTCTTTGTTATTCACTTCAAATTTTATCCGGTAGTTTCCTTTTTCTAACCTCCAGTCAGTATCGGTAGCATTTGGAAATTTTAATTGAAAGGCATTTAATACTACTGCGGGTACATTTTTTTGACTAATATCTTGTGCAAAAGTATATCCGGCAAATATTGTTAATAGTAGTAATCCAATAATTCGTTTCATTTTTTATAATTTAGTATATATCGTTTTTAATCAATATTATTTAAATAATTTTCCAGCTCGTCTATTTGGCATTCAAGCTCTTTTCCCATTCCGGATATTCTTTTAAAACCCTTTCCGGTGAACTTGTGTACCAACTATAACCATTTCTGCGTTCGTGACTTATTTCAGCCATCGAATTTTTCTTGATACCATCGCGACTGCAGAAAAAGGGCTTGCTGGTTTCTAAATCGTGGAAACGTCCCCATAATGGTGAAGCACTTGCATCTTCAACCACAATTCGGTTCTTTTTCCCATTTTTATCTGTTTCCCTTTCCAGTTTTATACCCTCAATCTTGTTGCTCTCAAACCATTGAACAGCGCCATTTACAGCAGCTATAATATCCTCTGAAGGATTTTCGATACTCATTAACAACAATGTTATGCCAACCGATTCGGAACCGCTAAAAGATGGAAGTTCGTAACTACGGGCTTTGGCAGGAGCAAGTGTGATTTCATCATGTTGGGCACACCAAACAGTAGGTTTATTATCAACAATTATTTGCGTTTTAACGATACAGTCAAGACCCTTTTTAAATGCTTCTTGGGCTTTTAATTTATTTTCCTTGCTTATTTGTAATGCTGTAAACTCTTCATTATCAGAAATAATTTCATCCAGAAATTTCAAAATGTTTACCATGGCATCGTCGTTATAAGTTATCCGGCAATAATAACCACTTCGTAAAGGATAGTACTGCGGCCATCCTCCATTTTTATATTGTGATATGAAAATATAATTCATTCCCTTTTCAAATGATTGTTTGTAGCGTTCATCTTTTAATTGAGAATAAACCTTTGCAAGAAATCTTAATTCTGTAATTGTTGCACTGTTGTCGAATGTTGCCCCAATTTCTTCCTTGTCATTTAAATAATATTTTTTTTCGGATGCCGAAAAAGGATGATGCCAGGCTTTGTTTTTCTCCCATCCACCAATTTCCTTTTGACTTAGCAATACATTTTCAGCCACCAATTTTGCTTCATCAGAACCATACCAATCAACAGGCATTTTGGTTGCCACATCTTTCCATCTTTTATTAAGATAGTTATCGGCTTTATTTTGTGCGAGAACCATATTTGTTGTTAGAATTGCGACTATTGAGAATAAATAGGCCAGTTTCATAATTTCACTTTTTTAGATTTAGTTTTTCCAAAGAAATGAAACGAATCTGGAAGCAAGTGGGAACGATTCTGGAAAGAATCTGGAATTTCCTAAATTGAATAAAACAGAAAATTTATATACTATTCCGGCTCAGAACCAACTTTAAAAATATGCTCTCCTGTGTATGAGTATTTTATAGATAAGCCTGACACATCGGTAATGGTTTTTGCAATTGCCAGTCCTAAACCGGTTGAACCTGTTTTATTCTGACTTTTACTAAATCTTTTAAATATTTCATCAGTTGACAAAGCTGGTTCATCGCTTGTGTTTTCGATTGTAAATTGAGATGAAGATAATTTTATAGCAATTTCTCCACCCGGTTGATTGTGGATAATCGCATTTTTTACAAGATTCATGATTAAAATTTCAGCAAGGTTTTTATTCATCTTAAAAATCAAATCTCCCTCTTTTTTATAATTTATTTCAATTTTTCGATATTCAGTAAAATCTGAAAAATCGTTTATTATTCTGGTGAAAATATCATCGAAGTTAACTTGTTCTTCAACCAAAAACTGTTTGTTTTCTATTTTTGAAATCAGTAAAAGAGATTTATTCAGGTCGGCCAGGCTTTGAAGTGTTTGAATTATGTTGCCTATTTTTTTAATGTTTCCATCTGACAAATCTTTTTCGTCGGCCAGCAATTCGAGTTTGTTAATTCCAATGGCCAATGGTGTTTGTAATTCGTGCGAGGCATTTTCGATAAATTGCTTTTGACTGGAGTAGACATCAACATTATCTTTTAAAAGTTTCAGAATAGTTTCGTTTAGAATTGAAAATTCCTTAATTTTAGTTTTTGCCGGCTCATTTAACGAACCTTTGTCGAGCCGGAAATCTTTCAGATAATTTAATAGCTCGTAAAAAGGTTTCCATGCATTTTTCAATACAAAATTATTGACCAGCAAAATACAGATTAACAAGAATAAATACAGCCATAACAAAGAAGTAGCCAGTTCTTTTATAAGTTTGTTACGGTCTAATTCCTGCGAAATAACTTGCATTTCGTAATACAATCCGTCTTCTGCAACAAAAGCAGTTGTTAGCAAACGGTTACTTTCAAAAATGTTTTTTACAGTTGAAAAAATAAGTGTGTCTTTGTACGTATCTCTTATTTGCAATGCATATTCTTCGTTTACACTTTTTACAATGTAATTTTTGTCTCCAAAAGAATCTTGCGGAATAAGTTGCGAATCATCTTTTAATTTGTCGATTATAAGAATTTTATAATTGGCAAGACCTTCGTCGATGGTAAATTTTACCTGGTTTAAAAGTTGAAAATAAAAAAGCACAGCCCACAAACTTACGATTGCAAACAAGGTTGCCGACAAATAAAAAAGCGTGTAATTTAAAAGTTTCATTTTGAAGTCAGTTTGTAACCCATTCCATAAACTGCGCTAATTTCCACCTTTGCACCGTTGATACGAAGTTTTTTTCTGAGGTTTTTAATTTGTGAATAGATAAAATCGAAATCATCAGCTTGGTCGATGTAATCGCCCCAAATGTTTTCGGCAATTGCCGATTTCCGTGTTATCCGATTTTTATTCATCATTAAAAAAACAAGAATGTCCAGTTCTTTCCGGTTAAAAATTACAGATTGATTGTCGATAAAAACCAAACGTTCTTCAATGTCAATTTTCAGGTTTTCTAATTCAAGCAGCTTGTGGCCATCCATTTTATTTCTGCGAATTACAGATTTTATGCGGGCATTCAACTCCGCCAGGTGAAAAGGTTTGGTAAGATAATCGTCGGCTCCCAAATCCAACCCTTTAATTTTATCGTCGAGCGAATTTTTTGCTGAAATAATAATAACGCTGTCGGCTTTATTTAAATTTTTTAACTCCTGCAACAATTCAAGTCCATTTCCTCCGGGCAGCATAATATCCAATAAAATACAGTCGTAATCGTACGATACAATTTTATCCAATCCCGAGTTAAAATTATTGGCTGTTTCTATATTGTAATTTTCATCTTCCAGAAATTGTTTTATCAATTCCAGCATTTCAGGTTCATCTTCAATTACGAGAATTTCATTTATTTTTTTTGTGATTATAAGAAGCAATGCTCTCACAAAGGAAGATTTGTTTTTTACTTCGAAGTTTTTTAAAACCTTAAAGGTGTGATTCGTAACGATTAAAATCCGGACTCTTCGGTTTTTTCTCTTTTGAAAACAACAAGAAATTCTCTGGTAGTTGCCCCCTGGAAAAAAAAGGCTCCTGAAGTAATGGGTTCCATTTTTATTAAATCCCATCCTTTGTTTCCCCAAGTTTGGAATTTTTTGTCCAATTCTTCCTGAAATTTTTTTCTTCTTAAATGAGTGATAGTGATGGTTAGTAGTTTATATTCAAATTTTTTCATGTGATTTTCAATTTATTCTGTTAAAATTATTTATTGGAAACTGTTCTTTTTATTCTCAGCAATTAGAGAACAGTTCTTTAATCCTTCGGGTCGTAATCTGGATTCACCTCAGGAAATTTAGCATTTGAATCGGCCAGTTTTGTATTGAGAATTGCTTTTAATTCGGCAACTTTCTCTAAATTTTGATTGGCAATATTTGTGGTTTCGCCGGGGTCATTGGTCAGATTAAAAAGCTTAGTTTGCATGTCTTCGTAATGAATCACCAGTTTCCAATCTCCTTTTCGAAGTGCCGAACCCGGTTTCCACGCACTGCCATGATAATGTGGATAGTGCCAGAATAGTTCGTCTCTTTCTAAATTTGTGTTTTTGGTGAGAGCTGGCACAAGATTTTCACCGTCGTTTTTTTCATGCTGAATTCCGGCAAGACTTAAAATAGTGGTAAAATAGTCCATGCTTATAGCAGGATCTTCCTCAAATCTTCCTGGATTAAAAACCTCAGGGCCTTTAATTATCAATGGAACTCTGATTCCCCCCTCGTAACACCAACCTTTTCCGGCTCGCAACGGACCATTATTTGTTGGTGCATTTTTCCTTGTTAAAGTTGAAAGTCCGCCATTGTCGCTGGTGAAAATTACCCAGGTATTTTCGTCCAATCCCTGTTCTTTTAATGCTGCCAAAACTCGCCCAACATTTTCATCCATTGCAGCCACCATCGACGCAAAAGCAGCATTTTCCTGAATAAGTTTAGTCCAGCCGTCGCCTTCTTTTTTATGCGGAACTTCATTTAAATTCAACTGCTCGCGTTTGGCTTTATATTTTTCAATGTGCTTTTTTGAAGCCTGAATAGGAGTATGAACCGTATAAAAAGCCAGGTAAAGTAAAAATGGATTTTCTTTATTTTTAGCGATAAATTTTATGCTTTCGTCGGTTAATCGGTCGGTTAAATATTCACCTTCAGGACCATCGGAAAGTTTAGGATTTTTGTAAGGAGAATAATAACCTCCGGGAGGGCTGCCTTTTTCGTGGCCACCAATGTTAACGTCGAATCCCTGATCTTCTGGAAAAAATCCTTCGTCGCCCAAATGCCATTTACCAACAAAGCAGGTTTTATAACCATTTTCTTTTAGCTTCTCTGCCAGTGTAATTTCTTTGAGTGCCAGTTCTGTTCCATCTTGTGGTCCAAGTAGTGGTCTTTTTTTTGGATCACTTCCCGGAATCCAGTCGGTAATATTTACACGGTTGGGGTGTTTGCCTGTCATTAATGCGGCGCGGGTAGGACTGCAAACCGGGTTTGCAGCGTAGGCATTTGTAAACCGAACTCCTGATTCTGCCAGTTTATCAATATTTGGAGTGTCGTAAAAACTTTCGGGATAGTTACATTTTACATCAGCCCAACCTAAATCGTCAACCAGAATAAATACGAAATTGGGTTGTTGTTTCTCGTTTGTACAAGAGAATAAAAAGAAAATCATTGTTATTAGAAAAAGATACTTTTTTGCCATTTTTATTGAATTTAAATTTAAAAAACGATTTTAAATATTAAAATTATTATTGCTTCTGAATTTTGGTTTTCAAGGAAACAGCGTTTTTAAAAATTGATTTAATCCACAAACAAACACATTTTCCTTTACCGGATACATATCAGAAATTGGCGCAATAACATACACCATTTCTGCACCCACATCGTTAATTGCTTTCCAAAAACCTTTTGTTAATTGCGGGGCGGTTGAAGCTTTACATTCAACTGCAATAACTTTTTTACCTCTCGTTAAAACCAAATCCAATTCATGCCCCGATGCTGTCCGGTAAAAATAAGGGGTCCAATCATGGGCAATACTAAGGATATTTTCGATTACATATCCTTCCCACGACGAACCAAAAATTGGGTTGCCTAATAAATCATTAAAGCCATCTATTTGTAACAGTCGATGAAGAATTCCCGAATCCCGAACAAAAATTTTAGGTGATTTAACAAGGCGTTTTTTTACATTTACAATAAACGGCTGAAGCGTGCGCAAAACAAAAGTTTGTTCCAATAAATCAATATATCTGCGAATGGTCGGATGTGTGAGACTCAAAGATTCTCCAAGTTTAAAAGAATTTAGGATTTGACCTTGACTATGAGCACACATTGTAAGTAACCGGCGCAGTTGAAGCGCAGGAAGTTGAAATCCTAACTGAGGAATATCCCGCTCGATATAAGTTCTAATAAAATTTTCTCGCCACAAGTTGCTGTCACTGTCATTTGCCGACAAATAACTTTCAGGATAACCACCTCTAAACCAGTGTTTATAAAGTTCAAATTCTTTCAAATACCCGATTTCGGAAATTGAGAATGGAGTCAATTCTATTAAACCAATCCGGCCAGCCAATGTTTCCGCCGAATTTGAAATTAGTTCGCGCGACGCAGAACCCAAAAGGATAAACCGGCCGTTTCTTCTGTCTTCGTCAATTATACTTCTTAATATTGAAAACATTTCAGGCATTTTCTGAATTTCGTCAAGGCAAATTGTGGATTCCTTATTGTTTTTAATAAACAAATATGGATCTGACAGCTTATTCAGGTCCGACATATTTTGAAGATCCATATATAAAAAATTTGGAATTTTTCCTGCAAGCATTTTTGATAACGTGGACTTACCACATTGTCTTGATCCTAAAAGTGCAACAACAGGAAATACTTTAAGGTTTTGAAAGACAAAAGATTCTATTTTACGTTGAATTAAAGCGTGCATTTTGAAAATTAGATTTACAATTTGCATAAAAATATAAAAACTATTACATATCAGCAAAAATAGATGTGTTTTTGCTTAAGGTAAATTCCTTTAAACTTTTAATTTAAATTTTGATTTCAAACTCATATCTTTGAAAGAACCTAAAACTTTAGAAATGAACCGACGAAATTTTTTACATTACACCGGAGCAGCTTCACTAATTTCAACAGGAATAATTTCACCTGTAACTTTGTTGGCAAACAAACCTTTCCATGAATTTAAAGGATTTGAGAGTTTGCAAAGTAGGTCTGTGTAAATCGCTCGCCGTTTTCAGCCAATTAATCAATATTTGGTGTGTCGTAAAAATTTTCAGGATAATTACATTTTACATCTGCCCAACCCAAATCGTCAACTAAAATAAATACAAAAGTTCGGTGGTGCTTTTTTTGTTGAACAAGAAAATAGAACAGAAAGGAGTAAAATTGCGGATAGACTTCTGATAGACATTTTGAATTGTATTCTTTCAAAAATACAATTTCAAAACAGTTATAAGAAATTAGATTTACAAATTCAACAATTCCTCCTTCTCAAATTCTTTTCTAATCCTTTTGTGGTTATTCCAGAACCTTGTTTCCATTTCAGAAATGATTTTCTGAAATTCAGGTAGTTTCCTAATATTATCATAAACCGGATCATCCATATAGTTTCTGATAATTGCATATTTAATATTTACAGCGGCATTTAAATCTAGTCTTAAGTGTTCCAGCGCCTTTTTGTGGTCTCCTGTTAAAGAATATACTCCGCATAATATTCTATTAATTCTAAATTCCTGTTGAGATTCTGCGTAAGATAAATACTGTTTAATTTGTTCTACTGATTTTTCTACTTCACCTAACTCCGAATAAATTACAGCAATTCGACCGGAATACATTCCATTATAATTTGAAATTTCTTCTCCTAAAATCATCTCACGCCATTGTTTAAAATGGTTATATGCTTCCTCATATTCTCTCATTTTATAACAGGCTTTCCAAAGTTGGTTTATTGCCAAATAATTTATGGAATCTTTTTTCAGTATTTCGATTGTAAGATTCTTAACGTTTAAATAGTCTCCATACTGACCGGATGAGACTAAAATGTCCAGGTTCAATTCAGCTAAATAAATTAACGAATTTGTGTGACTG
>Ga0233447_1000488_pt1 | contig 44432 bp, 28 predicted proteins | sample SI_124_October20_3_FD_183014 | JGI IMG/M metagenome (GOLD analysis project Ga0233447, IMG submission 183014) | Seawater microbial communities from Saanich Inlet, British Columbia, Canada - SI_124_October2016_135_MG | ecosystem: Environmental > Aquatic > Marine > Inlet | place: Canada: British...
TATTTAGAGAGTCCTGCATTTCTTCTGCAGATATGACATTAAAATTGCCTTTTGCGTCCATATCTATATTATTACCTGCTTCAATTTCTGAAGCAATAATATTTGTGTCATTTCCGCTTCTTGTTGTTAGGTCGTTCCCTACTTTTATTGTGCTTGCTCTTTGGTTGGTTTCTGTATTTGTATTTGTTGTTTCTTTACCTTCGTAATGAGTATTGAAACTTAAACTTGATCGAGAATTAGATAGTGAAAAACCGCTAAAACCTTTTTCTTTTTTGCGATGTGTTGAAGTTTCGCTCTCTAACCCAGCTACTACAGTCAAATCATTACCTGCTTTCAGGGTAGCGTTGCCGCCAACGTCCAAATCACTGCCTGAGATCAGGATATCTTCTTCAGCTTCTATATATGCGTTACCTTCTGTTTTGAAGGTGCTTGATCTTACTACTGTATCAAACTTAGTGTCTTCTTCTTCACTATCATTCATATTTATATCAACTAAACCACCCAAAGTTAAGCTGGTCGATTTTTTTTCTATGTTTTCTGAATGATGGATATCTGTCATCTCTATGATATTGCCTTTTTTTGCAATTATAATAGCGTCTTCTTTAAAGCTGGCGTCACTTCCTACAATATTAACTTCATTACCAGCTTTTAAAACATTTTCTCCGATGCCAAGGTTTAGTTTTGAACCTATGGTTGTTTTGTCATAACTTTTGGTGCTTTTACTTTTTGATGTAGAGGTAAAGAAATTACTACTTTTACTATTCTCTTTATAGACCGACGACTTTGTATCCTGCACACCAACTATGTTTATATTATTACCAGCCTTTATATACGATCTATAGGTAACATCTACTTCACTGCCTTCAAAATTAACATCATTACCTGCATCCATACTCAACGTGCCTTTGATATTGAGGATCGACCCTTGGTTATTTGTTTCTCGTACTTGCTCAGATTTTTGAGTTGAGCCTCTTTTCATACTCCAATCGCTGGATTGCTTTAAACGTTGAGCAGTAAAGCTGATATCGTTCTTCGCTTTAAAAATAGCCGTCCCTCCGCTATTTACAGCACTACCTTCCACTTTAACATCATTACCAGACTGAACTACCAACCCTGTACCTGCATCAAGTAATGATCCTTTTGATTTTGTTTCAACTGTGGAGCTATCTGTTTTTTTTGTACTCCAAAGAAATCTTTCTTTGATCTTTTTATTTGTTTTTGTTGTTTCTTCTGCAGCTAAAATATCGACATCACCACCAGCTTTGATTTTAATAAGTCCCTTAGCTTTAAGATCACTTCCCAGAACAGTTGTTTTTTGTCCGGACTCCATTGCCAAATTACCGCCAATCTCTATAAGTGAACCCGCAAATGTTGTTTTTTCTGTTTTTGTAGTCGATTGTTTACTGGACAAGCCTAAATCATTTGTTTTTATAGTAGTATTCTTTTCTTTTAAGGTTAAGCCACCGATAAGTATATCTTTACCAGCGCTTATGTAGGCATCACCTTTTGCTTTAACATTAGCTGCAATATTAACCAGATCTTGACCAGCATCAATCACCAAAGTTCCTTCAGATTCGATACCTGACATTTTATTTACTACTTGCTTGCTATTAGTTTGATATGTCCTCGAAAACCAAGATTTCTTTTTAGTTTTACTTGTTTCAGTTTCTGCCTTTGAAACATTATATATATCACGCCCAGCATCAACCGAAAGATGATCTTTGCTTTTGATTAGCCCCCCATTTTCGTTATGGATGTCTCTGTCTGCAAGAACCGTCGCAATCCCACCAGATTCTATTGTCCCATTATTATTGTCAATATCAGCAGTTTTGAGATAAAGCTGTGTTTTTGTTTTGATTGTCCCTTCGCTATTATCAAGTTTCCCAGATTGATAATCTGATCTATCAATTAATGTTGCAATTTCCACTCTGGAATCATTTATCTCTTTTTTAAAATCTTCCGACTTAATGTAATTTTCTTCTTTGTTTTTATTAAGATCATCATATATAGAACTTATATTATTCAAACGCGCATCAATTTCTTCCAGTAATTCGGAACCAACTTCTTCTTCTGTTAAACCTGATATAAGGTATGTTCGTGCTTTATCTATTATTGTTTTTTTATCTATATCAATAGTTTTTATATCCCCACCTTTTTCTATCGATTCATTTAACGCAAGCTGATACACAGATTGTAACGTCTTAAGATTATCTATATCCTGTCGAAGTTCTTGTTCCTTTGGCCGATCTTTCTCATTCACCTTGGTACGAAGAACAATTGAAGCAGCATCACTTTCAATTAGGCCATTATTATTACTTAGGTTATCTGCTTCTAATAAAATAGTATCAGCTTGAATTTCCCCATTATTGTTATCAATAGTTTCTTTTGCCTGTATATCAACTATTGAACTCTTAATTTTACCTTTATTACTTATTTTTTTAGCATCAATCAATACACCGTTTTTGCCTTTAATAATGCCAGAGTTTGCTACCTCACCATCTTCTACACTAATATCAACAATTCCTTCAGCCCCGATAATAGCACCAGTATCAAAATCAATATTCTCCATCGTTAATTTACATAGATATACTTGGGGAACTAATACTTTTTTACCTTCAACTTCTTTTTCCACTAACCAAACCATATCTTTATTAAGCTGGTTTAACTGTTCTTTAGTAAGTGCCACACCAAGGCTTATCTGCAAATCCTCTTTCACATCTATCGCATTATCCATTAACATTTGCATTTGCTCATAATCACTATCAACATCATTTAAAAATCGCTGACCAGTTTCATTTATTATTGCTTCTCTAATAATCTTTGTCTCGATATATGCGTCACCCAAAAGCTCTATCTCTGTATTTTCATCAAAACCCAACCTTTCAAGCATATATGCAGAACCTATGAACTTGTTAAGGTCAATAAATTCAGGGTTAGTTTCTATCAAATAGTTGTGACCTGGGCCTTTCTTGATACTGTTTATTGGTTTTTTTAGATTATTTAACTGGCTTAAGACTTCGATCTTTGTTGGCATTTTTAGGTTATTTTCTTTAACAAATTCCTGAGCTGCCTCAGATAATTCAATATCTCCATCAAGAACATTGTCTTTGTCTGTAGCTGTTACAGTATAGGTTTTGCTATTTTTTTGTTCGTTTAAATCTGTTTTGGTAATATCTGAGTTTCTATCATCTAAAGCAATTTCTTTTACGCTGCCTTCATTGATATCTTTATCAAGATCAACCTGATTTATGGTTTTGCTTTTATCTTTCAGGACTACATTTTTTTTTACGCCTTGATTTGAACCGTCAAAAGCAACTTCTGTGATGGTTTTATCGTTTACTGAACCTACGTAAGTAGCTTTAACAGTTGATGCGCTACGATCTGTAATCAAAACCGTGCCTACTGTATCTTCAGCGTTAGGATCATTGGAGATAGCTTTTGTATTAGGGCTTCTCTTTACTGAATATAAGCCACTGTCTTTAGTATATGAAGATAAGTATTTGGAAACATCAATAACTCCGGTTTTGGAAGCATCTGAGCAGGTTGGGTCTGAAGCAGAAACAGCATAATCTTTACCATGAAGATCAGGATCATCATTATAATCATCAATTACGCCATTATTTATTCTGCCTGAAGCAGGAACATCAATAGTAAGACCACCACCAGAAATAATTTTGGAACCAAGATTTGCCTTTGGAGATTTATAATGATCACTTATACGCACATCGCGTCTTGAACTATACTCAATCAAATCATAGACTCCCTGCTCTACAGCTTTATTAGTAAGTGTATTTGCTTGAATATACATATAGCCAGTACTATTAATATTTCCGGCTAAATTAAATACTTCATCAGCATAGACGCTTATTTCCCCACCTGAGTTAATTTGTGGCTCGTCTTCATACTCTGCTTTATGATTAAATTTTCTTTGGTTAGATAGTATCTTAGAGCGGACTGTTAGATTGCTGTCTGTTTCAATTGTGCCTGAAATGTTCCAAACCAAGTCAGCTTTTGTTCCAGATTCCTTACCTTCAATTGTCATGCTCCCGTGTGAGAAAAGATTACCTTGGTTTACCAAGTCAACAGTATTTATTTGAGCAATGCCACCAATCGTAAAATCATCACCGTTACCTATATATATATAGTCGCTTATAATGTTAGCATTACCGTGTACCTTAAGATGAGAAGGTGAAAAATTATTAAGAATATCTGCTGTCAAATCTCCACCTATGTTTACATATGTAGGATTAAAGGCTGTTCCCTCTAAAGTCATATCTGAGCCACTAGTTATTTCACCATAACCTATGATATGTCCTTGAGATTTAAGAGTCATTAATCCGCTACTAATCAACTTTTCAGTTGCTCTGAATTGGCCTGTATTTTCTATATATATCTCGGAGTCTGAAATAGTAGTTTCTGCTCCAAAATAACCACCTGAAAAAATATCTATATTTCCTAATGCCAACATTGTTTGTACCGCAACATAATCACTATCAATATCAATTGTGCCTTTTGCTGACAATATGCCATAAATAGAAGTCTCATCAGCATCAATTTCAATATTTCCATTTGTTAAAATATCACCTGGGTCACCCCATGCAGCCTCACAAGAAGAAGCTGCATTTCGATCAAGGTTTATATGTATTCTTTCACCCTCACCAAACCCCTTGATTTCACCGTTATTATTAATTAATTTTGTTCCGGTAAAAGTCATATTTGCGCCACCTTCAATAAGTCCGTCTGAATTATCCATATCCTTAATACTTAAATCCCCAACAGCAAGTAAATGACCCGTGCTATTATTAAAGCTATCTGCTGTTAATGTTAATATGCTTCCACAAAACAGCTTACCAGAAGATTCATTACTAAAGCTTGTGCCTGATACAGATAATTTCCCAACAGAAATAAGCTCACCACCGCTATTATTTATCTCCCCAACAGCCGATATCAGAGAAGTTTCTGAATCAGCATAATTAGTAAATATTCTGCCGCTACTATTATCTATGGCCAAAGAGCTATCAATAGTGAGTTTTGAGCCAGCATTTACATAACCACTACTATTATCAAAACTACCATTTATTGTTTTTAGGTTTAGATTTAAACCTGAAAGGAACCCTTTATCTGCTGTATTTTTGGTATCACTGTTATCAATGCTTTGAGCTTCTACAGTCAAATTCTTTTCACTCATAATCAAACCGTTCTGGTTATTAATGCTTTTTGCTTTTAGGGTAAGATCATTAGCTGCTACAATATTCCCGGCTTTAGTTAAGTCTGTATTAGTCATTGTCAAAGTGGCTGTATCTAAAGCTGTGATATTTCCGTTAGTATTCGTGATATTTCCAGCTGAAGCAGAAAGGGAAAGCTTGTTACCGCTGAAAAGATTTCCAGAGTTATTATTCAGGCAGGTATCAGAACCCGTTAAACCAATAGTCAAATTATTTTCAGCAATAACACCCTCAAGATTAACTGCGGAATTATTGTTATTATTGATTTTAGCAGCATCAATCTGCATTTTATTTAAAGCCAAAATCCTGGCCGTATCGTTATTAATGGTATTATCAATATACAGGTTCAGATTTTCGTTTATCCAAATCGTACCCTGATGGTTTTCTAATCCATCAGCATTGATTGTATTTAAAGCAGTGAGTTGGGTGGTTTTTTTTAAGCCTTCAATCCAGCCATACTTATTGTATAAAGTTCCTGAGACATCAAAATCCAAAACACCTGCACCTTTGATATAACCGGCATCACCAGCACTTTGGTAACGGTTATTATATAGATGCCCACTGGAAACAACAGTTAAATTGCCTTCTGATGTTATTTTTCCTCTTTGGTTACTTATACCACTGCTTCCAGCAGTAAGCGTCATTGCTGTGCCTGCTACCAGACCACCACCATCAAAGTTGGTCATATTGTTATTGATACTCTGGGCTTTAATATCCAAAGCGCCCAAGGCCATTACCAGCCCGCTATTGGTAAAAGAACTTAAATAACCGGTTCCGTTTTTCGCAGTAATATATAAGCCTGATTCAATAATCCCGGTATTACTAATACTACCTGCAGTATTTAAAACAATAGAAGATAACGCACTTAAATTGCCATTACTATTGCTTATGGAGTGTCCATCTAAATTAAGCGTGCTATCCGAATATACTGTACTGTAGTTATTTTCTATACTGCTATGAGCATACATGTCAATTAGACCAACAGCCTGAACCAAGGCAATATTATTGGCATCACCAATACTTTTAATAGCTCCGTTTGTACTATCCAAGCTCATAATACCGCCTGCATAAAGTGTGCTTTCAGTATTTTCAATATCAGAATAAGCAGTTATAACAAGCTCTGCACCAGAAATTATTTCCGCATTATTTTTGTTAATTACTTTATTGTTTTTTGATTCAATTGTTAATTTGCCTGCCGCCTGTATTGAACCACCGTCATTTATTAGGGTAGTGGCCGCCACAATATCTGCCACACATTCAGACACCATTGTGCCAGAATTAGACATTGCAGCCAAACTTCCAACTTCAAGATCACTTTCGGTTTCTATGGTTCCGCTATTAGCTAAACCGGCTGATCCACCTCTTAAGGTCAAACTATTTGCTGATCTGAAAAGTAAGCTATTGATAATATTTCCGGCTTTTACATATAAAGCTTTGGCAGATTCAATAATACCAGAGTTATTAACTTCAGTAAGTTCGCCATTAGCTCCGTTTTTAATATTGATATTATCAATAGCGCCAATCACGCCTTCATTAGTAAGTTTTTCAGCAGTATCAATATTAAGCTCGCCCTGGGAAATAATTTCTGAGTTATCCACATTGGAAATATTGCCATCTGAATAAATAGTTATCTTTCCACCTGAATGCAGTTTGCCGTTATCGTTTGTAAGGCCATTAGTACCAATAGCTAGGTTAATATCCCCATCCGAAACCAGACCTTTAGTCTCTGAATTAGTATCTGTATTGGTTAGTTCATTTGCTTTAATGCTAAGCCCAGTCTTTGCAGAAATAAGCCCTATATTTTGGAGTGATTCTAATTTATTTGAGTTATTATGGGCATTAATTGTTTTATCGCTTTTTAGCTCACCGCTATTACTAATACTATCTACAACAGCCAGGTCTAAATCATCTTTTGTTTCTATTATTCCGGCATTATCAAGGTTTGTTGCTTTAACATTTAATGCTAATTCAGATTTGATACTGGAATCAGTATTGGTAATATCTGCCGCTTCCAAATCAAGGCTGTTTTCTGTTTGAATAAGACCAGCAATACTATCTTTAGCCAAATTAAAAATATTTCCGGCAGATGATTTTAGTTTGAGGTGCCCGTTAGCCAAAATATTTGATGCTTCGTTTGTAATATCTGAAGCTGCATTAATTACAAGCTGAGTATTTGTATATAAAATCCCCTCATTTTTGTTAGTAACACTGCCAGTTTGAGAGGTTATATCCAAATTACCATCAGCCTGAATCAAACCGCCATCATTTTCAATATTATTTTTAGCCGTTAAACTTGTTTGGTCTAATGATGACATTGTACCGGTATTGGTTATTACACCCTGGCTTGAAAGTGTTAAGTCTGTATCTGTTTCTATTGTGCCGTTATTTGCTATCCCTTCAGTATCTGCTGCTAAACCAATACTATCTTTTGCACGTAAAACAAGATCATTCAAGATCGAACTTGCCTTAATAATTAACTTACTAGTTGCTTCAATCAAACCAGAATTTTCCAGCTTAGTAATAAAGCCATCTTCTTTAGTTTTTATAATGACATCGCGCCCAGACCAAATCGTACTTGCATCGTTTTTAACAGTTGCCGGTGTTTTGATAGTAATATCACCAACACTTACTAAATCAGAGCTTTCTTTATTAATAACATCGCTATCGCTTTCTATATTAATAGCGCTTTCCGAATAAATAAGACCGTTTTTATTGATGATTCCACCCGAACCCGCAAGAATATTAATACCCAGCCCTGAAACCAAGCCTTTGTTTTCTGCGTTATTATTCTCGTTAGTGATAGTCTCTGCTTTAATGGTTAACGCTTCTTTTGCAGAAACTAGGCCTGAATTGGTAAAACTGGTAGATTTTGCAGTATCGTTATGAACATTGATATTTTTTTCTGCTGCCAGTGTACCTGAGTTATTGATATCTCCAGCAACATTAATATCAAGGTTATCTTCTGTGCCAATCGTGCCATTAGTATTTGTCAAATTAGCTGCTTTAATATTTAGGGCTAAACCGGAATATATTTCAGAATTTGTGTTTTCCAGATTACTTCCGGCTTCCATATCAAGCTGATCTGTAGTTTGAATTAACCCGGCAATACTGTCTTTTGCTCTGTTTATGATTTTACCTGTAGTTGATTTTATCTTTAAAAGACCAATAGCCAAAATATCGCTAGCTTCATTAATAATGTCTTTTTCAGCAATAATATTTAGACCAGCGTTAGAGTAGATAAAACCTTGGTTTTGATTAGTGATGTTTCCATTATTTGATTGGATAGTAAGATCTGTATTAGCCTGGATAGTACCACTATCGTTGACAATATCTTCATCTGCCAGAATATTTGCTTCAGTATATGCTTTGATTATCCCTTCATTAGTAAGTGTATCTTGAGAGGATAAAACTAAATTCGTGTTTGCCTCTATATATCCCTTATTTGTTATTCCCAGATTGCCTGCTTCAATATCCATAGTTTCCTGAGATCGAAATAGATTCGTGTTTAATATTAAAGCTGCTTTTAAATAAAATCCCTTAGCTGTTTCAATAATTCCAGTATTTTCAATACTTGCAACCTGACCTTCTTCTTTTGTTTTTATGCTGATATTGCCGTCTGCATAAATAGTACTGCTATCATTTTTTACGGTTGCTGGTGTTTTGATAGTAATATCACCAACACTTACTAAATCAGAGCTTTCTTTATTAATAACATCGCTATCGCTTTCTATATTAATAGCGCTTTCCGAATAAATAAGACCGTTTTTATTGATGATTCCACCCGAACCCGCAAGAATATTAATACCCAGCCCTGAAACCAAGCCTTTGTTTTCTGCGTTATTATTCTCGTTAGTGATAGTCTCTGCTTTAATGGTTAACGCTTCTTTTGCAGAAACTAGGCCTGAATTGGTAAAACTGGTAGATTTTGCAGTATCGTTATGAACATTGATATTTTTTTCTGCTGCCAGTGTACCTGAGTTATTGATATCTCCAGCAACATTAATATCAAGGTTATCTTCTGTGCCAATCGTGCCATTAGTATTTGTCAAATTAGCTGCTTTAATATTTAGGGCTAAACCGGAATTAAGTTCTGAATCTGTATTTTCCAGGTTGCCTGCTGATTCAATATCCAGTTGATCAGCAGATTGAATTAAGCCGGCAACACTATCTTTCGCTCTATTAATAACCTTACCCGTATTTGATTTTAATTTAAGATAACTAACAGAAATAATATTACTTGCTTCATTTAAAATATCTTTTGCTGAATTAAGGCTTAGAGTAGAGTTAGAATAAACCACAGCGCTATTTTTATTACTGATACCGCCATTTATAGATTCAATATCAAGATCATCATTAGCTTGAATTACACCACCATCATTTACGATATCCGTATCTGTATAAAGCTTCGCTGTAGTAAAAGCCTTAATAAGGCCCAAATTATTAATATCTCCTTCACTTCTGATAGACAAATCACTGTTTGATTCTATTGTACCAACATTTACTATGCCTTCTGCGCCCACCTGAAAATCCATACTTTCACTTGATCGAAAAGTTCCATAATTAAAAAAAGTATTAGCTTTGGCAGTAATACTTTTAGCCGCTTCTATTAAACCAGTATTACTGATCATTGTTATGGCTTCATCATCACCATTATTAATTAAAATCTCTTTATTAGAGCCAAGAACTCCTTCATTAATAAAATTCCCTTTACTATTAACATCAATTTTCTCAAGGGCAATAATATTAGAATCAGTGCCTAGATTTAATACATCTTTATTAGTTTGTAAGCTAATTTGCCCATCCGCATGTATCTTTCCTGCTTCATTTATTATATCTCCTGATTCAGAAACTAAGTTTATTTCACCACCAGATACAAGTCCTTTGCCTTCCTCGTTATTGTCTTTATTAGTTATTCCATTTGCTTCTATCGATAAACTAGTAAGCGCTGAAACAAGCCCTGAATTTGTAAAATCATTACCTTGAACACTAACCGCTTTCTCGGATACTATCTCACCACTATTATTTACAATATCTTCAGCCTGAACTGTAATTAATTCTTTTGAACCAATATATCCTTGGTTGTTGGACAAGGAATAGCCTGAAATATTCAATAAACCCAAAGCGTAAATATCGCTGTTATAATTTAGGAAGCTTTCTGTCGCACTAAGTATTAAGGAACTATTTGATTGGATTAAACTGGAATTACTATTTTCAATATCCCCACCCAAAGCTACAAATTCAACTGTGCCACCAATAACTTCCGACCCATTATTTTTTATATCAAATCCAGATTCTAAATAAACGTTATTGTTAGAATAAATAGTTGATAATTCACTATTAACAACCGATCCATTAGCCTTTATCGTAAGAGCACCATTAGCCTGTATAACGCCGTTCGTATTACTCACATCACCTAAAGCTGTAACGGTCAATCCCTGAAAAGAAGATAGTAATCCAGTATTAACAACATCCTTATCACTTAAAACATCTAAATTCTTATTAGTTTCTATTTCACCATCATTACTAAAACCATCAGATCCCACCCCAAAAAAAACAACCCCTTCACTTACCACCTTACCCGAGTTATCAACACCATCCGCATTTACCACCACCCCTGTCTTACCACCAATCTCCCCAGCGACATTACTAAGGCCTGCAACATCAATATCCAAGTCAGCTAACCCCTGCACCTTAGCCTCATTTCCTGCTGTTTGGGTATTAATCAAATCACCATCACTATCAATATCCAAAAGAGCAGTAGCTTTTATTTGGCTATCTGTGTTTTCTATCCCAGCTTTTGCATTCACAACCAAACCTTGGTTAGACCGGATTTTAGCGGCGTTTTTATTTGTTAGTTTACCTTCAATATCAACACTCAACTGCTGATTGGTATTAATATCACCACCATCATTCACCAAATCACCATCAACAACCAAAACCCCGCTTGTATAAGCCTCTATATTCCCTTTATTTTCAAAATCACCTTGCACATTAATATCAAAATCCACATTAGATTTGATACTATCTTCATTTACAAAGCCAGAACCACCTACATTTATATCTATCTTATTATCAACAACAATCTCACCAGTATTTTGAAAGCTATCAGTGTTTACCACTAGCTCACCACCAACATCCAAATCTCCTGCATTAACTACTGAAACGCTATCAATATCTACATCTTCAGCACTTACAATCTCACCATTCTCATTTACCCAAGCATTCCCAGCCTCAAAAACAATATTATTACCAGCATTTATTTCACCAAACTTATTTTTAATATCACCATTAACAGCACTTATATTTATATTGTTATTACCTTTAATTAGCCCTTGGTTCTCTATATTATTTACAGATTCTAAAGTAATAGAGTTGTTAGCCCTAATATCCCCTTTATTAAGAACACTATCACCAGCAACAAAAACAATGTCCGTAACAGAAGCAACTTCCCCTGAGTTGATTTCAATATCATCAGCCTCATAACTTATACGCTGACCCTTAGTATCAGCATTAGTTTGCTTTATTTTTTGCTGGGCATTTAAGTTGAGACTCTCATTAGACTGAACATTTGTATTCTCTATATTTATATCGCCATTAGCATTCACATTAATATCTGAAGCTTCCATAAATATATTTTCATCGTCTTTTTCTGCTTGCTTAATAGTAATGTCACCACCAGCAACCAACCCTATATCTGATCCCGCATATATTTCATCACCCTCTATCAAAATATCGCCACCAGCATCTATACTAATATCTCCGTTTGCCACAGCTCTATCAGTTTGAAAAGCATCACCTTCAGCCTCAACATCAATATTAACTTGCGCCTGAATATCTTTATAAACAACATCCCCAGCCGTTGTTATCTCTAAGTTACCTGCCATAGCCTCAACCTGACCACGAGTATTAACACCCACACCATCTTCCGTACTTACCAGTCTTATTTTATTCGCATACATAGAACCTAACAGAGCAGCATCAATACCGTATTCAGGCTTTGTAGAACCATCAGCAGCAAGTACAGTCACTGATCTCAACCCATAATCAAATCTATTTCTACCTACCTGAACACTAAAATCATCACCGCCCCATAACTCACCATTAACCACAACACTTCTACAAACAATATCAAAATAGTCCAAGTTACTCGCATTAAAACCTGCAGAACCAACCGTAATCATGCCTTGGTTAACATCAAAATGATTAATATTTCCAGCTTGATCATAAAAAGGAAGGCCTGTAGTAAAAGTAGCTCTTGGGGTATTAATAAAACCACCACCATTTATATAGATACCACTAGGGTTTGCTAAAATAAAATCTGCACTTTGACCAAACATCTCAGTATAGCCTTGTATCTGACTCTGGCCACCGCCTGTTACTTCAAAAAGCACTATGCTTGCAGCACTACCATCAAAGTTTGGGTTTCCATAATGCACACCACCCAGGTTAGAAATACCTCTTTCTAAACTATTATTCAAAACAACACCACGGCTATCTACGTTATAATCAGAAAATTTATTTTTTGAAACACCAGCATTGCTAGGTTTGGTTATATTAACCAAAGGCACACCGTTCTGAGCTGCATCCACACCTGCTTGTTCACTAGCAGCCACAGAAGTATCAACAACAATGCCAGTACTAGCCATAGCCGGCATCTGCGCTAATAAAGCTATCAATATAACCGAGGCTATTAGCCTCTTTAGTTTAAACCTCATTAAAATAACCCCCTTGAAATATTCAAATAAACCACATACTTTGGTTTCTCAATAAAACTAGATGCTTTTAGCGCTTTAGATATAGTTATATCCAAATTAAAGCCATCATCATTAAACTTAACCCCAGTCGAGAAACCCGACATTGTTGTCTGCCAAGCAGCGCCATAAACACCAGCACCTGCTTTTTGTCTTATACCACCTATATCTAAAGCATGATAAACCCTAAATTTGCTTGCCTTTTCAAAACCTATCAAACCAGAAAGTAAATCTGTAATGCCATAAGAAAATTCATTCTTACAATAAATACCTGCATCACCTTGTTGAATAGAGTCATAACCCCTAACAGATGAAAAGTCACCCAAGCTCATTTTTTCTGTTGGATATAAAGTATCGTAGCTATATTGGGCATACCATCTCGACTGCAAGCTTACTGGATGTCTATGTACATAAATAGTATTAAACCAGGTCAAATCAGCATTAACCTTTTTAAATTGGGCTTTCGGATTGTTATTTGATAAATTATAGGTATCTCTTGTAGCGCCCAGCCTGCCAATCCCATTAACTAAAGACATCCCCATGAAAAAAGAACCAAAACTCGTGTATATTGACTGGTTAATACCAAAAGTTAATAGCACCAACTTTCTAGTACCCACATCACTTATTACATCTTCCATATAACTTTTAGTATCTTTAACCGTTAACCCTGTTTTAACACTTGTTTTCATTGACTTACCTCTATATAAAACACAATCCAAATCTGACCTGATAGTTATTGTTTTACCTGATGAAGTGAACTTTCGATTTAGATCTTGAATAAGCATCATATAGTCAAACTGGCTATATGCTAAATTCCAAGTGAAGTACCCATATGGAATAGAAAAGTCTAAGGAGATACTATTATTAAACTGCTGGTTATCCTTGAATTTTTGAGAATAATTAAGTGCTAACCTCTCATTCAAATGAAATAGGTTAGCATAAGAAACATCAAAGGCATTTGGTATCAACTGAACCTTTGGCTCAGAAAGAGTATCATATCGAATATTGGCATTGCCTTGTGTTGATGGTTTGTTTTTGATTACCACTTTTGTTGCACCCATAGTTTTTTCAGATGGAACAAGTTTTATTTCTGCATTATTTACCTGAAGTCTATTTATCTGGTCTAACCCTTGTTCAATGTCTCTAATATTTAGAGTTTTGCCAATCAACCCAGGAAAAGCAGTATTAATCTCAGTCCCTTTAGATTCATTTAGCACAATATCCACAACACAATCTTGTATGACAATATCTTCAATAAAACCTTCTTGAATACTTAGCTTTAATGTACCCAAACTCAAATTCTGTTTTGGTATATATACCCTTGTTGTGACATAACCTTTATTTATATATATATTAGTTAAGTCACGAACTAACATATTTATCTCATTTATTGTTAAACCACGCCTAACATAGTTTTTCTTAAGCCTATTTTGAACAAATAAATCTAAAGATTTAACACCCTCAAATTCTATTTTAGTTATATTAAAGGAGGGTAGACTTCCATCCATTTTTTCTGGTAGTTTCATCTCTTCAAAATCAACTTTTGGCAAAGCCTTAGTCTTTATCGTGGTATCTAAGAGTTCCTGATCAAGCTTCAACCTATTTTGTTCTTTAATAATAAACTCATCCTGAGCCTCTATAGCTCGCTTAATATCAGCATCTAAGATCTCGCCTTCACCAAAAACAAATTTTGGTAAAAAGAACAAGCAAAAAACTAATAATATTAATACTCTAATTATTTTCAACATCACGCCCCATCAAGATCTCTTCTAACCTTTTCAACTTCATATTCACACTCTCAATATACAAATCCTGCTGATGTTGTTTCTTGATATAGTTTCTTTCTAATTGCCGCTCTTTTTGTTCTAGCCTTTTTTCTAGTTGTTCTAACCTTGCTATTTTATTTTCCAAGTCGCTTTGCAACACCAACATCTCTTTTCTCAAAACCTTAGTATTATTTTCTTTTAATTTGATAGCCTGCATTTTCTTATTAAGCTCATTTGTTTGCTTTTCAACCATATTTTTCTGTTTTGTTAAGCGATCTTCCATCTTTGTTAAATAATGTTTTGCAACTTTTAATGATGATTTGAGCTGGATAAGTTCTACGCTTTTTTCTTTGATAGCTGAAGTCTCTTCTTTTACATATGATTTTTGCTGTTTTTGGATTCTACCAAACTCTTCTAACCGTTTCTGGATACTTTTATCAAGATCAAAAAGCTTTCGTTTTTCTTTTTTAAAAAGCTTTTGTTCTTGAAGAAGCTTTTTTTGTTTTAAGGTTAAATTCTTCTTTTGCGAATCAACTACCTTTTTATTTGATTCAATCTCTAGCTCTTCATCTTTTAACTTTTTATTGAGCTCCAAAATCTTAGCTTTTCTTGATTCAATTTCAATTTCTGTTTGCCCTAAGATCTTTTCTTTATGGCTAAGATTCTTTTCTTTACTAACAATCACATATTCTTTTTTGCTTAAATCCCACGACTTCTTATTAATAGCCTTTTCATAATTCTCTAGTTTTTCACTTTTATCTTTAAGCCCTATAGAAATATCCCTAAGCTCTTTTTGCTTATATTTTATTAAAGAGCCCTTTTCATCCATCTTTTTAGTTATTGCAGCCAAAGCTAGCCGTTCTTTTTGAAGTGTTTGCCGTGTCTTGTAAAGATTATTTTCTTTATTTTCAACATGTTTCTTCTTATTCAATAAATCACTTTCTAACTTATCTATTGTTTTTTGCCTAACCATCAAGATAGCTGATTTGTTTTTATATTCTTGTTTTTTAGTGGCTAGTAACCTTGCTCTATTTTCCAGATCTTCTATTTTTTTATTTACTACTGTCTTTTTGGTTTCTAAGGCCTGCTCTTTCCTCTCTAAACTAGTCTCTTTTCTAGCTAAAGCCTTTTCTTTTTTCGTGAGTTGATGCAACTTCTTTTCCAAAGCTCTTTGTTTTTTTAATAAAGATCGCTCTTGATCTCTAAACCTATTTTGCAAAGCTTTTAACTCTTGCTCTTTCTTCTTAAGTAACGCTACATTTTCTTTGTTTTTTTCAAGACCCTCAATTTCTTTCAATAACGCTGATATCTTTTCTTGGGATTTAAGTTTATCTTGCTCTAAAAGCGACATTTGATCTTCGATCTGGTTTATATGCATACTTAGCTTATCTTCTTCTGTCAGCTGCTTTCTTTGTACTGCAGAATCAATAAAGCTTTCATCACTTAGCTCCTGCTTATCTAAAATGCTAAACCTAGTTGGTAACTTCATTTGTTTTCCATTTTTTAGAGTAGCTATTATATATATAGGATATTCACCAACAGTAAGATTTCTAGTATCTTTCCAGTTCTCTGTAAAAAGACCTTTACTAATTTCTCTTAACAATAGTTTGGAGTTATTTGGTAGCTCAACTTCCGCATTTTTTATAGGCAAATCAGCCTGTACAGTAAAACGAAGTCTCTGACCAGGATATGCAGGGTTAGGATTAACAGTAATCTTAAGATCCTGAGCATTTGCAATTGATCCAATAAAAAAAATTAATACTAGCGAAATAGCCCGTAAAAACAATATAGATCTTATTTTACTTACTATAAGGCTATTATCTCCCCATATATTCATACTTTTCCCTTTGCTAATAAACCATAACAAAACTAATTGGAATTCAAATTGCGAAAGGTACTGAGGTTTCTAGCATTCAACATAGATTACCAGCCCCTTTCGTTATATTATTTAGCAACAGCACCTTTTATAACCAAATCAATTTACCAAATTAGAATTACTATGTAAACCATCCAATAAAATACAAATCTCTATACAAAACCTATAAAAGCCCTGATAAAAAACCTAACTCAGAAATCTTGTTATGCTGTTTTATGATATAATATTAAGTAAACTCGAAAGGAAATTAAGTGGGCAAAATAACAGATAGCAATCATTGGTTAGAACTAAGAGATGGCAATAAAATCAGAACTACAGAGTTTGAATCTTCATTTAAAAGCTGGGGTAGCAATTTCAAAGGCCCACTACTTGAACTAGGATCAGGGGATGGTACTCAATATAAACAACTTAAGCAATATATAGATAACATCACACCCTCTGATGTTAATACAGATTACTGGCCTGCTGAACTTGGGGAAATAAAAAATATTAATGCAGAAAAAATGCCTTTTGAGGATGGTAGTTTCAAAACTATCTACTCATCAAATGTGCTTGAACATATCCCTGATGTTGATACTGCATTAGTAGAAATGAAAAGGATACTAGATAAAAATGGAGCCATGATCCATATTGTACCAACTGTTACCTGGAAGCTGTTACAGCTTGGACTATACCATGTATCTTTAGTAAGAAATTGGATAGCAAAAGGTAAAAGACTTGAACGTTTCAGGCCCTGTCTTATACATGGCGTATCAAAATCCAGCATTGAAGAGATAGGTCGCTTTAAAGGAAGCTATTGGAGAAAAAGATTTAATGGAGCTGGCTTAAAAATAGTTGATACTAAATGCCTACTTACTTACTCACCATATAGATTTACACCTAACTTTATTTTATTAAGGTCTATTTTAGCAAAGATAGGTTTTGCATCAACAAAAGCATACTTAATTCATAAATAGCGACATGTATAAAGTAGCACATCGTATTAATGATCTAGAATCTCTAAAAAAAATACCTAAAAATTATGGCATTGAACTAGATATTCGCTACCATAAAAATGAACTTATTCTACACCATGAGCCATTTAACCATCAGCAAATACCATACCCTGAAAGTTTTGAAAAACTATTAAAAGAATATAAACACCAAGGACCCCTGATTTTAAATATCAAAACAGAAGGCATTGAAAAAGAATGTATTTCTTTGATGGCAAAATACAAAATTGATAACTGGTTCTTTTTAGACATGTCCATGCCCTACTTTGCAATATATTCTGAAATAGCTATTAATAATAGACTAAAAAATTTTGGACCTGCTAACCTAGCTGTTCGGTTTTCTGAGCGTGAACCCATAGAATATGCTTTGGCTTTTAAGGATAAAGCTAAATGGGTTTGGGTCGACTGTTTTACTAAAATGCCTTTAGATAACAATAGCTATAAAAAGCTAAAAGACGCTGGCTTTCAAATATGTTTAGTATCGCCAGAACTACAAAAACACTCCACAGATAGAATAGCTGATTTTAAAAAGCAGTTAATAGGCCTAGAAATAGATGCAGTGTGCACAAAAAGACCTGATCTCTGGTAAGAGGTATTAACCTTCAACTTTTTTACTATACCCAACCCAAAATAGAAACTAGAACTCAAATTTTCATTTTGGTTTGGGTACTAGCTCAAAAATATAGGCAAAAGTTCTTTTTATAAGTTTGATTTTAGTTTTCCAGCTACCCCCACCCTTAGCTTCGCCATGGATTCTTTTATTAAAGTAGACTGGCATAGTTAAAATCTGGTAATCATTACGCTTAGCTTGATATAAGGTATAAAGGTCTAAAGAAAAATCGTTTGGAGCTTGGCCTTTTATATTATTTTCATAAAATAACCTCGAAAAAAGCTTGGGCTGAGCATTAATATCATCTAAATAAGTTTTAAGCACGAAAAAAGATACTATTTGCATACCCCATGTAAAAAAGGCTTCTAATAGTTTTCTGTTTTTTCTTTTACCTTTAACAAATAAACTCTCTTTATTTTGTTCCATATAAAGTTTATAGGCTTTTATTACGTCATACGGATCTGTTTGCATGTCTGCGTGAGTCCATGCCAATAGCTTGCCAGAAGCATCTTCAAGACCTGCTAGGATGCCGTAACCATAACCTTGATTGGGCATCACATCTACAACCTTAAACGAGTTTATAGAAGTTTTTTTTAGCTCTTCATCTAATATTTGTTTGGTGTTATCTGTTGAGCCGTTATTAACAAGTATAATTTCTATATTTTTTGGGTCTTCATTCTTAAGTACCTGCTCTAACTTATCGATTATTAAGGGGATGTTACCTGCTTCGTTATAACAAGGAATTACTATTGATAGCTCTTTCATAAGTGTTCTTCTTTCTGGCAAAAGTTGTTCCAATAGTCAAAGGTGTTTTCGTATTCCTCATAATCTTTGGGTGTGCCCCAACAAATATATTTTTCTACTTCAAAAACTTTAACTTTATAGTTTAGATCTAACATATGTTTCATTACCTGGTCGACATAAAACTCGCTATTTATTCTATCGTTTTCTTCTACCATCTTCTCGCAAGCTTCAACAAAGCTAGACCCTTTTTTAAACCAAAAAGTTGCGACAACGGCATGATCATTTAAGGGGGTATCGCTAATAGGTTTTTTTACAGACATCCCGGTCACATTATCTATGTTATCGACACAAACCCAGCCATGAGCTTCTGGTTTTTCTAAAACTAAGTTATGGCCTCTATATGTAAATATCAAGGCATCTGCATCTTTCCTTAGCTCCTCAAATTTTGAGCTATCAATAATCATGCCATTATCACAACCTGCAATTATTAGCTCTTCATTGTTATTGATATTATCTTTTGCCAACAAACAAGTGCTGGCTTGACCTTCTGTTAGATAATTTATGGTTATAAATTCTGCTTGAGGGAAATATTCTTTTATTTGTTGTTCTACCCCATCTTTTTTATGGAAATCGCGATCTATATATATTATTTTTGTATCTTTATTATCTGCATTTGGCAGATCTGAAGTTGCAGCTACTACCATTGGGACGCTTAGCCCTGTCCTATGATCTTTGGTTGGGATTACAGGCTTATGTTTTTTATAGCCTTCTTTAGAGAACCTTGAGCCTGCCCCTGCCATTGGAATTAGAATAATCATTTTTTTACCCCCCTCACTAGGTTTACCCAATATACAAACTCTTCCAGATCGTGAGGGGTGCCCCACTGACAAAAATGTGAGACATTAGCAGGTACATAAATGCTAAGCCCAGCAGCAACCATCAAGTTATAAACCAAGCTCACATAATATTCACCGTTAAGGTTGATATCTTGATCTAACATCATCTGAAAATATTTTTTGATACTAGCGCCATTACTAAAATAATATAAACCTGGTGAATGCAAGCTTTGGGCCTTGTCTTTGGTGAATGAATGCTTTTCTCTTATTTCTTTAAGAAAATTATTTTCGTCTATTAAACAGCTGGCATATAAATTTTCTTTAGGCAGTAAGTTGGGGTGAAAGCCTGTGTAGCAAGGGATTGCGCCTGCACAGTTATTTTTTTTAACATCTTTTTGGAACTGCTGATAATCCCAGTGCATATAATAATCGCAATAGCTAACTATTATGGGCTCATCATCTTTGATTAAATCAGCTATTTTTGTTACTGCATAAACAGGCCCTTTTTTATGACCTTTTATACTTACTATTTTGGCACTTGGTTTAATTCTTGATAACTCATCTTTTAGGTTTGTTGAGTTTAGGTGCTCGTCTCGACAAATAAAAATAAACTCATCTTCTGGGCTAAACATACTAACAACCCACTCTATTATTGGTTTATTAAAAACTTTAATTAATGGCTTAATATCTTGGTAGCCCGCAGCCACAAACCTTGACCCTAAACCAGACATTGGAATAACTATCTTCATTTTTTGCCCTTTGCTATTTTTTTTCGATATTTTTCAGACTCCATATTAGTAATTATCTCAACATTTTTTTTAGATATAAAAGAGGGCGTCAGTTTGTTCTTTTTTATTTGGTTAAGAATATAATAGTACGCTGCAATGGTTTCTTTACCTGCTACTGAACTAAGCATTTCTTCTGAAAGAACATATACTACCTGATCTGGGAACAGCACATCTTTTTTTATTGAATCTAAGTTAGTTATCTCAGTAACTTCAAAAGAGTCTTTTATATTAAAATAATCTTTTATCTTTTGATTTATATCTCTATGAAGGTTTAGTGTTTCTTCTGATGAGCTAGCAGATACAATTAAGCCATGATTCTTTAAAAAGATAATTTGTTTGATATTGTTATTCAACCCTTTTTTAACCTCAAGTGTCAGGTCCTGGCCTGGGTTAACATAATTTACATATATAGAATCATTAAAAAGTTTTTTTGCTATTTTCTCACCCTCTTCAGTACAACATAAAATATTGCTATACACAGAATGGGTATGAATAACGTAGTCACTTAATAATGAATGAAAGCCTGTTTCTATTGAGGGCCGCAAGTTTTGGTAACCAGCTAAAACCACTATTTGGTCTTTTATGTACTCTGTTAAAGAAAGTTTTAAATTTTGTTTTCTATTAATAAACTCTCTAATATTTTTATAGTTAACCAGCGCAAAGCCATCAGTTTCTGTTACATCTTTTAGCATATAACCAGATGCCTTTATTGCCATAATTGAATCATCTAGCTTAGCTGATGTATTACCACCACCACCTTGAACATAGTCTGGAAAGCCACCTATTTCAGCAGATATTTCTGCTAAATTCTTAAGCTTGGTTTTCATTATCAATGTTTGTAAATTCCATAATATAGTAGCTCACTATTAGTTGGATAATTCCTGTTTGGTTCTTATCCCAAAGGCTGTTTGATATATTTATCTCATCTAAACCAGGAATATATTGATGTGCTAATAAATCTGTTTTTTGTTTTGAAATAGCGCCTCTTATTTCTATTGCTTGGGTATCTGTGTTTTCATAATAATGTTTTGTTGATATTGATGGCGCTGTATTTATTCCAGCGACAAGTGTATCTATAAAGATAGAGCTTGGTAGCTTAATTTTGATGTAGGTATTGGTCTTTTCTGCTGGGTTACCCAAATCTTTTATTGGTTTATCGCAAAGAATCTCAATTAAGATATCTGCATACTTTTCTTGAGATGAAATAAATTTCTTCACATCTGACTCTCTCTTTTTTATCTGGTTAAGGACAGTCTCTTTCGTGTGACTTCTCTTTTGCATGTCTCTCATTATTTTCCAATGACAAGAGAGCTGTTGTTCGGGTTTTATAAATATCTTAAGGTCATATAATTCTCTGATTTTTTTATTGAAAAAAGCATGTAACCCTTCAAAAATAATAACTTTATTGGCAGAAACACTCTGTTCCTCTGTAAAAAGTCCTGTGCCGTGGTCATAATGCCTTCTTGATATCTTATGACCCTTTTTTAAGGCTGCCAGATAATTTATTTCTTTATGTAGTTCATTTGCTTTGGGGTCTAGATGCGTATATTTATCCCAATTTTCGTCACCACGCTTCCATTTATGCATATCATCACCACGAACAATTGTGGTATTTTTAGGCATAAAAACATTTTGCAAAGAATCAGCCAGTGTTGTTTTACCAGAACCAGAAACACCAACTATTCCAATCAAATAGGGCTTTGACGTTATTTTGTGTTTTGAATAGCTTGAGATGCCTTTTTGATATATCCATACGCAATTAAGTAAAAGCATTGTTTGAAGAACTGTAAAAGCTATATTTTGAGTCTGATCTGCATTTATACCCAAGTAGACAAGGCTTTCAAAAAAGTTTTTTGCGCTAGCTATTTGAGATGAAATTAAACTAAATATGCTAAAGAAATCTGAGTTTTTGGCAACAAAAAAATATATTAAATAACTAGCTTGCAAACCGACAAACAACCAAACACTACTACTTCTTTTTCTATTTTTTATATAAAAATATGCAAAAAATGGAATTATCCAAAAATACCAACCTTGCATTGGTGGAATTAATAGCAATATAAGGCCAAAGCTAAAGCCTAAAAACATAATAAAAATATCTTTGTTATACGATTTAATAGAAAAGCTTTTAGCAAGTAATATTAAATATATAGAAGGCACCAAATAAAATAAAACACTTTGAGGATAGGCAAAATAAATATCAAATATTTTCATTTGAATGCTATTCAAGAAAACCATTTTAATAAATGCTGGGTTAAATAGGTATGGTAGATTCACAATAATAAAAGAACCTGCAACCAACATCAAACAACAAAGAATATTAACTAAACTATTTCTTTTCTTTATTAAGAAAAAAACAAAGAAAGGAATAACCATTAAAATATTAGTTTTAGTTGCTAATGCAAGCCCTAGCAAAACAGAACTTTTTATATTATTTTCTTTAAACAAGAAGAACAACGATATAAACAAAAAAGCAATAGGAATAGCGTCTAGCTGGCCATGTAAGTAACAGATATAAATAAGAACTGGTGACAGCCAATAATAAATTAGTATTTTTTTAACAGGGGTCTTTATCCATTTATAAATAACAAAAAGAATAACCAAATCAGCAAGCAATATAGGCAACCTATAAACAAACAAATCAAAATACATATTTCCAGGCAAAAATCCTAAAATTATTTTTGGGATAGCCAAAACATATAACATCAAAGCTGGATATGGGAAAGCATTTAATTGATTTTGTAAAACAAAATATTGATATGGATTTTGAAAGCCACTTTCAACAAAATAGTTAACAAACGGTATGAAAAGGTCTACAAGAAAAGTTGATGCAAAAAATATACCAAGAACCAATTTAATAAATAACCCTGCAAAGAATAAAATTTTATTTCTGTGCTTTACATCATCTATTCTTCTAAGCTTACTTGTTATTATCTGTTTAATTGAATTCATTATCGCCCATGCCCTTTTTTAAGATATAATATTATTATACTAACTAAATCCTTAATTAAAAATTTCAGTATATAAAAAGGGGCTTTTCTGTGAATCTACCTACTATTAATCTAGCAAGTGTTAAAGGTATACTGATAGATCTAGACAATACTATCTATGCTTACGAGCCCTGTCATAAGGCTGCTATAAAAAAATGTCATAGTTTATTTAGTGATATTAGCTTAACTGAATTTGAAACAATTTATCGTACTCATAGAAATGATGTTACAGAAAAACTTAAACCTCAGGGGGCATGTAGGTCTAGACTTTTTGCTTTTCAAGCTATGTTTGAGCAACTAAATATAAAAAACGCCTATTCAAAAGCATTAAAATTTACTGATATTTATTGGGAAACATTTATTAATGAAATAAAAATAGATATATTTATAGAAAAGTTCTTTGAAAAAGTTAAAGCAGCAAATATACCAGTTTGTATTATCACTGATATGCTAGCTAGCACTCAAATAAAAAAAATTAATAAGCTGCAAATCACAAACACAATTGATTTTTTGGTCACCTCTGAAGAAGCAGGCACTGAAAAACCAGACCCTAAAATATTTAAGCTTGCTTTAGCCAAACTAAAACTAGCTGCAACAGAAGTTATTATGATTGGTGATAGCAAAACAAAAGATATTGAAGGAGCAGAAGCTTTGGGAATAAAAAGCTATCTATACCAAGCAAAATGATTAAAAAACAGTTCTTTAGATTTATTGTAATTGGGATGCTATCAACAATTGTTAACTACGCCTGTTTTTATGCGTTCCTCACTTTGCTTTCAGTCAATTATATTATCGCATCTGCTGCAGGCTTTATTCTTGGCGTTTTTGCTGGCTACTTTTTTAATAAATCTTGGACCTTTGAAGTGACAGAAAAATCGAAAGCTAATGTTGTTAAATATTATTTTGTTTATATTGCATCTCTTATTTTAAGCTTAGCATTTTTAAAAGTAACTGTTGGTCATATGGGGATTTCCGCAAAAATAGCTAACATAATAGCTATTGGCATAACTACTTGCACAAATTTTATTGGAATTAAGTTCTGGGTATTTAAAAAATAACAATGCTTTAATTTATTTGGTTAGTTTTATATAAATTTGCTTATTAAGCTGCTACCTACTTAAACCCATAACATATTTTGAACTTCTGGTAACTCTAAATGGCAGCTTATTTAAAACACTATCTGCATCATTATCATCAGACTCATTATATTTAACCTCAACTATTGAGATTGACCCATCATAGTCTCTTATATTTCTTCTTTGGCTATTAGCTGTAATCTCATAATAGTCCAGATCTTTATCTATGGTTAATCTATACCTACCACAGCTAGAAAGGTAGTATTTTCTTTGATATCTGTTTATTAATACGGGTTTAACTGTAGATAGCATGCTTTTTATTTCAAGTGGCAGATTACTATTATTAAAAATATCCTTTAAATTTATAGCTTCGTTTTGTTTGAGCTCAAAAGCCTGTAATGGATAACTATCCTTTGTGCCCAACTCACCACTTTTTTTCTTGAGCTCTAAGATTGGCCTTTCTATTTTCTTGAAAAGATCACCATACCAACGAACTCTTATTTTTAGACGTTTATAAAAGCCATTTACGTTTAATAAATAGTTCTTATAGTCGTAGAAATCAAAGTATATATTATTTACCCAGCGTTCAAAATATATCTCTTTAAATAAAGCCGGGTGCAACTTAATAATCGACTCTATTGTTGGTGCTGAAACCTCTGTCACCAATAGTTTTCTTTCAAATCTATACAATTTTTTTTGTTTTATCATATTTGCCTACCTTCCAGATGCCTTTCCATACTCATTACCATAGAGCTTATTTCTTACATTATTTTCATAATTTTTTTTCTTATCACCATTTATAGTTAACTTTGATTTCTTCTCTAGCAAAAATTCCTTTTTACAGTTTATTGTTTTTACACTATCAACCTTAACAATAGCTGGACCATACTCTGGCTTCTTTTGAAATACTGCAAAACAAAGATTAACTTGATCTAAAATCATACCTTTACCATCAAAAATAGAATTATCTTTACTGGTAACACCAATCTCTGCATCTTCTATATTAATATTATTAACAAACATAAAACTTCTTTCACCTGCGCTTAAGGCTTTGTCTCCTATTTTTTTCATTTGAACATTATTAACTACTATTTTACAGCCAGAAACATCTATTCCATCATTACCAATATTTTCAAATAGTGAGTTTTCTACAACCCCATCACAAAAATCCGCGTCAAAAGCATCTGCTTTTATATCTTTAAAAAAAGTTCTTTTTATATTAAATTTTGACCTTACAATATTTAAAAAATCATCACCTTCAATATTATTTTCAAAAACACAATCCTGAATATCAACATCTGACTCATAAAAAGTTATTGCGCCACTAATCGCCCAACTTGATGCTTTTGGACAATTAAGATTCACTGCTTTAAGATACCTCAACTTTGATCTAGAATTAGCTTTAAGAACTACAATGCTGCCACCACTATTATCATTTGAATATATTGTTACTGGTTCTTTTTTCGTTCCGATTATTTCAATCGGTGAATAACTTAGTATTGTTGCTCTATTTATTAGCTTTATCTTTGTCCCTTTACTAATTTTTACTTTGTAACCAGCTGGAATAATTAGGTCTTTTTTTATTACATAGGATCCTTTTTTAAAAATAATTTTTTTCAACCTTTCATCTATTTTAATAAATGGATAGTTCTGTGCGGGAATATTATTGTTTTTTTTATATTCATAAATAAAACCAGGTGTAATATAGGCCCAATAATAAATAAATGTTTTTCTAATCTCTTCAGAGTTTACAGTCTTATAAGTAACTACAATATCCATATTGCGTTCTTGAGACTGTTGCGAAATAGCAGAAAAATTTCTGACGGGAAATTTTGACCCTTTTGTTACAAAAAATTTTATTTGTTGATAATCACAACCGTTATTATTAAGAATAGAAGTTAAAAAAACTTTTTTTTCTGGTTTATATTCTTTATTTTCATATCTAGCACTTAAAACTTCTATTGGCTCTGTTTCAATATTAAGAAAGTTTATAATCAGCTTATTTTTTGATTTTTTTATTATATAGCCTTCTATACCTTTATAATTAATAGAGTCCTTATAGGCTGCAAAATAAATATCATTATTGATAAAACTCTCGTATGGCTCCACAAAAACATCTGAAAAAAAACAGATAATAAAAGTACTAGTTACAGTTATAAAAAATAATATTAAATTCTTCATATTCTAAAATAAGAAATAATTAAAAACCCTAGTGATAAGACAGCTTTGATTAGTTCTTTAAGGCTATACCTTAGTTTTTTTATTTTTATAGCTAGTTTGGTTTCTTTTTTATTATATTTTGATAAGCTAAATTTCAAGAGTCTTTCGTTACTATTATCAAAATATATTTTGTTATTTTCATAAAAATCTAATAATTTTTTTTGGTGATATTTTAGGTAACCTTTACTAAAAAAATATGAATGCAGCTTTAAATCAGGTTTTAATTCATAAAAAAAGTCCCCTTTTAAATTTAGTTTTTTTGATTTCTGAAAATCCTCGAGCATAGTAGTAAGATAATTTGGGTCTAGAATCCTACTTAACTCTTGTTTATAAATATTAAAAAAAACTTTATCTTGAAAAAAAAGATATTTTAAAGATACCTCCGAGCATACTAATATTTCTTTTGCAGTTTTAAAATTACCCGCTGTACCATCAAAGCCTATAGGCTCTAGTTTTTTAGTTACAGGATTAAAGTAAAATCTAAAATTATAGTTATATAGCCCATGTAAAGCACCTGTAATTTGTGAAACAGCTAGGAATCTAGCCAGTTTTTTTTGATCAAAAACTTGGCTTGTAGAAAGCTGGCCTTCTCTAAAAGAGTTAAATAAGTTTTTTGCATTAATAAAATATTTATACTGAACTGGGTTTCTCTTAATTTTATTAAGCTCAAAAGCTGTCACCCCTGATACTTTTCTTAAAAAATAATCTATATTTGTTACTGGCTTAAGTGAAGAAGAGTCAACTTTTGACAGCTCTTCTTTCCAGTGTTCAACCCATTTAATATTCTCATCAATTTTTATTATTGGGCCTTCTTTATAATGGTTTGATTCTATTAGAATTTTATCGAAATGTTCTTCAAGCGCATAAACACCTAAATTCTCACCATTTACTACTACATTAACAAAAAAATACTTTAAGGAAACTAGACCCTCCCTTTTTAATAGGTAATGATAAAATGCTTCATATAAATAAGATCTTGCCGCAGGAGAATGCAACGAGAATTTTTTTAAACCAAATAAGATATTATCTTTTCTCAACTTAACCCTAAAAGACCGTTTTTCAGAGAGATGGTCTGCCAAGTCTCCTTTTAAACGCAATTTAACTGGATATGACTTATTGAAATATCGTATTTTAGCTTTTACAAAGTCATTTGGTTCAGAAAACAGAATTGACATCAACCCTTTATTTTGTGGAGCTAATGTTTTTTTACACTTATAATTTAGTTTTTGCAGGTCTTTATGTTTTATGTCTAAATATAAAGTTTCTAGTTTAGCGCCTGAAGAACGTAAATATAAAGAAAAGATAGCATCTTTGATACTTACTATAGAAAGATTGCTTAGCCACGAATAAAATAATATCCCTAAAATAATTGAGACACATATAACTAGTTTGTAGTTTCCACTAATAATAGATTTTTTATTATTTTTTAAAAACACTAAATAATCCTGGGTTCAATAATACTATTTCTATTGTTGCTGTTAACACAGCTGTTACTAGCCGTTTACGTTTATACCTGTACAGTATTTTTTTTGCCCTCATTTTTTCTAGCGATCACAAATATAAATCAAATAATCCCAATATTATCTACATATGAAACTGCAATTCCTTTATTTTGAGCTTTAAGGGCAATAACAATATTTTCTATATCTGCAACTGAGGCAATTGTAACTAGCAAACTCACTTTTAACTCTTCTTCCAGATCATCTATTCTTTTCACTTTTACTTCTGTGCAGTATTTACATAGCGTATCTGTGATAGCACTTATTGATATTTTTTCTTTGCCTTTATTATTCTCTATTTGTAATAGCATATGATTATCATCTATTTCGTTTTTGTCTCTTGTATAAACCCACATCCCAGCTATTACAACAAAACCAACAATCGTCACCATCCGTTGCCCAGCACCTAAGCCCAGCCCTAAACTAATTGCAAAAAACAAAACTGCCAACTCTTCTGGCTCTTTTATTGCTGTTCTAAATCTGACTATTGAAAGGGCCCCTACCAAACCCAAAGATAAGGCTAAAGATGATTTAACAATGCTTATAATTAGCATTGTGGTAGTTACCATTAAAAAGAAGTTACTTGCAAACCTTGCTCTATTAGATACTGCCTTGCCATAGCGTATATATATCTTTTTTAGAAAATGAGCTAATAGCGCAGCTATTATCAAATTGATCACAAACTGCATCAAATACATCTTCGGGGTACTTGTTGTTAAAAAATAATCAAACGTTGTCATTAACTTATTCATTTTTTATTCTCCTTGTTTTATATCTTCATAGTCTTTTATCGCTTGAAATAGTATTTTATTAGCAATTTCTTTTTCTTTAAAAGCCTTGATTTTGATTTTATTTTTTCCTTTATAGTTTTTGAACCAGGTAACTAATATTTTTTTAACACCATTATATTTTGATTTTAGCTCTTTTATTGATTTAACATCTGAGAACACACCGTCTATTGGAACACCTATTAATTTATCATCCTGCTCGCCCCTATCCTTCATTTTCATTATCCCTATCAGCCTTATTTGGACTACCTCACCTCTTAGACAAGGCTCGCCAAGCACTATCACATCTAAGGGATCGCCATCTCCACCTTTTGATTTTGGTAATAATGTCTTTGGGATAAAGCCATAGTTTCCTGGATAACTTAAATATTTAACAATGCGCGGCTTACCTTTTTTTTGTTCCCACTCTATTTTGCCAGTAGTTTTATTTAGCTCCCACTTTTCTAAAGTACCAGAGGGGATCTCTATCACAGCTTGCACAATACCATCAGCTGTAAATGGATCTATATTTTTATAGTTTTTTGAATAGCCATAGATGGGGCTCGCTATTAATAATATTAGTAGAAAAGTTTTGATTCGCCTCATTTATACTTCCTTAAATTTCATTTTGGATACTAATTATTATATCACTATCTTTTTTCTCAAACTAATTTATGCATCTTTTGGGAAATTTTAAATAAATGGTCTCCTGTTCTTTCCATATGATTCACTATCTCCATATATTGAGCATTAACTTTTGGTGATATTTTCTTTTCTTTAACTCTATTTATTTGTCGATCCCTTATCTGTTCGCCAGTAGCTACAATCTCTTCAAATAGACGAGCTACTTCCTGTTTGGAAAGCTTTATTGAATCTTTTGAATCTTTATTTAAGCTTTTTAAGATACTATGGAACATTTTCTGTAAAATATCATTAAGACTCTGATAGTCATCTAAGCAACTCTTTGGCAACTTTTCATTATAGCTACTTAGCTTTTCGTAATGAAAAAGCAAGGTCGAAATATGATCACCAATCCGCTCTAGTCGCTCTATTAACTTAAAATGGACAGTAGTTAAAAACAGATCTTTTTTTGAAGAAAGCTTTTGCTCTAATCTAACTAAAAACTTAATTATATCTTCTTGCAAAATATTAACCATTGCTTCCTGTTCGTTTATTCGTTCTGATAGCGCTATCTGATTACCATATATTCTTTCTTTAAGATTTTTATTCATTTCTGAAGTTATTTCCATCATATGAATAATCTCTTTTGAAACTTGTGCCAGAGCAATTGCCGGCGTTTCAAGCATTCTATTATCTAAAAATTTAACAATCTTTTTTTCTGGCTTTTCCTTATATGGCAATATTCTTTCTGTGATCTTTGCTAAATAGCCTATAAATGGGAATAGAATTATAGTATTTAAAATATTAAAGATTGTATGTGCATTTGCTATATGTCGACCTACGTTCTGGCCAATAAAGACCTGGCCTGGGGTTATGACATCAATTAACTTTAAAAAAACAGGTACGCCTTGATATGGAATATATATTAGTAGCAACATATAAAATGAACCAATAACATTAAAAAGAGTATGAGCCACAGCCGCACGCCTTGCCACCAGGTTTGTTCTGAAGGCTGCTATTTGCGCTGTTATTGTAGTGCCAATATTGGTACCTAAAGCCAAACAAAACGCAGCTTGAAAATCTAAAGCGCCTACTGCTGCAAGGGTAATAATCATACCAGTCGTTGCACTACTACTTTGAATAATAGCTGTGACCACAGCACCAACTAATACACCCAATAATGGATACTTACCAAAATTTATCATTATTTCAATGAACATTTGATTGTCGCTTAAAGGTTTTAAATACGAGCCCAAAAGCTTTAAACCAAAGAAAAGCAAACCTAATCCGATTAGCACTTCACCCAAACTCTTGAACTTTCTATCCTTTGAAAACAAAAATAGAACAGAACCCAAACCCGCTAGTGGAATAGCAATATTACTTGCCTTAAAAGCAATAATTTGAGCAGTAATTGTGGTGCCTATATTTGCGCCAAAAATCACGCTAATACATTGAGTGAGCCCAATTACACCTGCATTTGCGAAACCAATCACAAGAACCGTGGTTGCACTACTACTTTGGAGAATACTGGTGACCCCCGCACCAAACAATAAGCCCATTACCTTATTCTTTGTTAAAAAACCCAGGCCTATCTTCAACTTTTCTGAAGATACTTTTTGCAAGTTTGTGGATAAGACTTTTAGGCCATAAAGAAATATACCTAGCCCCCAAATAACATTAAAAATCAATACTAATAGATTCAAAGACCCACCTTTTTTGTTGTTTTTTATTAATTGATCCTGTTGAGAAAAGTCCTCTATTAAATAGTAGTTCATATTTAATTGAAGTCAATTTAATAGTAACTTCAATTACGCTATTTTCTAACCTAGAAGAATAAAATCCTTTTTTATTGAGTGCCTAGAATATATACTTATAAAATGCTATTCAACTCGTTATTATTTGCAATATTTTTCCCAACAGTAGTAATGCTGTATTTTGCAATTCCATATAGATTTAGATGGATTTTGTTACTCGCCGCTAGCTATTACTTTTATATGTGTTGGCGTGCAGAATACATAATTCTGATTGTAATATCCACAATAATAGATTATTTTGCAGCAATAAAAATGTCAGAAACAGAAGACAAATCAAAACGAAAGAAGTTTTTGTATTTAAGTTTGTTTGGAAATTTAGGGATGTTATTCTTATTTAAGTATTATAATTTTTTTAACACATCAATAAGCTCAGTATTTAATCAATTCAATATATTTTATAATTCACCATCATTTAAATTATTATTGCCAGTAGGCATATCTTTTTATACTTTCCAGACCTTAAGTTACACAATAGAAGTATATAGAGGCAACCAAAAACCAGAGCGGCATTTTGGGATTTTTGCGTTATATGTATCTTTTTTTCCACAGTTAGTTGCAGGACCTATTGAAAGGTCTACTAACCTACTCCCTCAGTTTTACAGGAAGAATGATTTTGATTATAACCGAGTAAAGCACGGGCTAATGCAAATGGCTTGGGGGTTTTTCAAGAAATTGGTTATTGCAGATAGATTGGGGGCGTACGTCAACACTGTATATAACTCGCCAGGAAATTATTCGGGAATACCATTGATACTGGCCACCTATTTTTTTGCTTTTCAAATATATTGTGATTTTTCTGGGTATTCAGATATCGCAATAGGTGCCTCTAGAATAATGGGCTATGACTTAATGAAGAATTTTAATAGACCGTACTTTTCCAAAAGCATATCAGAGTTTTGGAGTAGGTGGCACATATCATTATCAAGTTGGTTTAGAGATTATGTGTATATATCTTTAGGCGGTAATAGGGTTAGTAAATGGAAATGGTATCGCAATTTATTTATCACTTTTATGATTAGTGGGCTATGGCATGGCGCGAATTGGACATTTATACTATGGGGATCATTACATGGGTTTTATTTGATTTTCTCAATTTGGACAAAAGATATACGACAAAAAATAGCAGAATTCACAAGATTAGCAGAGTACCCAACAATACATAAATGGTTCAAAATACTGGTCACTTTTCACTTGGTACTTATATCTTGGGTCTTTTTTAGAGCAAACTCCATAAGCGATGCAATGACTATATTTAGTCGGATGACCATATTTAACTTTGAAAATCTTGGTTCAATAGGCAATGTCACTAAACTTGGGGTATTAATTTCAATATTTGTTATTATAATCATGGAAGTTATTCATATTTTGCAAAGCAAAATGAACTTCTATGAAGTTCTAATCAAAAAAAGTCTTCTATTTAGATGGTCTATTTATTCTATTTTTGTTTTTTTAATTATTTTACTAGGTGATTTTGGAGGAAAAGTTGATTTTATTTACTTCCAATTTTAGAAACTAAATTTATGAATAAATTATTTAAAAAAATTATCGCCCTAGCACTTATTCAATTAGCTTTAATAACCGTATTCATGGTTAAACCAAACCCATATATGAGTGAGAAAAAAACTTGCTATACAAAAACAGATACAGCCTTACAAAGCAAACCAAAAATACTTTTTTTTGGTGATTCTCATGTTGACAATATGTTTAAATTTTCGCCAGTTGAAGGTGTTGGAAACCTATCTATGTATGGAGATAGTTATTTAGATATCTACTATAAGCTTAGTTACTCTTTAAATAAGAACAAAAATATTAAATATGTATTAATAGCATGTGATTTACACAGCTGCTCTGAGTACAAAAAAATGGCTAACCATGAAAAAACCAATATTAAACTATGCGACTATAAATCTTATAAAAGATTAGACCGCTATTCTTTTAGCAGCTATTTATTAGCAAAACTTTATAATCATTTACCTTTATTAACAAAAAAGTTCTATGCTCATGACATAGAAACATATTTAATAAAAACAAAAAGATGGATTGCCATACGTTTTTTTGGTGCTAAACATAAAAACAACCTTGATAAAAAAAATTGGGCTCAACTAACACCTGAAGATAGAATTAAAAAAACAAGAGATCGGTTCAAATACCTTGAAATTGGGTCTATTGATGATGTAATGATTGATAATTTAAGAGAGACAGTTGAACTCTGTCATGATAAAGGGGTAAAGGTAATTGGTCTTATGTTTCCTGTATCAGCTGAATTTAATAGTTTAGTTAATAAAGAGTTTGCTGATACTTTAACTAAAAAATACAAAGAGTTAGGAATGGATTCCTTTTATGATTATAGACATATTTTTGAGAATAATCCTGATTTTTTCACTGACCAAGACCATTTGAGTAGACAAGGCAAAAATAAGTTTTGGGATATTATTAAAGAGATTGTCCCTCTTGATTTCAAAGTAACTAAGACAAACTAAAGCCTAAGCTTATAGCGGGTGCACCCTATTCGCCTATATCCTCGTTCCAAAGCTCTGGGTTTTGTTTAATGAAATCTTGCATTAGCTGGTAGCATTCTTCACTATCTACAACATCAAGAGCAATACCCCTAGACCTGACATACTCTTCTGGGCCACAAAATGTTTTGTTTTCGCCGATAACCACCTTGGTGATGCCATAAAGTAGTACTGCACCGCTACACATATCACAGGGCGAAAGCGTAGAATAAAGTATAGCTTTTTTGTAGTCACTGGCCTTTAGTCGGCCAGCGTTTTCTAGGCAATCTATCTCTGCGTGTAAAACAGAGCTGCCTTTTTGCACTCTTTGGTTATGGCCACGGCCTACTATTTGGTCGTCTATGACTAGCACAGCACCTATTGGGATACCACCTTCTGCCAAACCTTTTTTTGCTTCTGATATAGCTGCTCGTAAAAATTTATCCATGTTTTTTTCCTTAGCTATTTTAACTCTTTATACATAACCAATGCATCAATATAGCCATAACGCTTACTATTAAAAGCGTTTGGTAAATTACCTACAATATGAAAGCCGTGCTTCTTCCAGAGTCGTATAGCACGTTCATTTGTTGATACAACGAAATTATATTGCATAGCTTTGAAACCCAAGGCTAATGCTTGGGATTGGGCATGTTTACACATATTTGATGCCACACCCTTGCCCCTGGCTGCTTCTGCAACAATATAGCCACAATTGACCACATGTGAGCCAAGACCTGGTTGGTTTGGCTTGAAATAGAAGGTCCCTAATATCTTATTGTCTTGGTCTAATGCCACATAAGTATCTTGTGGTAACTCTACCCAAACTTTATAGGCTTCTTCTTTGGTGATATCTGGCGAAAAAACAAAGGTCTCTCCTGCCTGGAACACATTTTTTAGGATTGGCCAAAGTTGAACCCAGTCTGCATCTTGATATTTTCTGATATTCATAGCTTAGCTCACCATCATCAAAAAGCCAGAAAAGGCTGCATTGCTTGGCGAAAGTGACGAAGACACTTCTTTCTTCATTTTATTAATATAGGTTCTATACTTTTTATAAAATGCATAGGTCGGCTCTGGTTTATAAACTATATCTTCTAGCTCGAATTGTTGGATAATATTTTTGACTGTGGTTGGCTTTACTAGCAAATCTTTTTGAGGTCGAAAGTAAACACCAAAAACTGTAACTACTGGCCATTTAGCAATTCTTTCTTGCTTTAAAATATCGACTAACATATTGAAACCTTGCTCTTCATCGCCATATAAAAGCTCTTGCAAACTTGCTGACAGATCCTGCTTTTGGGCTGGGCTAAGGCTACGTGCAAAGTCTCTGAACTTGGGCTTTTCGAATAATGAAACCATGGACGAGCTGGAAACAACTTTTATCATGTTTTCTACAATTGTTGCTGGGTTGTCAAAAGCTTCTTTGGAAAATGATTTAGCTACAAACTCGACCATCTTTTCCATTTTGTGTTTTTTACCGATTTCGATCATTTCTGGGTTTTTGAAGCCACCTGGATACATATCCATAAATTGAGTTTCAGCTGCTTTTAACTTTGTGATATTCATTCTAGGACATCCCTTCTTTACAAGATTTTTTGGATGTATTTATAGTAGCATTTTGAATATAAGTTGAGAATATCATCAACCATTAAACACCATAAAAAGCCAGTTAAAACTATCTACTCTTTACTTTCTTTGCAAGTGATATCAATGGTCGTTGGCCACGCTCTTGGAAACAAGAAATAATCACATCTGCTTTGTTAAATGGCACTGTGATAAAAGAGAAATTATCCATTATTTGAACATCTCTGATGTCTTTAAATTTCACAGGGGCTTTATCAACAATAAAGTCCACTAATTTTTTAGGACTCATCTCATCTTTTCTACCAAGCGCAACAAAAAGTCTAGTTTTACCTTGTTTATCAAGCTGTTTACCCTTTTCGCCAAACTCTCTTATCTCGCCATAAGCAGCAGGGTTAAGCTCTTCTTCAAAACAGTAGTTAAGTATTGCTGCTAAAATATCTTCTGGTTCGTTTTCTTCCATCAGGCTCTTTGCCCAATCACGGTAATTACCCTCAATTTCATCATTCAAGATATTAGTAAGGTTATCGTAGATCTTTTTCTTTTTTGCAGTAATAATATCTTTTACTTTTGGCACTATTGATTTTTTGATATCAGTTTTCGCAACTTTCTGTATAAACATCAACCTTCGATATTCACTTGGTGTGATAAAAGTTATGGCTGTGCCCTGTTTACCAGCTCGGCCTGTACGACCTATTCTATGAACATATGATTCTGGGTCTTGGGGAAGTGAATAGTTGATAACATGGGTTAGATCATTCACGTCAATCCCTCGTGCTGCAACATCTGTTGCTACCAGTATATTAACTTTTTTCTTTTTGAACCTATTAAGCGTTTTTTCTCTTTGGGCCTGTGATATATCACCATGAATTGCTTCAGCATCATAGCCTCTATCACTGAAATGTACTGTAATAGAATCAACATCACTTTTAGTTCTACAGAAAATCAGGCCATAAAAATTATCTTCGATATCAATTATTCGGCATAAAGCTTCAAATTTATCTGCCATTTTCACTTCAAAATATATTTGTTCTGTCAGGTTTGTTGTAAGCTGCTCTTTTTTTACTGCTAGAAGCTCGTAACCATTCATATATTTTTTAGCTAGCTCTTTGATCTTGTTTGGCATGGTAGCTGAAAAAAGCAAAGTCCTTTTATCTTGGTTGGTATGCTTCATAATTTCTTCCATATCATCAATGAAGCCCATATTAAGCATTTCGTCTGCCTCGTCTATGATGAGGTGATCGATATTGCCAAGTTTTAGAGTTTTTCTATTTAGATGGTCAATTACCCTGCCAGGTGTACCAACCACAATATGGACACCCTTTTTAAGTCGACGTAACTGTTGGTCTATAGACTGACCACCATATATAGGTATTATCTGTATATTATTTCTACCTTTAAGTGAGTTAATTTCTTCTGAAACCTGGATTGCCAGCTCTCTTGTAGGCGCCAATATCAGAGCCTGCACTGTGTTTGAATCTGTATTAATCATCTCTATTAGAGGTAGGCCAAAAGCTGCTGTTTTACCAGTACCTGTTTGGGCTTGAGCTATGATATTTGTATCATCTCTTAACATTACAGGAATAGTCATTGCCTGGATTGCTGTTGGCTCTTCAAAGCCTTTTTTATTGATGGCTTCAAGCACTCGTGGTGATAAGCCTAGGTCGTTAAATGTTTTTTTATCTGTCATATATTTCTCTTTTCCGTTTATCCATTTACTCAATCGAGTCTAACAAACATACACTATTATCTTTTAAATTGACACCTTAACAAGGATGATTTTATTTTATTTGAGATAGAGACTTTGTAATTGACAGCTTACATAAACAGGATTGTACACCTGTATAATTATTAAACATTGTTAATAACAAGCTATCTACTAAGACCTGGAACAATCATCCAAGCTATACCCAAATAAGAGCTGTTGCGAAATACCAGGAAAGATTTAAGTCGATTAGATTTTGAGCAAATTTCGTTATTCAAAATTTGTTACTAACCTTATTTTTAATGGGGGAATTTGCCGACATATGCCAATGTAAATTTTTCTGGTATTTTGCAACAGCCCCCAATAACCCATACAAAGCCCTGGCTCCAACAATAGTATTTATTGTATCTGGGGCGCCAGCAACCTCAACCAAGTCAAAGCCTATTATTTGTTTTTTTGTTTTTTTTGTTTTTGAAATCAGATAAAACAATTGTTCATATTGCAAACCGCCAGGCACTGGGGTTCCTGTACTTGGACATAAGGCTGGATTTAAAACATCTATATCTAGGGTTATGTATATTTTTTCTGGCAACGATTCTATTATTTTGTCACACAAACTTTGCCAAGACTGGCCTTCAAATAGTATTTTTTTGAGCTGGGTATCTGTGAATGTTGTGATTTTTTGGTGTTTATTTGCATAGTTAAACTCATCTTCACAAAAGTCTCTCACCCCTACCTGAACTAGGTTTGATATCTGTGGTAAGTCTATTATATTCCGCATAACTGAGGCATGGGAGTGAGTAAAACCTTCATAATCTTTTCTTAAGTCCATGTGAGCATCAAACTGCAAAACCCCAAAAGAATCATATATATTTGAGAATGCTTTAATAGCACCCTCAGAAACGCCATGTTCACCGCCAAGTACGCCAACAATTTTTTGGTCTTTTAGGCATTTTAGAACAACTTCTTTGACATAATTGACACACCAATCACAGCCACGATTAACGACTGACACGCTCTTGAGAATAGCTGGGTCACTCTCTACTACCCCACTCTCTAAATCATTGATAACTTTGCGACTTATTTTGCTTAGCTCTTGATTCTTGGCTAAGACATTACCATCTATAGGTAACATATAAATACCTTGTTGCCATAACTTTGGAAAATCCTCATGAAATAAATCTATTTGTGAAGAGGTATCTAAAATGTTTTTTGGGGCAGATGCTGTGCCTGAGCGATAGCTTACCGTAACTTCCCATGGAACTGGCACAATAACAAAATCGGCATCTTCATAGTTGGTATCCAAGCCAAATATATGATCATTTTTTAAGCCAATACCATTAGGATTAAATAGTTTCTTATTCATGGTTTAATAGGATATTACCATAGCCTATGATTAAAAAAAAAGTGCCTTTTGGTTTGGGTATATCATAGAAGTTACATCACAACCACAAAACCAATATTATCTATAAAACGTGGGGAGTCTTCAATTAGCCAGTCTCTTGCAGCAGCATACATTGTTTCTACTGTTGCTGTTGGGGCTAATAAACCAAGCGTAAATGAGTAATCAGGAACTTCTAATATGCCATCGGTTGTTAAAACAACTTTATCACCTGGATTAAGACGACATGAATTATATTCACCATCTCTTCGGGTTTTGCCTTCTGTACCAGTACTACCTAAACACCTTGTTAGATCAAACCCCATATACGGGGCGCTCTTTTCTTGGGGAGCGTCTTTACCTTTGGCAACTGATGCACGATGACCAATCGTTTTATATCTTAGACCAGACGTATCCCAAACCTGAGCTTCACAATCACCGCAGTGAAATGTAATCATGTTTCCATCTTTTATATACACCAAAAGAGCTGCGACCCCACTATCAGTATAATTTTTTTTATCTCTCCCTTTTTTGCCTGCAATATAAAAATTTTGACCTTTTAAAAAAGCTAAACTCATTGCCTCTTCAATACTTAAAGACCCTTTATCCATTAATATTTCAAATTCACTCATTACTACACCAGCTAATTCATACACTATGTTTTCTGCACCTTTACCATGCCCATCTAATACTAAAAAACTAGGAACTCCACAAATTTCTTTATGATAGACATAATCCTGCATCTTCTCCTTCTTTCCAGAGGATGTTACTTCTAAAATCCTATTGCTACAAATGCTTCCCTTACAAATATTATTAGTAGCTTTGCCAACCCTAAATATTACACCGCCATCAAAAGCACCCAATGGTTCAATCATATCACCAGCAGCATTAGTTGCTGGGAGTAGCTCTGATACAGGGGTACTACATCCTGCTTCACTAAAACCATACTCAGCCCCTGACAAAAAGGTCTCAACCTCGGCATCACTATCTACTTTTTTAGCTCTTTTATTTAGATCAACTACACCAAGTTCTGTTTTCCTACTTCTTTTTTTATCTTTCACTTCAAAGCTATCATCGTAGACAGCTGTAATCTTAAATCTCAATATATACTCACAACCTTTCATTAAATAACAATATAAATAATAAGTAATTTTCATAAAAAAACAAGCATACTAAACATCAAACATTCAACACTTTTTTTTAAGATACAATGCTATAAACAACCCCTTATCAGGATTACAACGCAAACTAGCGATCATATTTCTGGGGGAAGTATTCCTAACACTACTTCGCCGTTGACTGCTTTATATTCTTTGGTAGTTTTTTTTTGTAAGAAAACATGGTGCCTTTTATACTGATTTTTTTTAAAATGATAACTAACTGATATAATTTTAATTAAACAACTATACCCAAACCAAAATAGAAACTAGAACTCAAATTTTCATTTTGGTTTGGGTATAACTAAACTAACAAAGGAAAAAATAATGCTTAAGAAGCTAAGTCAAGGAGATTTAATAGAAACATCAAATTTTGGAGGATTTTCTCCTTATTGGACTATATTGAATGGCGAAGTCTTTATTGCTGATACTGCCCGTGAAATGTGTGCTTTTTTACCAAAAGAGAAAAGGGTTGTTGATACTATTGCTGTTTGTGAGTTGCTGCAATTCAATTATATTCTTGGAAACCGAACAATGATAAAGAATGTGTTTCGCATGCCCTGGCACGCAACCTTAGATCATAAAGGAGTTATTAATCAGAAACCACCAATTCCCCATGGAAATAAAATTGTTTCTACAGATGACGCATCAAACAATCTTATAGATCTGTTGAGTCAGGAATTGGTATCCGTGTGTAGTGGTGCGGAAACGATTTATTTGTTACTAACAGGCGGTTTAGATAGCAGGGTAACAGCTGGTGTATTAAAAAAGATGGAGTCTGTTATAAATAAAAAAATAATATGTGTTACCTGGGGCATGAAAAATAGTAGAGATGTGCAATATGCAAAAAGAATTGCAAATTTTTTTAAATGGGAATTTATCCACTTAAATTATGATGAAGATTTATTATGGGAAAATATTTTAAAAGGAGCTTTTTGGGGTGTCGCAGAAGTTTCAGGAATGCACATGCATGCAATGAGTTGGTTTAAGAACATAAAAAAGAATGATTTGGTTATTGCCGCCAGTTTTGGGGATGGTATCGGACGGGCAGAATTTAGTTCTCAGCATCTTACAAAAATTACGCTTCAACCGATTATTAATACTCAACATTTAATCCATTCAACACTATTTAATAAATATAAAAAACAAATAGAGTTAGATCGTTCTTCGGCATGGGAAAAAGAATCAAACTTGGCAACACATGTTATAAATGAATTAGATATGCAAGAAAACTATATGCGAAGAATGTTGTGTCATGTTATGGATTACATAAGGCAGTTTGGAAATTTGCATCAAGCATTTACCAGCGATACTGTGGTTGAGTATATGTGGTCGCTTGCTCCCGAATGTAGGGTTGATGGTATCTATTTTGATGCATTGAAAAAATTAGATGGTAGATTATATTCATTGCCATGGGCAAGAACAGGTGTCGCCCCAGATGGTACTATTGAAGATGATACATCATTAATAAAAAATTATCACAATTGGCAGAAATGGTTGCGAAAAGATTTACAAGACAGATTAGCACCTCTTTTCTTTTCAAAAAAATTGGATGATCTCCATATTTTTTCTAAGTTAGCAAAAAATAATTTATGGAAAAAATGGCAACAGGAACAAGAGGCTGATTATTGTAGAGGCGAAAATATTGTAAAAATAGCTGCATTAGAACTAGCCATAAGAGAGCATGATTTACAAGCTGACACGGTTCCAATATATCTTAAAGATCAGATAAAATATATATTGGGGATATTAATAAGTAAGGTTTTCAGCAAAATAAAGAGATAAAAAACACCTTCGATTAGATCTAAGATCATTCCTACCTAGTTTTGTATTGATTAAAGAAGCTAGTACTCACGTTTTTTTTAGCTCCTTTTTATGGTGCTAATTCTCTCTTATTTTTATGCAGTTGTTAACTGAGGGGGGATGCATTACAGCCAACAATTTCGAGGGATTCAATTATATAAATTTAAATTTTTTAGTCGGAATGTTTCTATGATAACTTTTGAGCCTTGATTTATTCTTTTTGTAACTTGGTTTCTTATGTTTAATTTGAGCATAGGGTCTTTTTTAAGTAAATCTATCACACTGTAATCATAACCAAACATGATTTCATCACAACCTAGAGCTTCTGCTTTATCTAAGCTATCAGCAATCTCATGGATATTTTCTGGAACGATACTAAATTTGTAGATTATTTTAATTTTTGAATTGGTTTGCAACTTAAGTTCTGTTAGTTTTTTTATATTTTCAAATACTTTATCGAAATTTGATCCAACATTTACTTTTTCATGAGTTTCTTTTGAAGCCGCGTTTACAGATATTTGAACCCAATCTGCGCCTGCAACAAGATATTCAGCCCATTTACTACTAATGAGAATTCCGTTTGTTATGAGGTTAACCTTTTTGTTTAGTTCTTGAGTGAGCCATAGATACATTTCTTTAGCTGATTTCATGGCTAATATTTCTCCACCTTGAAATTCTATTTCATCAACTTTTCGCCAATCAATATTCTTTTTGAGGGTTTCGTTATCTAGAAACACTTTTGAATTTTTATTAAGACCACACATAATGCAATTTATGTTGCAGAACTCACTCATTAATAACCAAACCCGACGTGGATAAGGTAATGGTTTGGGATTGTTAGGTGCTTTTTGTTTTTGTGTATTGGTTAAGATATTACATCGAAAAAAACAAAAAAGTCCTTTATTCTTTGACCAAAAACGATATTGTCTGAGTTTCTCACTATTTTCCCAAATTTCTTCAAGGGTATTTTTGTAGATGTTACCAATGACACCTGGATACCAGTGGCAACAGATGTATACGTCACCATTGGAATTGATGAATACGCTATCATATAGATAAGGACAATGAGTGAGGTTATGTTTATATATTATATTCAAACCAATACGGGCGAGGGCTTTGATAGTACGTTTCAATTCCATAGTGATTATTTTAGCATAGAAACCTATTCTTCTAATTTTTCACATAACAAAGTCATGCTTGACCATGACCTTGCTACGCTTTTTTTTAAAAGCCAAGCATAGCAAGTGCCAGGATCAAAAACAAACCAACAACGCCAAAGATACATTAAACAAATAAAAAAACCACCATCAGAAACTCTATCACGAACATATGTATCACTTGGGATTCTTTATCATTTTTTTACCGTTAAGAGCCTCTTGATTAGCCCAAGTCTACATCTAAAGATATTTGAGCTGGATCTGCTTAAACTACTTCATCCGTATTTATTTGAGGTAGCTCTGTTTGAGCTTCCACACCCGTATTTGTTTGAGCTGAATTACTAAAAAATATGTATGCCTTTTGAACAAGATATAGAGTGCTTACACCAGCTGTTGCTGCAAGCATAATAGACATCTCTGGATGGGTTGCAAACCAAGAAAAAACACCAGCATCAGCATCAGAACCATCTCCAACGCTAGAATCAGTATCAAGACATTCATCAAAACAACGACCATACCTACCAAGGGTTATGCTCTCTTCAGCCTTGGTCTTATCCACACCAAGAAATGTATAACAAGCACCAGGCGAACAAGCACCATCCCTATATACCGCATTTTGTGTGCAATTAGGATCTATTGTTAACAAACTAAGTGTGGAATTAGCGATAAGGCGAGCTTTTTCAGCTAAAGTAGCTGGATCACACTCCGCAACTGCAGTAGTGGCTGAACCAACAATACCTAATGCAGCAGCAATAAGTGGTTCTTGCAGAACTGCGCCTGCCACAAATCCAACAGTCTTCTGCATGGCTCCAATAGTCGCCGCTGTCCAAGAACTACTATCAGATTCACAACCTACTGGCAATTTACTTTCTGTTACTGCTGGGGACTTGCCTCCTAAGGCTACCTCACTTCCTCCTAATACAATACTACTTTTTACTGGTAAAACGTTCACACCTTGTACACCTAACATAATATAACATCTCCTTTTTTTTAAAATTTACATCCTATATTAATATATCGTAAACATGTTAATTTAATTTCATTTAATTACTATAGCTTACAGTACTATTAATATTTATATTATAAATTGTATTTTTATTACCAAATTTAACCAGAGAAGGATGGTTTCAGCATATAGGGTGCTTGTACTTAATATCATATAGGCACGTTCAATGGACGTGTAAAATAAAGAGTTTAATTTCAGATATAAGATAAGTAACCATAACGCCCAAGGGGTGGAATGGAGCGAAGCGGAATGAAAGCCCTTGGGCGTTGCTGTTTTATTGAGAACATGAAGAGGCCATCGTAAACTCATTTAGTAACTACAAAAAAGGAGAATAACGATGACCCATAAAAATAATACAAAACTTTTCGAAAAACTGTTAGTCATTTTTTGCCAGGAAGAAGATCCAATGAAGGAAATGTTACAATGGATAACCAATCAATTAATGGAAATTGAAGTAAACAGTCTCAAAACTCAGGCTAAAAAAGGCCAACATTCTGAAGAACGAAAAACCTATCGAAATGGATACCGTGTTCGGCGTTGGGATACCCGATTGGGAACAATCTATCTAA
>Ga0233447_1000491_pt1 | contig 44276 bp, 40 predicted proteins | sample SI_124_October20_3_FD_183014 | JGI IMG/M metagenome (GOLD analysis project Ga0233447, IMG submission 183014) | Seawater microbial communities from Saanich Inlet, British Columbia, Canada - SI_124_October2016_135_MG | ecosystem: Environmental > Aquatic > Marine > Inlet | place: Canada: British...
ATTAACCATGGATAAAAAGTTAATGGTGGTAGCGGATAAGATCGGTGTTTCATATGTATGACAATTAAGTGCGAGATTAAGCCTGCGCATCTTTAATTATCGATAGTAGCCATTATCAAACCCATAACAAATCTATATAAAAATGATTAAAGAATTATCAGGAATATCCAAATGAAAATAGCAATAGCCGGCACTGGCTACGTTGGTCTCTCCAACGCCATGCTTTTATCTCAAAATCATGAAGTCATTGCGCTTGATATCATCCCTGAGAAGATAGATCAGCTTAATAACAAAACCTCTCCCATAGTCGATGCTGAAATTGAAGATTTTCTAGTCAATAAAAGCCTTAACTTTACAGCCACACTAGACAAAGAACTGGCTTATAAAAATGCTGATTTTGTCATCATTGCCACACCTACTGATTATGATACCACTAACAACTATTTTAATACCGCTTCGGTAGAAGCGGTTATTCAAGATGTTATTAGCATTAATCCTAATGCAGTGATGATTATCAAGTCAACCGTACCAGTTGGCTACACTCAAAGTATTAAAGAGAAGTTTAATTGCGATAATATTATCTTCTCACCGGAGTTTTTAAGAGAAGGTTTGGCATTGCACGACAATCTATATCCATCGCGTATTATCGTGGGTGAACAATCAGATAGGGCTAAAGTGTTTTCAGACCTATTGCAAGAGGGCGCTGTTAAAGAAGATATAGACGTCTTATTTACAAACTCTACTGAGGCAGAAGCGGTTAAGCTCTTTAGTAATACGTATCTTGCTATGCGTGTGTCATATTTTAATGAACTTGATTCATACGCAGAAACGCACAACCTAAACTCAAAACAAATCATTGAAGGTGTGGGCCTTGATCCAAGAATTGGATCACACTACAACAACCCTTCATTTGGATATGGTGGCTACTGCTTACCAAAAGACACTAAACAACTCAAAGCCAATTATGCAGATGTGCCTAATGCACTTATTAGTGCCATTGTTGATGCGAATGCGATGCGTAAAGACTTTATCGCAGATTCTATCATTGCCCAACAACCGAAGGTTGTTGGCGTTCATAGACTGATCATGAAGACAGGCTCTGATAACTTTAGAGCATCAAGCATTCAAGGTATCATGAAACGCATTAAAGCTAAAGGCATTGAAGTGGTTATTTACGAGCCAGTACTCACAGAACAAGGCGAGAATGAGTTCTTCCACTCAAAAATAATTGATAATTTAGAAGACTTTAAGCAAATAAGTGATGTCATTGTTGCTAATAGAATGGTGGATGAGCTACAAGATGTTAAGACCAAGGTCTATACAAGAGATTTATTTAACTCAGACTAGTTAAATAAATAACAAATTAACAAAGTAATAAAGTAATAAATTAAAAATAAGAATTATTATATGAAAGTATTAGTAACAGGCTCAGCAGGTTTTATCGGTTCAGCACTCTCAATTAGACTGCTTGATAGAGGCGATACCATTATTGGCATTGATAATCATAATGACTATTATGATCCAAAGTTAAAAGAAGCGCGTCTAGCACGCCACGCTGATCACCCTAACTATACTCACATTAGAATGAATCTTGAAGATCGTGAAGCCATGGCCAATCTCTTCAAAGACCATCAATTTGAAGGCGTGGTTAATCTAGCAGCACAGGCAGGTGTTAGATATTCTATCGAGAATCCTCTAGCCTATATTGATACCAACCTAGTAGGCTTTGCCCACATATTAGAAGGTTGCAGACATAACAAGGTGGGACACCTTGTGTATGCTTCATCAAGTTCTACTTACGGGCTTAATACCAAACAACCATTCTCAACGCATGACGCGGTTAATCATCCAGTTAGCTTATATGCAGCCACTAAGAAAGCTAACGAGTTAATGGCGCATACTTATTCACATCTTTATGATCTACCAACTACAGGCTTAAGATTCTTTACCGTATACGGCCCATATGATAGACCAGACATGGCGCTACAAAAGTTCACTAGAGCTATTATGAATGATGAGCCTATTACGGTGTTTAACTACGGTAAACACCGTAGAGACTTTACCTATATTGATGATATCGTAGAAGGCATTATTAGAATACTAGATAGACCTGCAACATCTAATCCAGACTGGGATAGTAATAATCCAGACCCTGCAACGAGTAGTGCCCCGTACAGGGTTTATAATATTGGTAACAACAATCCAGTAGAGCTTATGGATTACATTGAAGCACTGGAAACCTCATTAGGCAAGAAAGCAGAGAGAGAACTACTACCACTACAACCTGGAGATGTGCCAGATACCTACGCCGATGTAGATGACTTAGTTGAGCAGTTTGGCTATAAGCCGAGTATGAGCGTTAAGCAGGGTGTGGAGAATTTTGCGGTTTGGTACAAAGAATATAATAATCTTTAGTTATTTGATATAAAGGTTTTGACTTAATTAAAATTAAATATAGGATTTAAAAGGATATGAAAAAAATTTACGTTGGAATGAGTGCCGATCTAATTCATCCAGGCCATATAAATATTATAAAAGAGGCGGCGAAGTTGGGTGAAGTCACTGTGGGAGTTTTGACAGATAAGGCAATAGCAAGTTATAAAAGGCTACCTTTTATGACGTATGAGCAAAGAAAAGAAGTTGTTGAGAATATCAAGGGTGTTTCTAGAGTGATATCACAAGAGGCTTTAGATTATAGAGATAATCTAAATTTGATTAAGCCAGATATTGTTGTTCATGGTGATGATTGGAAAGAGGGTGCACAGCTTAAAACAAGACAACAGGTAATTGATGCACTTGATAAGTGGAATGGTAAATTGGTTGAAATTTCATATACACAAGGAATTTCGTCAACACAATTAAATAACGCTTTAGCTGAAGTTGGAATAACGGTTGATGTTAGGAGGGCTAGATTAAGAAGGTTGATTCATGCAAAGCCAATTGTTAGAATTTTAGAAGCTCATAATGCATTAAGCGCTTTGATTGCCGAAAATGCAGAAGTTGAAAGAAATGGTGCGATGGTAAGTTTTGACGGAGTTTGGTCAAGCTCTTTGACCGATTCAACCGCCAAAGGTAAGCCTGATATTGAGGCAATTGATATGACTTCGCGTCTTAATGCTGTGCATGATATTTTTGAAGTAACCACCAAACCAATGATTTTTGATGCTGATACGGGTGGCAAAACTGAGCACTTTGAGTTTACAGTTAGAAGTTTGGAGAGGGTAGGTGTAAGTGCAGTTGTAATCGAGGATAAGACTGGGCTTAAGAAAAACTCACTATTTGGTAATGATGTTGCACAAACTCAAGATAGTATTGAAAATTTTTGCGATAAAATCTCTCGTGGTAAGGCGGCACAAATTAGTGATGACTTTATGATTGTTTCACGCATTGAGTCGCTTATTCTAGAAGCAGGCATGGAAGATGCACTTGTTCGTGCAGAAGCGTACATCAAAGCAGGTGCAGATGCTATCATGATTCACTCACGCCACAAAGATCCAGCGGAGATTATGGAGTTTATGCAGAAATTTAGAGCACGAGACGAGAACACCCCTGTTGTAGTGGTTCCTACAAGTTTTAATGGTGTAACTGTTGAAGAGTTCGCCGAAATGGGCGTGAATGTTGTTGTAACAGCAAATCATATGCTTAGGGCGGCTTATCCAGCAATGCTTAAAGTTGCAAATTCAGTGCTTGAAAATGGTAGAAGTCTCGAAGCTGAGCCTGATTGTATGTCAATTAAAGAAATTTTAGAGTTTATTCCTGGAACAAAGTAATGTCCCTCAATACAAAGAGTTTTATTAACACTTTAATTCAAAATCATTACACACATCTTTGTGTCGTTCCTTGTAGTTTTGTAAAAAATGTCATTAATGAGGCTATCAACAATGATAGTATAGAATATTTACCAGCAGCCAGTGAGGCGGTCGCATGCTCTATTGCTGCAGGACTTAAGATGGCAGGAAAAAAACCAATTGTGATTGTGCAGTCGTCAGGCTTGGCGAATATGGCAAGTTGTATCACTAGTTTGCTCAAGCCTTATGACGTGACTTTTCCAATTCTCACCAGTTGGCGTACTTACAAGGATGGTGATAGTGAAATACAACATCAGCATTTGGCTACCGAGTTAGCAACACTGATTAATGCATATGGCTACAAATATCATATCTTAGACAATCAAGATTTGGACAAGGCTATTACACAAATCAATGACTGTGACAAAACACACACAATTTGCGTCATCAAAAAAGACAGTTTTGATAAAGTTGAACTTCATAGTGAGCATCAACTGAACTTATCTTGTTACACCTCAAGAAGTGAATTTCTAATTGCTATGAACCAGCAGTTTAAAGATACAAATACACTATTTATTGGTACCACTGGAAATACTGCCAGAGAAATGTATAGCTTTATGCCTAATACCAATAACTTCTATATGGCTGGTAATATGGGTGGTGCGCTTAGCTTGGGTTTTGGTGCAGCTAAAGCGGGTAAAAAAGTTATTGTTTGTGGTGGTGACGCTGAATTTGTAATGCACATGGGAGGATTAACTACAGCTGGTAGGGATGCTAATAACGTAGACCTGACTTATATTCTGTTTGACAATGAGCAAAATAAGTCAACAGGCGGTCAGAATACTTACCAAAGTCATTTGGATTATAATGATATTGTAAGAGGCGCAGGTTTTGGCATTGAGAGTGATGTAATTACATCAGTAGAAAACTTCAAAACAGCGGTTAAAAGTGTTAACGAATTAAATTTCATTCATGTGAAGTGTGGAGTTGACGATGAAACACCAAGACCTCCTTTGAATGTAGTAAGGGTTAATGAGTTTGGATAGTTTTTCCTATTACATGCCTACAAAGATTATTTATGGGCGTAATTCCCTTAAAGACATTGATGTTTATATCAACCACAGAAAGTCTTTATTGGTTACTTCTCAAGGCTTTGTTAAGCGCGGCTTGGTTGATAAAATTGTTACTTATACTAATAATATAGTTGGAGTAATATCTAGTGTCAAGTCACATCCAGAGTTTGTAGATATAGAGGAGATATATAGGCAAGCGTATCAGAATCAATTTGAGCTAATCATTGCTATAGGCGGTGGTAGTGTCATGGATGTTGCAAAGTTTATTTCTGTTCATAATACAAATAAAGACTATCAATTCATAGAAGATCTAACAAAAGAAAAAATACCAAAAAAAGACTATAAAATTATTCCAATTATTTCAATACCAACAACAGCAGGCACTGGCAGTGAAGTGACTCCATATTCAACTATTTGGGACGTACAAGAAAAACAAAAATACTCTCTAAACTTACCAGATCTGTTTTCTGAGGTGGCTATGTATGATCCGGTGTTAACTTTAACAGTTCCTAGGGATATTACAATACAAACTGGATTGGATGCATTGTCACACTCATTGGAATCTATTTGGAATAAAAATGCAACCCCAGTAACTATAAGCTACGCAGTTAAATCGGCAAAATTAATAGTAAACAACCTAGTTAAACTTTCTAATGATCTGGATAATGTAGATCTCAGGGATAATATGATGATGGCCTGTATGTATGCTGGATTAGCTTTTTCAAATACTCAGACCGCTATTGCTCATGCAATTAGCTACTATATTACGGCGCATAAAGGTATTCCTCATGGGGTAGCTTGCAGCTTTACACTACCCGAGTTAATAGATAACATTGTAGGTAAGTATGAATTTGTAGATAGATCATTGATAGAAATTTTTGGTCAATTAGACTCGACCAGGTTACGAAGATTGTTTACAGAATTAGGGGTGTCAACTGAATTCAGTAGTTATGACATTAATGATCAGGATTTAATAGGATTAAGAGAGTCTTTGAAAGACAATGAAAGGGCTAATAATAGCCTAATTACTTTAGAAAAGTTAATTTTAAAATAGATTATGAATACAAAAAAAATAGCCTTAATTGGTCTAGGGTATGTCGGTTTACCTTTAGCTGTTGCATTTTCAGAAAAATTCCGAGTAGTAGGCTTTGATATTAATACTCGGCGCATTCAAGAGTTGGTAGGTGGTCAGGATAGAACGCTTGAAATTGATGCTAATTTGCTAGCTTCAGTAAAAGATAATATTCAATATACATCAAATATTAAAGATACAAAAGACTGTGATATTTATATTGTTACCGTCCCCACCCCAATTGATAAAGCTAATAGACCAGACTTGACCCCACTTATAGAGGCGTCAAAAACTATTGGATCTGTATTAGGTAAAGGCGATATTGTTATTTATGAGTCAACAGTCTACCCTGGTGTTACTGAAGATGTTTGTGTCCCTGAATTAGAGATTTCATCAGGTTTAAAATTCAATCAAGATTTCTATTGTGGGTATTCTCCTGAAAGAATAAATCCAGGAGATAAAGAGCACACTGTTACAAAAATTCTAAAAGTAACTGCTGGCTCTACACCTGAAATTGCCAAACAAGTTGATGATCTTTATAAACAGGTTATTACCGCAGGTACATATTTGGCTTCAAGTATCAAGGTGGCAGAGGCATCTAAAGTAATTGAGAATACTCAAAGAGATGTAAATATTGCTTTAATTAATGAGTTGGCGCTTATTTTTAATCAAATGGGAATTGACACTAATGAGGTGTTAGAGGCTGCCGCTACTAAATGGAACTTTATTAAATTAACCCCGGGCTTGGTCGGAGGACATTGTATAGGTGTAGATCCATATTATCTAACATTTAAAGCGGAGGAGCTAGGGTATAAGCCGGATCTAATTCTTGCATCGCGTCAAATTAATAATGGCATGAGTAAATACATAGCTAATCAGACTATTAAAGAAATGATTAAGACGGGCAAGGTGATTAAAAACTCAAATATATTAATACTTGGTGTGACCTTTAAAGAGGATTGTCCTGATATGAGAAATACTAAAGTTGTAGATATAATCGAAGAATTAAAAGATTTTGGTGTTAATGTTGATGTGTATGACCCTTGTGTTGATTACGAGGTAGAGAGGCATTGGTATAAACATGGAATTATTCAGAATCCATTAGAGTCTGTTAAAACATATGATGCAATAATTGTGGCAGTTGGGCATAAACAGTTTAAGAGATATACTACAAGTGACTATGAGACATTGTCAAAAGGAGTAATGCTGGTTGTTGATGTTAAAAATATTGTTGAAAACCCCACTTGGAGGCTTTGATTTAGATTTTTTCTGATTAAGCGTTGTGCTATAGAATTTAAAAAAAAGGTATCTCAATATTATATGAAACAAATTTTAAACATTGGGTTGATTGAAGCCTATAAAAAGATATATACAATCCTAAACAAGAAGCAAAAGACGCATGTATTATGGCTTTTATTAATAATGTTTTTTGGCGCAATCTTTGAGATGCTAAGTATTGGAATAATTATTCCTGCCATTGAATTTTTTAAAGATTCAGAAGAAGTGGAAAAGTATAGCCTTATATTGACTTATTTTTCTATTGATGGATACACAAAAATCCAACTAATTACAATCTTATTTACTATTATATATTTTTTATTATATTTAATAAAAAATATATATATGGTGTTAATGTTTTGGAAGCAGTCAAAGTTTACTTTTTCTTTGATGGAACATATATCAAAAATGCTTTTTTCAAGTTATATAAATCAACCATACACCTTTCATCTCCAAAGAAATTCTTCTGAGTTAATTAGAAACGTTATTGGAGAGGTGAATGTATTCAATGGTGTAATAAAATCTACACTGCTGGTTGTAACAGAAGGATTTGTGCTAGTTGGAATTGTGATTCTGCTACTTTTCGTTGATCCAATAAGCACAGTAATAGTTGGATTGATTTTTGTTGTATCGAGTTGGTTGTTTAATAGAATTACAAGTGTTTATACTATTAAGTGGGGTAAGGCAAGGCAAATTCACGAAGGGTTGAGAATTCAGCATGTTCAACAAGGGTTGGGCGGCTCCAAGGAAATAAAATTAGCAAATTGTGAATTAGAATTTATTAAAAGATTTAGTTTTCACAATGCTAAATCAGCAAGTGTTGGCCAGAAACAGAATTTTTTAGAGAATTTGCCTAGAGTTTGGATAGAGTTGTTAGTGATTTTTATTTTAAGTTTTTTGGTGGTGGTCATGACTCTTCAAGGAAGGGGGTTTAGTGAAATTGCCCCAACTATTATTATATTTTCTATGGCGGCATTTAGGTTAATGCCGTCATTTAGTAGAATCATAGGCGGGATCCAAAGAATTAATTATGCAATTCCGATAGTGGATATGATTTACAGTGAATTTTCTAATATCAAAGAAAGTAGTATAAATAGAAGTTATAGTAAATCCAATTTGGATTGGAATTGTATTAATATTAAAGATGTTATTTATAAATACCCAAATACCAAGAAAATAATTTTGAATAAGGTTGCATGCAAAATAGTGCGTAATACATCTATCGGGATTATAGGTGAAAGTGGCTCTGGAAAATCAACATTGGTAAATATTATCTTAGGATTGTTGCAGCCAGATTCTGGCGATGTAACAGTGGATGATATTTCCATTTTTAAGGATATTGAAAAATGGCAAGGAAAGATTGGATATGTGCCTCAAACTATATTTTTGACAGATGATACATTGAGAAATAATATTGCATTTGGGATTCGAGAAGAAGATATTAGTGATCAAAAAATAGATATAGCAATTAAACTATCTCAGTTAGGAAAATTTATTGAAACACTCCCAGAAAAGGAAAATACATTAGTTGGCGAGAATGGGGCAAGGGTCTCCGGTGGACAAAAACAGAGAATTGGAATAGCTAGGGCTCTTTATCATAATCCAGAAATATTAATTATGGATGAGGCAACAAGCTCACTTGACAATGAAACTGAGCTAGAGATCATGAATGATATTAATTCAATGCATGGTAAGAAAACAATAATAATAATTACCCATAGACTATCAACGGTTTCTGGTTGTGATAGTCTATATAAAATGGAAAATAAAATTTTAAACAAGATGAAAGGTTAAGAAATGATAAATATTGGAATTAATGGTTTTGGAAGAATAGGGAGAGCAATTTTCCGAATTATATCTCAGTCTGATAATATGCAAGTAGTTCATATTAATGATACAAATCCTAGTGTAGAAAATATAGCTTACTTGTTAAAGTATGATTCTATTTACGGAAAACTTGACAAGCCTGTTAAAAGTAACGGGAGTCAAATTTTATTTAATAACAAGCAAATAAAAGTTACACATAATTCTAAAATTAACCAAACAAATTGGGTGAAATCAAATATTGACATTGTTATCGAGTCAAGCGGGATTGTATCTAATCATAAATCTGCATATAAGCTGATTGAGCATGGTGTGAGAAAAGTGATTGTTACGCACTCATCTGATATTGTTGACAAAACAATAGTTTTTGGAGTTAATGAAGATGAATATAATAGAAAAACTGACAATGTAGTTTCTTCATCCATTTGTGATGCAAATGCTGTTGCTCCAATATTAAAATTAATTAATGATAATTATAAAATTGAAAGTGGAAATGTGACAACACTTCATCCGTGGTTAGGATATCAAAATCTAACTGATGGTCCATGCAGATCATTTGCATACCCAGGAGAACTGCATGAAAATTTTTCCCTTGGCAGGGCGTCAACTGAATCAATGATGCCTAAAACTACGTCATGCGTTGATGCCACAATGCATGTGGTCCCAGAGCTAACTGGAAAGCTTATATCCATGTCTTTTAGAACACCAACTCCAATAGTTTCATCTGCAATTCTGACGCTAAAATTGAATAAAAAAATTAATAGAAAAGATATAAAAGACCTTTTAATAAAAAAGATTAAATCACAGAATTTCAAAGTGTTCTCAATTAATAATGAGCCTTTAATCTCAAAAGACTTTACTGGGGATGAGTATTCGGTAATTGTTGATCATAGGTGGACTGATATAGATGTTGATAACAGTATAAGACTTGTTCTTTGGTACGATAATGAATGGGGGTATTCTTCACGAGTTGTTGATTTAATCAAAATAATATAAAAAAAATGATAAAAGCAAAGATATTAATATTGGATTTTGATGGCCTGCTAGTAGACTCTGCCCCAGAGTGTTGGTTACGGTGTGTTGATGCCTGTCAAATGGATACCTCTTTAAAAGACACAAAATTTACAGATGTCGATAAAAATACATTTTTAAGAATGAGGTATTTGGTTGGCCCCGCCCATGAGTTTTATTTTTTAATGCGCTCTTTAGTTGAATGTACAACTGATTCCGATATTGAAAGAAATTTTAAAGAGTTGTTAAAGGGTGATGATAAAAATGCTTTAAAGTATAAAGGGTGTTTTTTTAATAGTAGAGTTTTGGCGCAAAATAAAAATATGAAAAGTTGGATTGAAAGTAATAATTTTTTTTATCCCGCCTTATCAATGGCAAAAAAGTTTTCTGATAGTGGCAAACTATATATTGCAACAATGAAGGATGAAGAGTCGGTATTGAAATTATTGGAATATAATGATATTTGTTGCGATAAGTCTAAAGTATTGGGTAGAAGGTATGGTGATGATAAATATAGCCATATTTCATATGTAATTGATCAAAATCCAACAATATCAAGAGATGAGTTTTTATTTATGGATGACAATATAAGGCATATTAATGAGATTAAATCTTTAGGCGTTAGATCTATGTTAGTTACATGGGGGTATGGTACAAAATCATCAATTAACTATGCAAAGAAAAATCAAATAAAAACTATAGATTTGGTTGACTGTAATAAGGTGATTATTGATGAGTAATAAAATAATTCTAATTGGCGGAGCGTCTGGATCCTCTAAAACATCTACTTCAAAGGATATTTCTTGCAAATATGATATTGCGCATAGAATTGGTTCTGGGTTTGTAAGAGAAATGGCAAAAAATTTTATTACTAGAAGTGAAAACTCATCATTGTATGAATATTCATACATGCCTATTAATAATATGACACCTTTTCAAAATTTATATAGACAGTCTGAAATTATTGAACCAATGATTAATTTATCAATTAAAAGAGCTTTTAATGAGGGGACATCGATCATTGTGGAGGGTGTAAATATAATTCCAGGCTTGAATGAATATAATGAGTCGACTGATAAAGTTGTTCTTTATGTTGAAGATGAGGAGGTTCACTTTCAAATGATTCACGGCCCAACTCATAAAAATAGATTAGTTTCCAAGCAGAATTTTTTAAATGTGAGAAGTATTCAGTCTGAGTTTATTAAAAGAGCGCAAGATTATGGTTGGAATTTGTTCGACATTACGAAAGTAAATAATGTAAGTGAGTTAATCAATGGCAAAGGTATTTGAATGGGATTAAATAAAAAAACAAGTGTAGTTTACTATAAAAATAATAGAAATAACATTTTAGAGGGGTGCAAGATTGCCATTCTGGGCTATGGTAGTCAAGGAAGGGCTCAAGCATTAAATTTGCGTGATTCGGGTTATGATGTCGTAATTGGAAATCTTGAAGATGGATATGCAAAGCAGGCGAGAAATGATGGCTTTATAGTGAGTAATTTCCATTTAGCTGTTATTGATTCGGATGTTATTTTTTTACTGTTACCAGACCATGCTCATAAAGATGTGTATGAAAATAGTATAAAGAAATATATTAAGAAAGGGTCCATGCTGTTAGTTGCACATGGTTATTCGATTAATTTTGATGATCTTAAGGTGGGTAATAACCATGATTTATGCTTACTGGCCCCAAGAATGCCAGGGGCTCCAATTCGAGAGCAGTATCTTTTAGGACACGGGTCTCCAGCTTTTTTTGCAGTTGAAGTTGATTGTTCTGGAGAAGCATTAGATAAGCTTTTAAAGCTTGCTGATGATATTGGATTTACTAAAGCAGGCATTATAGAAACGACAATAACTGAAGAGACTGAAATAGATTTGTTTATTGAGCAATACTTCCTTCCAAATCTCATTGGCTCAATAGATCGAGCTTTCAATTATCTAGTTGATAATGGATTTAACCCTGAAGTGGCATTGATGGAATTATATGCTTCAGGTGAAGTGGGCGACTTACTTGTAAGGGCTGCTCAGTCAGGAATTTACAAAGTTTGGGAAGAGAATGCATCCCCAACTTGTAGGTTTGGGATTATGAGTAATATCGACAGAGTTGTTCCTGCAAGTGAATCAATATTAAAGATGAGCGAAACTTTACAAAATATTAGATCAGGAAGCTTTAAGGATATATTGGATTTTGAAGCAGAAAAAAATTATAAGAATTTAGCTGAATATGATCGAGTTAACAACACAGGCTTAATGCATAGAACTCAAGAGAACATAAATAAGATTATAAGGCATGCAAAGTAACATTTATTCTGGTTATGTATTGATTACTGGTGCAACATCTGGCATTGGATTTGCTACTCTGAGGGAGTTTCATGATAAAGGTTATTTTGTCTATTTTACATACAAAAAAAATGTCAAAAAAGCGGTAGAAATAGAGGGGGAATTTTCAAATACAAAATCATTTCAATTGGATTTAAGTAGTAATTCCAACATTCAGTCTTTTTTTAAAAAATTTAATAATCTTAATATAAAGCTGGATGTGTTAATTAATAATGCAGCCCAAACTAAGTTTATAAATGAGGGTGAAAAAAAATCATTTAATGAAGATGACTTTTTGTATTATGTGCAAATAAATCTTGTATCAAACTATGCAATGATATTTCATGCAAAGAAGATAATGAATCAGAATGCATCGGTTGTGAATATTGCTTCTGTTGCAGCATTTAATGGGATAGGTAGTAATATTGCCTATTCCGCATCCAAGGCTGGAATAGTTAATCTAACAAAGTCATTATCACGACAATACAAAGGGAGTGTCAGAGTTAATGCTGTTGCCCCAGGACTTTTAAAAACAAGCCTTACAAGTAATTTCCCTGAAAAATATTTTGAAAGCTATAAAAATTCTACTGCGATGGGTAATCTGGCCAGTGCTAAAGATGTCGCGGATGTAATTGTTTCTATAGTTTGTACAATGAAGTTTGTAAATGGCCAGTGCATTATTGTGGATGGTGGCTGTGTCTAATAAAAAATTCCATATAGTTATATTGGCAGCAGGAGTGGGTCGAAGACTTAGACCTTTGACTTTGAACAAGCCTAAGCCATTGGTAGTGATCAATGGAATCAATATGCTGACTAGACTTATTCATGACATACCTTGTAATCAGGTAAAAAGCATGAGTATTGTCATTGGCTATCATGGAAAATTAATTGAAGACTGTGTTAATGACATGAACCTTCCATATGTGGTGAAATTTTATAAAAGCCCAAACTATAATAGCACTCACTGCTCTGCATCTCTCGCCTTAGTTAGGGCAATACTGCCAAAAGGGGCGTTTTTATTTAATTCAGATATTGTATTTAATACAGGTGTTTTAAAGAGTATTTTCGAGTTTTCTGAGGAGGGTAGTTTTGTTGTATGCAAAAAACCTGATAAAGATTTTTTTTCTGACTTGCAAAAAGTGAAAGCATGTGACGGGGTTGTTCAAGAATGGAGTTTAAATTTAGATGTATATACGAGTGAAGTTATTGGCCCTGTTTATATAAACAAGTTAGATGGAGGTGTAATTAAGCAATATATTGATAATAATTTATTACTTGTCAATAAAATGCCTTGCTTTACGTTTCTTTCAAAAATTTTGGTTAATGGAAGGACATTGGAATTGCTTATTATGCAGAATGATTGTTTTGAAATTGACGACATTGAAGACTTGAAGATTGCATCTAAATTATTAAAAACTAGCTATGAATAATTATTTAGAGAGTTGCAAGAAAGATGTTGAAGATATTGTCAATATAACACATGACTTTTATCGTAAGTGTTCATCGGTATCCAGTCATAATAATAATAATTTAGTAGGCTTGTATTTTCATGAAATTATAAGGTACTTTTCTACAATTGTGGTGGAGAGAAGTGTTGTAAATCATAGGGTGTCAAATACTAATGCATTTCTAAATTGTAAGATTAGATTTGGGTATAGAGGTAAATTGTCAATTTACAATGCTGATTTAAAATTAAATAACAAGCGTAAATTTATATCATTATTCTCTAAGTTGCCCATATTTTCAAATAGACCAACATTGCACTTGGGAGATGTGTCAATAAATAATTATAAGATAATTTATCATTCTTATTTAAAAGGATATAAGGTTACCTATATTGATCCAAATACAACAGTTTTTATAGAAAAATATGATTCGCAATATAAAATTATGATGGAGTTAGTTAAAAAACTTTGTTTTGATTTCAATATTGAATTTAATGAAAATTTTTTAAATGATATAGAGAGCTCACAATCAATAGTCTCAAAAAACCTTCCTTCAGTTTCACAGTTTAATGATGGAGATGTGGTTTTGATCGGAACACCTGCAAAGGTTAATAATAGGATTAGTAGTATAAATTCTTATTATTACAAGGTAAAGGTTTTAGGTGTTTTGCATTCAGATGCAGCGGGATCAGATGATGCTCCTTCATGGAGGTATGATGATAGGTCTAATTGTACTCATCTTATAGGATATGGGCCGTATGGAGATTATTTGCGTGCCAAGGAGGGTAGTTTTTTATCATTAAATGTGGAGGGTTCTTCCTATATACAGTCTGATAGTGAAACATGCAGAAAGATATATGATGAGACAGTAGGTATAACCAGATTATTTGATTATTGTAAAATAAATAAACAAAAAGGGCTTTATATATCCAATAGAATTAATAATATCTCAGTCATTAATCCGTATCCTATAATGGACCCTCTTGATTATGTAAAGTGGCAAAAATTTATTTTAAAAAAATTTCCTAAAGTTTTTGTTAAAAAGCACCCTAAGCAAGTATATACCGTTGACTATGATAATCAGGTTGAGCAAAGTGACAATCTTAATGAAGTTGTTAATAACTGCGACTATGATTTTTTTATTGTTGACGGTGTTGCAAGCACTTCCTTTTCCTTGATAGCATCAACCAATAAGCCAATAATATTTTTTAATATTGAGGAGCATTGCTTGACAGATCGGGCTATTAAAGCTATTAAAAAAAGAGTGTTATGGGTTGATATTGATATATTTTCAAGTTATGAAGGCTTTGAACAATATAAGAATATGAAAATTATTAATAAGTTTGAAAATAAATACACACCCATGTTTTCTTTATCTGAAAATAAAGCTTCAAGAGTTACAGCTTTACTAAGCGTACTATGATCTCTAGATTTTTTTATAGACTATTTGTTGGTATAGATTTTATTCCAAGAAGGAATTTTCATAATACAACCAAAAAGTATGGAACTGTAACTAAATGCTTTTTTAGAAATTTCTATTTTAGAAAAATCTTTAAATATTTGTCAAATTTACTCCCTGAACTTCATCCGATAGTTCGTAGCATTAGAATAAGGTTATTCTATTTGCAAAAAGCACCAGAAAGTGCCAGAGTTGATACTTATTTAAAATTTAATAAGAAAAAATATACAATTGATTACGGCTGTGAAACTAGAGATGCCATAATCTTAAAGCAAAATGAAGAGGTGGCTATAACTATAGATGTTAGTCCATCTAAGGGTTTGTCATGTGGGATGTGCATTCTTGAAAATATTGCGCAGCTGCAGCCAAAGATTTTGAAATGTGATTTCAAAATTAATATTGAAATTTTTTCGCATAAAAGTCAGAAAAGAAAAAAACTATGCTTTCCTTTGCCTGTTAGTTCAAAAAAACACGGGATTATGCGTAGAGGTATTGGTGATAATTGGTTTGATTTTTCAGTAGCGCTAGAAGATTTTGAAAATGATAGTGTTTCAATAGTCATGTCTGTATCTTTTTCAGAAGATACATTTACAATGTTTGGTGAAAATAAAGGTACAACAGGAAGCTTCAATTGCGCCTTGGTACCATGTATAGCTATCAGTATTCCAAAACTAATAAAAAAACAGTGCGATAAAAAAATATTATTAATATCTGGGGAGTCATTAACCGATCCGTTTTGGATTGATAAAGTTCATGCTAGTGAGGTAAGCTTCCCAAACATCAATAATTTATCTAAGGATGCCATAAGATATGATAGGTCGTATTCAATGGTAGACTCTACTTTGCCCTCAATAATGTCGTTTTTTACAGGTATGTTTCCAAGCCAGCACTCATTCGGAGATTATAGTATGCCTCTTTATAAAGAGACCCCCTCCAACAATGTTTGTTTTTTAGCTAAAAGCTTGAGGGATGCTGGATATACAACAGTATGTCAGACTTCATACCCAAGATTTGATATTATGCACGGCTGGGGTGAGGGTTTTGATAGATATTTTCAGGCTGAATTACCATGGTCTTTTAATGCTCCAGATGCATCTAAAGTAACAAGGGTGTTTGAAGGTTTAAAAGATCAAAATATGTTTATGTTTTTACATTTAACTCGTCTTCATGGTCCTTTCCTATCATCAGATGTCTTGCAAAATCCTCAAGAAAATAAAGCTGAAGAATTGGATAAAGCTAAAGATGGTGATTTTCTTCCAATGTATCTATCACAAATAAAGATTTTTGACGAACAAATTGGGATTATTGTTGATTATTTAAAAAGAACAGATCAGTATAAGAATACAATGATTATATTAACTGGAGATCATGGGGTGTCAATGCCACCAAAATGGAAAACATTGAGTGGTGTTAAATATGCGCATTATGAAGAACATTCAAGAACTCCTTTGATAGTCAAAAATCCTGACTGGTTTAAAGGGGGGGCAATCATTAAGCGAAACCCGGTATCTGCCCAAAAAGAAATATTTGAGTTGATTTTTAAAGCTAACAAGATAAGTCTTCCAAGTTATTTTAATAAACTTCCTCAGTATAGAAAGGAGTTTTTAGGTTTTGCTATATCTGAAACTGTATACCATCCAAAAAAAGATAATTATGCAATTACACTAATATCCGATAAATTTAAGTATTGGATGTTGGCAAAAGTTAATTGGGGTAACCTTGAGATAATTAGTATTCTAGATGAAAAATTGTTTTCTATTGATAAAACAAATGGTATTGTTAATGAAAGTATTAATATGTTAGATACTGAGCCCAATATTGGGATTGAATTAAAAAATAAGGCGATTGATTTCTTTAATATAAGCTCTAAATACAGGGTTAGCAATCCAAATATAAAATACCCGTACACCATTAATGAGAAAAATGTATAAAAATATATTGTATTTTATAGGTAGAAGTAACCCTCTCTTTGCTGATGATATTAACGAATATTCAGCCCAACTAGAGAGTATTGTAGAGAGCTCTTCTTTTTTAGTTATTGGTGGAGCTGGGTCAATTGGCCAGGCAGTAACTAAAGAAATTTTCAAGCGAAATCCTAAAAAACTGCATGTTGTTGATATTAGTGAAAACAACCTTACTGAGTTAGTGAGGGATATTAGAAGTTCATTTGGATACATTAAGGGTGATTTTAAAACGTTTGCACTGGATATAGGATCGACAGAGTACGATGCCTTTATTAAATCTGATGGGAAGTATGACTATATATTAAACCTTTCAGCTTTAAAGCATGTTCGTAGTGAAGAAGATCCATTTACATTGATGAGAATGATCGATGTAAATATCTTTAATACTGATAAAACTATTAGACAGTCTATTGAAAATGGTACGAAAAAATATTTTTGTGTAAGTACTGATAAAGCCGCTAACCCAATCAATATGATGGGCGCTAGTAAACGCATTATGGAAATGTTTTTAATGCGCAGATCCTTGGATATTAATATCTCAACTGCACGTTTTGCTAATGTTGCTTTTAGTGATGGATCGCTATTGCATGGTTTTAATCAGAGAATTGAAAAGATGCAGCCAATTGCTGCGCCGAGTGACATTAAACGTTATTTCGTCACTCCACAAGAGAGTGGGGAGCTTTGTTTGATGAGCTGTATTTTTGGCAAGAATAGGGATATATTTTTTCCAAAACTAAGTGAATCTTTGCACTTGATATCTTTTGCAGATATTGCCATTAAATATCTTAATGATAAAGGTTTTGAGCCATATTTATGTGAGACAGAAGATGAGGCTAGAGAATTAATTAAAACTTTGCCAGAGCGAGGAAAGTGGCCTTGTTTGTTTACAAAGAGCGACACAACTGGAGAGAAAGACTTTGAGGAGTTTTATACCGACAAAGAGGCGCTTGATATGGATCGATTTGAAAATTTAGGTGTGATAAAAAATGAGCCAGAATACGATGAAAATCAATTAAATAATTTTAAAGATGCTATTGGTCAGCTTAAGTCCGGCATGAATTGGGATAAAAAATCAATTGTAAATGAGTTCTTTAAAATGATTCCAGACTTTGATTACAATGATAATGGTAAATATCTTGATGGAAAAATGTAATGTTTGAAAATGTCATAAATTTCATTCAAGACACCTACAAAACAAAAGAATTTATTCCTTTGCATGAGCCAAGATTTATCGGCAATGAAAAAAAATACCTGAACGAATGCATAGATTCTACATTTGTCTCGTCAGTTGGTAAGTTTGTAGATGAATTTGAAGAGAAAATTGCAAATTATACTGGTGCAAAATACGCTATCGCAACTAGTAATGGAACCTCAGCGCTACATATATCATTGTTATTAGCTGATGTAGGTCAAAATAATGAAGTTATCACCCAACCATTAACCTTTGTTGCCACCTGCAATGCTATTAGTTATTGTGGTGCACAACCTATATTTATGGATGTTGATAAAGATACTATGGGTTTATCACCAACTGCATTGAAATATTTTCTTGAAAAGAATACATCAGTCAAAAATCAACAGTGCATAAACAATAAAACTGGTAAGGTGATTAAGGCATGCGTGCCTATGCATACCTTTGGACATCCTTGTAGAATAGATGAAATTAAAGAAATTTGTAACAAGCATCATGTGTTTCTAATTGAAGACGCTGCGGAAAGTGTTGGTAGTACATATAAAGGTAGGCATACTGGAACTTTTGGGCAGGTGGGGGTTATGAGTTTTAATGGGAATAAAATTATTACTGCTGGCGGTGGTGGGTGCATTGTCACCAACGATAAGGCTCTTGCAAAAAAAGCTAAATACTTAACCACAACTGCCAAAGTGCAGCATAAGTGGGATTTTAACCACGATATGGTTGGTTACAATTACCGCATGCCAAACTTAAATGCTGCTTTGTTGGTTGCGCAATTAGAAAATCTAGATAATTTTATTAGCAGCAAGCGCAAGTTAGCTAATGTGTATGAAACATTCTTCAATAGTAATAATTATGTTTTTGTTAAAGAACCAATGGACAGTAAGTCGAATTACTGGCTAAATGCAATTATTCTCAATGATAAACAACAGCGAGATATTTTCTTAAATGAGTCTAATGCACAAGGTGTCATGACTCGTCCAATTTGGACGTTGATGAGTAAATTACCAATGTTTAAAGATTCTCAATCTGGTGATTTAATAAATGCAGAGTGGTTAGAAGAGCGCGTGGTTAATATACCTAGTAGTGTATTAGTATGAGTAAAAAATTAAATATAGGCTATTTTGCAGATGGCCCTTGGAGTCATGAGGCTTTTAATAAACTAATTATTGATAATGAAATTTCAATAAGATTTATATGCGTAAGGTTTGATACGCAAGATTTAACTCTAAAGCAGTATTGTAAAAAATACAACATAGATTATATAAAGAATGTAAATGTCAATTCAGCTGAATTTATTGAAGAATTGTCTAAATATCAGTGTGATTTATTTGTATCGATGTCTTTTAATCAAATTTTTAAAAATGAAATTATCAACTTAACAAGTTATAAGATTATTAATTGTCATGCGGGGAAATTACCATTTTATAGAGGTCGAAATATTTTAAATTGGGCTTTGATTAACGACGAATCAGAGTTTGGAATTACAGTTCATTATGTTGATGAGGGTATAGATACCGGCGACATTATTTTACAAGATGTACATCCAATTGATAATACTGATGACTATTCAACGCTTTTGACTAGGTCTTATAATGCCTGTGCATCTATCTTATATAGGGCAGTTTGCCTGTTTAAGAATGGTAGTGTTGCAGGAAAAAAACAAGAAGATATTCATCCAACAGGATTTTACTGCTCTCAGAGAAAAATAGGTGATGAAAATATAAACTGGAAAGACAGTTCAAGAAATATTTTTAATTTTATAAGATCTATTTGTAGCCCCGGTCCAATGGCAAGATCATTTATAAATGGAGTTGAGGTAAAAATAAATAAAGCTGAAATGGTGACAGGGGCGGTTACATATAAATGTATTGAGGGTGCAATTCTAAATATAGATGAAACAGGCTTCATAGTAAAAACAAAAGACAGTTTTATTAAGATTACTGAATATACTTCTAATATCGACATTAAGATAGGAAATAGATTTGAAAAAAAATAAAGTATTTATCATTGCAGAGGCGGGCGTTAATCATAATGGCTCTCTTGACCTGGCAAAGAGATTGATAGAAATCGCAGTTGATTCTGGTGCAGATGCAGTAAAGTTTCAAACATTTAAGGCCGAAAGCCTAGTATCAAAAAATGCACAAAAAGCCGACTATCAAAAGCAAACTACAGATGCATCTGAATCTCAGTTTGATATGATAAAAAAGCTGGAACTTGATGTGGAAACTCATAAAGAATTGATTACCTATTGTCAAGAAAAAGACATAATGTTTCTATCTACACCCTTTGATCATGAAAGTATTGATCTGCTAAGTGACCTAGGGTTGCAAATTTTTAAAATACCTAGTGGTGAAATTACTAACTTGCCATATTTAAGACATATTGGCTCATTAGGTAAGCAGGTTGTATTATCTACAGGTATGTCAAATCTTGAAGAGGTTAGTGACGCTTTGGATGTCTTAATTAACGCAGGGACATTCAAAGATAATATTACAGTGTTACATGCTAATACAATGTATCCAACACCAATGGAAGATGTAAATCTGAATGCAATGCTTACAATACAAAAAGAGTTCGGTGTTGCTGTTGGTTATAGCGATCACACATTAGGAATAGAAGTAGATATTGCTGCTGTTGCAATGGGTGCTTCATGTATAGAAAAGCACTTCACGTTAGATAAAACAATGGACGGTCCGGATCACAAAGCATCATTAGAGTCGGAAGAATTAAAATCCATGGTGAGCGCTATTAGAAATATTGAAAAAGCACTGGGAAGTAGTGAAAAAAATCCATCACCAAGTGAAACTGTTAATATAGATGTCGCTAGAAAATCTATTGTTGCTAGTCAGTCCATAAAAAAAGGTGACAAGCTATCTAGTAAAAATATTACTACAAAGCGCCCAGGAACTGGAATAAACCCAATGAAATGGGATGAAATTATCGCAACATCTGCCAAGAAAGATTATCGAATGGATGACCCGATATGATCAAGAGGAAAATCTGTGTTGTGACTGGCACTCGTGCAGAATACGGTCTCTTTTTTCCAATAATGAAAAAGATTCAATCTTCTGACTGTTTGGAGTTACAAGTTGTAGCAACCACTATGCACTTCTCTGAAGAATTTGGTAATACTTATAAGCAAATTGAGAAAGATGGTTTCTTTATTGATGAAAAAATAGAAAACCTATTATCATCAGATACCAAAGGCTCTATTGCGAAGTCAACGGGTTTGGCGACAATTTTACTCTCAGATGCCTTTTCCCGTTTAGACCCTGATGTAGTACTAGTTTTAGGAGATCGTTTTGAAACGCATGCTGCGGCTACAACAGCAATGTTGATGAATATACCCATTGCACATATTCATGGTGGCGAAATTACTGAGGGGGCGGTGGATGAAAAGATAAGACATTCCATTACTAAAATGTCTAGTTTGCATTTTACCTCTACAGATGAGTATAGAGACAGAGTGATACAAATGGGCGAACATTCAAATACGGTATTTTCTGTTGGTGCGCCTGGGATTGATAATATTGTTAATATGAATCTTTTAAGTAAGGGCGAGTTAGAGGACGAATTGGAGTGGAAATTTAATGGAGCCACCGCATTATTCACTTTTCATTCTGAGACACTTTCTACGGATGACACAAGTAAAGAAATCAAAAGAATTCTCGAAATAATAGGCGATTTCAATATTAACGTTCTATTTACATATGCAAATTCAGACGATGGTGGAAGGGTTATTAATAGTGAAATAGAAGAGTTTGCATCCAAAGATAAAGAGAAATATTTAGTGGTAAAGAGCTTGGGCCAGTTGAAATATCTTTCAGCGATGAAGCACCTAGATTTTGTTATTGGCAATACCTCAAGTGGGATTATCGAAGCTGCAAGTTTCCAAAAGCCTGTAATAAACATAGGGAGTCGACAAAAGGGAAGGTTGCAAAGTGCGAATGTTATTAATAGCACAATAGAAAAATTAGAAGACTCTATCTTTCAGGCTGTATCTGATAGCTTTATTGAACATTGTAATGATGTGGTTAATATTTATGGAGAAGGTGATGCTAGTCACCACATAGTAGCTTCCCTGGAGAGTCAAAACTTAACGCCTATTAAAAAATTTCACGACCTATGAAAGATATAGAACAAATCAAAATTGTAGTCACGTCAACTATTGAAAAAGCTTTAAGTGTGATTGATTCTGGTGCAGTAAAAATCGCATTAGTTGTGGATACTGATAATAAATTATTAGGCACTCTTAGTGATGGAGATATTCGTCGTGGACTTTTAAGAAAAAAACTCCTAAATGAAACTATTGAAGATGTTTATTTTAAGAATCCTACAACCGCTAATAAGGGCGCCTCGAAAGAGGATTTGTTACACTTATGCTTAGTAAATGGTATTTCTCAGGTGCCCATTGTTGATGAAGATCGGAAAGTAATAGATTTATTTATTATAGATGATGGGCTACAAAAGAAGCAACATGAAAATCATGTAGTGCTTATGGTGGGAGGGCTTGGTACGCGCTTAAGGCCGTTAACTGAAAATACACCAAAGCCGATGTTAAAAGTTGGTGGTAAACCAATACTGGAAACGATTGTTAAGCGTTTTGTTGATGATGGCTTTACCAATATTACAATGTGCCTTGGTTATAAATCAAATGTAATACAAGATTACTTTCGAGATGGAGGTAGTTTTGGTGCAAATATAGACTATATAGTCGAAGAGGAGAGAATGGGTACAGCTGGCGCTTTAACATTATTAGAAAAGAGGTTAGATAATCCTTTTTTTGTTATGAATGGTGACTTGCTGACCAATATTAATTTTGAAAAAATGCTAGATTTTCATGTGGAGCATAACTCTAAGGCTACCATGTGTGTACGAGAATATGATATTGAAGTGCCTTATGGTGTAGTAAATGTGGCTAATGAAAATATTACCTCTATTATAGAAAAGCCAATTCACAGCTTCTTTGTAAATTCCGGAATATATTTATTAGAACCAGACTGTATTGATTTAATTCCGGATAATAAGTTTTATGATATGCCGACATTGTTTGAAGAATTGATTGCAGCCAAAGAAAAAATAATTTCTTTTCCATTGCAAGAATATTGGCTGGATATTGGTAGGGTAGCTGACTATGAAAAGGCTAACGCAGAATATCATGATATATTCTAAATGCATTGGTTTGATGAATTTAAAACAGGATTATAAATGAAGCTTATAGCAGAAACAGCATGGCACCATGAGGGTGACTATGAATTCATGAAAAATTTAGTAACTGAGATTTCTACTAAGACTGAAGCAGACATTGTCAAGCTACATATTACGTTGAATTTTGATGAGTATATGCATTCTAGTCATGATGCATACGCACTACTGAAGCCGTGGTTGTTTAACAAGAGTCAATGGAGCGAATTAATTGAAATTGTTCGTAATAATAATAAACAGGTTATGTTGCTATTGAACGACACTGAAGCAATAAAATTTGGCCTGTCTTTTTCTCCTGAATATGTAGAAATACACTCCACGTGTTTAAATGATGTTTTTATGCTTGATGAATTAAAAAAAGGATTACCTTCAAGTGCAAAAGTTGTACTTGGAATAGGTGGGACGAACATCGATGAAATAGATCATGCAATTAACTATCTAAAACATTCCAACATGTTACTTATGTTTGGATTTCAGAACTATCCAACAGTGTATGAAGATGTAAATCTTAATAAGATTAGAAAAATTATGAAATTATTCGATAATTTTGAATATGGCTATGCAGACCATACCGCTTGGGATAGTGTTCATAATGAATTGGTTACATTATTAGGTGCGGCTAGTGGTATGACCTATATAGAAAAACATGTCACGACACACTATGGTGAAAATAGAGTAGATTGGCCAGCTGCAATATCTATAGACATGTTTAACAACCTGTACAAGAAAATAAAGGTTCTTGATGGGTTAAATGGCAATGGTGCGTTATCTATGAATGAGGGTGAGTTGAATTACTCTATATTTGGTCCCATGAAAAAGGCAGCCGTTTTAAAAACAGACATATCAAAAGGCGATATTCTGACGCTGGAAATGATTAAATTTATACGCACCAAAGAGGTGTCAGACATGTCCCAGGTAGATGTTGTTAAGTCTATTGGAAAAAAGATAAATAAAAATCTTGAGAATGGGACAATATTAAAAAATAAGTATTTAATTGATAAGGAATAGTATGAAAATTGGTTTTTTAATTACAGCACGTTTAAAATCAAGTAGATTAAAATTGAAACTGCTTAAACCTCTAAATGGCTTTTCTGTTGTTGAGCGAGTAATACAGCGAGCAAAGCAAGTTGAGGAGTGTAGTGATATTGTATTGTGTACATCACGCTCAAATCAAGACTTGCCGCTAATGAGGATAGCCAGTAAAAATAATATCTATTACTACAATGGTAGCTCTGAAGATGTTCTGCAAAGAATGCTAGACGCTGCTGAATTATTTCAAATGGATTATGTTATCGGCATAACAGCAGATAATCCAATGTTCTCTATATATCATGCCAATATTATTTCAGATATGATTAGGTCGGATGCTAGTCTTGATTTTATTTACACTACTGGTATGCCTATTGGTGTTAATATATATGGCATCAAGACAAAAGCTTTAAAGACAGTTTGCAGCATTAAAAAAGAAGTGGATACGGAAATATGGGGCTATTTAATAAATCGCCCTGAAATCTTTAACGTGCAAGAAATTAAGGTTGATGATGAATATCAATGTGAAAATTATAGAATGACACTTGATGAAATTAATGATTATAAGTTTTTTTCACAATTGTACAGTATGTTTCCTAAAGAAGGGGTAATAGAGCTTTTAGACGCATACGGATGTTTGCAAAAAAATTCTGAAATAGCAGCTATAAACAACATGGTTGTTCAAAGGGATTTGGATGAAGATGTAAAGAAAAGAATCTCAAAATTTTACGAAGATAATAAAGATATGATTTTAGATCTGAAACATAAGGTATACACAGAATAAATAATGGCTACTTTTGGAAAAATGACCGATATTCGAGGTCAGTATAATGGTATCAATAATCTTGATGTGGTATTTGACTATCTTGATCAGGCTGCAACAGTTGGTAGTAAAGTTAATGAACGAATACAGTCAATGGCTTGTGATCAATACAACAGAGTTGAAATAACAGGCGATATCTTTGCAATTGAGCAGTCATATAATACAAAGTCTTCAGAAGGGCTATTGTTTGAATCGCATATTAAATATGTTGATTTTCAGTTTTTAATTTCAGGAGAAGAAGCGATAGGGGTTGTACACACTGACTTGTTAAAAATAGACTCAGACTATAATAAAGAAAATGATTACAGCTTATATAAGGCTAACCCTGATAGTAGCAAGATCATAATGAAAAAAGGCGATTTTTCAATTTTCTTTCCAAAAGATGGGCACATGCCAGGCATAACAAGAAAAGGAGAACGGTCAAGAGTTTTTAAAGCAGTTGTCAAGGTCCCTATTTTATTTTTTAGACAGATTTTTTGAGATTAACAAGGGTTATTATGCACAAAGTACCAATGAGAGAGAATTTTTTTGAAGGGTTGTATTCCTTACTATCAAGTAAGATATCTCCGTTTTTTATAAGAACGTCATTAACCCCGAATCAAGTTACAATTATTTCAGGAGTTTTTGGGGTGGTCGGAGCTTGTATGTTGGCGATGAATTCATATTTCTACTTAATTACTTCAGCAATATTAATTCAAGCGTACACCATCTTAGATCTAGTTGATGGTGATATTGCAAGAGCTAAAGGAATGCAATCCTATTTTGGAATGTGGCTAGATATTTTTTTTGACAAATTGATAGATTTTTTAATAATTATATTCTTGTCAATAGGTGTATTTATTAAAACTGACGACCCATTTTTCTTAATCTGTGGAGTTGCCTTGATGGGTTTTGTATTTTCTATACAATTTATCATGGTTTTGAATGATACTTATTTTAAGAATGCTAGAAGGATGGGCAAGGAATTTATAAAGGTTAACGCAAAGACTATGACAAAAAAAAAATCATTAATACTGTATCTTTTTGTATTTTTTAGAAAGCACCTGTCTATGCAGCACACCACATTTACGTTTATTGTTTCAATAATTGCAGCTATGGATGTGTTAGAGGGTGGGCTGATATTTTTGACAGTATATTCATTCCTATCTTTGGTTATTGGTGTGGTAATAAATTTTTATCAAATTAAATAATTCATTATGTGTGGTTTTGTTGGTTGCGCAGGAAGCAATATAAATATAAAAACTGATAAGTTGAATGATGCATTAGATAGTATTATTCATCGGGGTCCGGACGATAGGGGTGTCGAGACAGGTGACTGGTGGTGTTTAGGTTTTCAAAGGCTAAGTATTCTTGATTTAAGTCAAAATGGTCATCAGCCAATGATCAGCAAAAGTGGCAACACTATCATTACTTTTAACGGAGAACTTTACAATTATAGAGATATTGAGAAAATACTGTCTAACTTTAATATAAAAATGAAAGGTGGCAGTGATACTGAGGTCCTGCTTGAATTTTATGAATATTTAAATGGAGATATTGAGTCTTTATTAAATAAATGTAACGGAATGTTTTCGTTTACTATTGTAGACAAAATCAAGGGCAAAATTTTACTTGCTCGTGATAGATTGGGTGTTAAGCCTTTGTATTATTCAAACGTAGATAATGATCTAGTATTTGGCTCAGAAATTAAAGCTATAAGACATTTAATCTCTGAACATTTAACTTTATCAGATAGCGCTTTTTTTTCTTATCTTAGATTGGGATTTATACCTTCATGGGAGTGTATTTACAACGAAATAGAGTCTCTTGATCCAGGTTGCTGGGCAGAGTGGGGGCACGAGGAAAGGGATGTCAAATTATATAAGTATTGGATGCCTGATACTAGTGAGCGTGTTGCAGACAATCATGCAATTGACTTTTTTGGTGAGTTACTTGAAGACGCTACTAAAATAAGATTAAATTCTGATGTTCCTATAGGTATTTTTCTAAGTGGCGGTATTGATTCTGGTCTAGTTGCCTCTCAAGTAAAAAAATGTGCAAAAAATAATATTTCAGCACATACGGTGCGATTCCCAGGTTGGGGTAACGACGAATCATTATTGTCTCAAAAAACTGCTGACCATTTAGGGATTGAATTAAAAATTTATGATGCAGATATACCCTCAATATCGAAATTGGTTAATATCATCTCCCACTTTGACCAACCATTTTCAGATCCTTCGGCGATTGCAACGTCGCTGGTTTGTGAAGAAGCATCTAAAAATGTCTCTGTAATTTTAAGTGGAGATGGGGGTGATGAGTCTTTTGCAGGGTATAGAGAATATCCACGAGCACTTAAATATGGCTGGATTGATAGTATTCCCGATATATTGTCAAACTCAATGGGTAAATTAATATCTTTATCTCGCAATGGAAAGATTCACAATATAGGAGAAAGATTGAAATTAAGCTCATGTGTTAGATCGGCATGGACGCATATTTATCCAAGCGACGATAGTCTTGAGCGATTGTTAAACTCTAAGTGGACTGAATATGATAAATTCAATCCTGAAATTATGTGTAATAACCTTTCCAATTATGATAATTTAAGTCCATTGAGAAAGGCTCAATTAGGAGATATCTTATTATATTTGCCAGACAATGTATTGCGCAAGGTAGATAGAATGAGTATGAAGCATTCATTGGAAGTTAGATCGCCTTTTTTAGATTATAGAATGGTTGAATTTGGATTGTCATTACCCTCAAAATTAAAAATTAAAGGAAGTACTGGTAAAAAAATACTAAGAAGCTTGTCAGAGGAGCGCTTACCTATAGAAATTCAGAATGCGGAAAAAAAAGGATTTGGAATTCCTCTTGAGGATTATTTCATAACTAATAACAAGATTAATCCTTTTGTAAAAGACTCTATTATTCGATTGGGAGACACTGATTGGTTTGATAGAATTAAACTAATTAATTATATGGAAAGCCCTAATATTGCAAAAAAAATCCGCAATATTTATCGTTTATTTTGTTTCAGCATTTGGTTAGAAGCGCAATCAGAGGTTCAATAATTGAAAATCACTTGTTTTATTGATAACTTAAGCGCTGGAGGCGCCCAAAGGCAGATAGTGATATTGGCAACCCTTCTACAGAAAGCCGGTCATGAGGTTACAATACTTACCTATTATCCACATGATTTCTTTTTGGGTGAGGTTGTTAATTCGAGTGTAGGCTATCTCTGTATAAATGAGCCTAGGTTGTTATTTAGGGTTTATAAAATTAGAAAAGCTCTAAATTCGTTAAAACAGGATGTGGTTATAGCATTCTTAAAGACTCCAGTTCTATTGGCTGAATTATCTTCATTGCCATACAAAAAATGGAATTTAATTGTGTCAGAGCGAAATGCCTATCCAGAAGGGATTGATAAAAAATTATTTTGGAGGAGGCTTTTGCATTTGTTTGCGGATTATGTGGTTACAAATTCTAATACAAATCTCAGTCTTGTTAATAAGAATGCCCCTTGGATTAAAAATATAGAAACTATTTATAATTGCGTTGATCTTAATCATTACATTTCATACGATAGGCCTAAGGACTCAAAAAAAATTTACATTCTTGGAATTGGTAAATATGCAAATCAGAAAAATATTATTAATTTAATCGAATCAATTTCGCTACTTCTTGAGAAGGAGCCATCATTAATGGTACAGGTTGATTGGTATGGAGATATCCCTGTTAAGAAGAAAAATAATGTAAGTTACTATGATATTGTGCGCAACAGGATAATAGAATTAAATTTACAAAAATATATAAATATACATGGTCCAGAGGAGTTGCTTGAACACTATCAAAGATCTACCGTATTAATATTACCCTCTTTTTTTGAAGGTGTTCCAAATGTTGTATGTGAGGCAATGTCATGCGGCCTTCCAATCTTAATAAGTAATGTTGGGGATCATAGTAACTTGGTTGAAGAAGGTTTGAACGGTTACTTATTTGATCCATATTCAATTTCTGATATGGCAAATTCATTACTCATGTTTTGTAGTTTATCTCATAGTGATAGAATAAAGATGTCTAAAGAGAGTAGAAGAAAAGCTAAAAACTTATTTAACCAACATATATTTATAGAAAAGTATCTTTTGATTATAAACAAAATCTTATAAAAATATATTAATAATACACAGACTATATGAAAATTAAACAATTACTTTATGGATTTTTTACATTTATTCCAGGCGTAAATAAACTTAGAAAAAAACCAACAGGAGGTACTATTTCAGCACGATATTGTTATTCCGTTTGGCTTCGTCATTTAGTAATGGCCAGCAATAATAAGCTTAATACCAGCCCTAAGATAGTGGCGGAATTAGGGCCGGGAGATTCATTAGGTATCGGAATTGCCTCTATACTTACAGGGTCCGACTCTTACTATGCATTTGATATTGTTAAATATGCAAATATTGAAAATAATTTATTGATATTTGACGAGTTAGTTGAATTGTTTAAGAAAAAGATAGATATTCCTGGCGAAGAAGAGTTTCCAAGAGTTTTTCCAAAATTAGATAATTATAAATTTCCGGATAAATTACTGAATGAACAAAGGATGGCTCGAGCTTTAGATAAAGAAAGGTTGAAAAAGATTAGAGAGTGTATTGCTAATCCTGACTCTAACACGATAGTTAAATATTTTGTACCATGGAATAGCGAAAGTTATATGAAGGAAGGTAGTGTAGATTTAATATATTCACAAGCAGTTTTGGAGCATGTTGACGATTTAGATAGTGTGTATAAAACTATGAATAAATGGCTTAAACCAGATGGATTTATGTCGCATCAGATTGATTTTAAATGTCATGGTTTTGCAAGTGAATGGAATGGGCATTATCAGTATTCAGATTTACTTTGGAAGGTTATAAAAGGAAAAAGACCGTATTTAATCAATAGAGAGCCATTACAAACACATATTGATATTTTAAACGATACAGGTTTTAAAATTCATTTCTTAAATAGAGTGAAAACAGAATCACATATTTCCATACTAAGTTTACCTGAAACATACAATGGTATTTCCAGAGAGGATCTATTAACCAGCGGGTGCTTTCTTCAAGTATTAAAAATTTGATACAGAAATATAGAATTAAAAATGAAATGTTATAAAAAAGACGGTACAGTTGAGGGATATCTAATGCTGATTGTTGTGGCGTGCATTCCTTTTTCAAATTTTACGTTACTAGGAAGATCGCTATTTTTTCATATCTTTATTGTATGGATGCTCTTCATATCATTAAGAGTTATCCCTATTAAATCAAAATACCCTGTCGAGTTGTGGATTTTATTGACAATGCTTATTTATAAATTAATTACAGGAATATGGTCTATAGATATAAATGCCACCGTAGAAAGTGTGCTGCTCACTTCTCTTCCGATTTTTATATTGACAATATTGCTTTTTAATAGCATTAAAGATTATAACGCTTTGATTTTAATATTTAAAACTTATGTTTTTTCATGTTTATTAATAGGTATATTGCTTATATATAATTATTATAATATTGATGATGCAAGTGTTTTAAATTTAGATACCGTTAGAATTTCTGTTTTCAATTCAAATCAAAATGAATTAGCAGTCATGTTAATGTATGGATTCATAATGAGTTTTTACTTACTCAAGTTTGTAGGTTTTAACAAATATATGTATGGTAGTATCCTATTAATTTTAGGATTTTCAATATTACTAACAGGTTCTCGTACCGGATTCCTCTCGCTTATTATGACTGTATTATTCATAATTTTCCTTTCTAAGAAAAAGTTTTTTTGGATACTTGTTAAAGGTAGTTTAATTCTTTTTATATTGTATATTTCCATTGAAATTTTGCCAAAAGAACTGACCGATAGGAGTTTGGGTTTGCTTGAAATTGTAGGTGATGATAGTCATGATTTCCACAGAGAAGGGTATAGAGGCTGGATCTGGATTCAAGGCCTTAATGCATTTATTAATACAAACATATTGAGCATTATGTTTGGAACAGGCTATGAATCCTATGGGAGTCTTATGTATGAAAATACTGGCATACGGGTATCACACCATAATACATTTCTAGGGTATTTAGTAGAGCTAGGTTTTTTTGGATTATTTATTTATTTATTTTTATTTGGATTATTAGCAAAAAGAATCTTGATATTAGTTAAGAATCATTCCTCATTCTATGGAATATTTTATATTCCAATAGTTTTGTTTCTTCTTACACAGGGACTAGATCAAAAATTTTTATTTTATTTCATTATTATAGTGCTTATAAAGTTATCAGTATTTCATTCACTGCGAGATAAATTGAGATGAAAGTTGCATATATAACTATTCAATTTCCCAATATAGCAGAAACATTTGCCTCAACAGATATCAATTCTTTAAAAAGTATGGGGGTGGATGTATCTATCTATTCAATGAAAGGGAGGCATATAGATCATAATAAGATGATAAAAGAAAGAGATCTTAATAAACTCTCAATACATCAAAGCAATTTTTTGGAAATAATTATAGGATTTTGGATTGGAATTTACAATGTAAGAATTTTTATTAGTACTGTGCTATTTATAATTAAGTGTGATCCTTTTAATTATAAGGAAAATCTAAAAATGCTACTCTTATTGCCATCCACTTTTTATATTTGTAGTGAACTAAAAAAAAATCCTCCAGATATTGTGCATTTGTTTTGGGGGCACTATCCAAGTTTGGTTATATATGTTTTGCAAAAGATGAACATAAGGCCAAAAACTACAATGTTTTTAGGGGCTTATGACCTTGTTTTAGACTTGGGCGTCTCGAAATATACAGCACAGAAGGTAGATTTAATTTTTACACACAGTGAAAGCAACATTAATCATTTAATAAAACAAGGTTACGATAGATCTAAGATTAAGATGATTTATCGTGGAATAGATTTGAATAATTCCAATGCAAAAATTGGAATTAAAAAAATAAAAGGAAGGATATTAACAGCTGGAACGCTTATTTTTGAAAAGAGATTTGATCTTGTTATTGATTTATTGAATGAAGGCTTAAATAAAGGGTTTGACCTCACATTAGAAATATGTGGAACTGGACCAGAAAAGGATAAGTTGAAAAAACAAGTTGAAGATTTATCGTTAGATGATAGAGTGTCATTCATAGGTCATATAAGTCAAAAGAAACTGTTTGAGAAAATGAGTAAAGCGCCTTTTTTTATATTTTTATCTGAAAAGAGAAGTGAAAGGCTGCCTAATGTTCTGAAAGAGGCTATGAGTTTTGGCTGTGTTTGCATATCTTCGAATTCAACTGGTATCTCTGAGTTGATTAGCTCTGGAAATGATGGTTTTGTATTTACTAAAAGAAATTATCAGAATATTTACAAGTGTTTTGAGTTGGGTGATGTTGAATTAAAGCATATTAGTGAGAATGCACGTACAAAAATTATTAAGCTGTTTGATGTGCGCTCCTCAATGAAGAGGTATTTAAATTATTGGAATAATATTTTAAAGTGAATATTTACAGCATATCTAATGGCGTTTTTGTGACAATCATCAGTACCTCTAAATTGCGCACCTATAGTGCGAATCCACCTTTTTTATAAATTATTATGTTATTTAATTCTTTTATTTTTATTTTTATTTTCTTACCTGTAACTTTATTTTTCTTTCATTTGGCTGGAAAGAGTGGTTATAAGAGGATTGCAATTGCATGGCTAGTAGTTGCATCATTATTTTTTTATGGGTGGTGGAATATATACTATCTATGGTTAATAATAATATCTATAATTTTTAACTACATAGTAGGGGTTTATCTTCAAAAAAGTATCAATAAAAAGTTTATTCTTATATTCGGTATTGTTGCAAACCTTGCACTACTTTTATACTATAAGTACGCTAATTTTTTTGTTGAAAATTTAACTATTTTTTTTGAAAACCAAATTTTTATTGAAAATATCGCATTACCTTTGGCGATATCTTTTTTTACTTTTCAGCAAATAGGTTACTTAGTAGATATAAAAAAGGGCCTGAAAACTAATTACAGTTTCTTGAATTACTGCATCTTTGTTTCATTCTTTCCCCAATTGATTGCTGGACCTATTGTTCATCATAGGCAGATGGTCCCGCAATTTATTCAAGATACGATATATAAAGTTCGATCAAAAAATCTAGTTATTGGTTTTACAATATTTACATTAGGCTTATTCAAGAAAGTGTTACTTGCTGATAATGCCGCTCTTTATGCCGACCCAACCTTTAGTCTTGCAGAAACAGGAATCCCGATATCTTTCTTTGATGCATGGTTAGGTGTACTTGCATATAGCTTTCAGCTATATTTTGATTTTTCTGGATATTCTGATATGGCAGTCGGATTAGCCCGTATGTTTGGAATTTATCTACCTATAAATTTTAATTCTCCATATAAATCGACCTCTATAATAGAATTTTGGAGACGGTGGCATATCACTCTTTCGAGCTTTTTAAGGGATTATTTATATATCCCTCTTGGAGGTGGAAGACGGGGGGGTGGTCGAAAAATGTTAAATATAATGATTACAATGGTTATTGGCGGGATGTGGCATGGTGCAGGCTGGCTATTCCTTCTTTGGGGTGGAATTCACGGTCTTTATTTGGTAATTAATCATATGTGGAATATCATTGTTAAAAATAAGATGTGGGCCCCTGTGAGTTGGTTAATTACAATGTTAGCTGTAGTTGTTGCATGGGTGCCATTCCGATCGGAAGGTTTAGTGGGTGCTGTAAACATATGGTCTGGAATGATTGGTTTAAATGGATTTATCCTTCCTGAAATTTATATTAACTTTCTTAATAATCTAAATATGTTTGGAGAATACCTATTGTCAATTGGAGTTCAATCAGGAAATACTGATTATTTTATTGGCAGTGAGGGCCTTGTAGTATTGCTACTATTGTTCTTTATTACTCTACTACTTCCAAATACATATCAATTTATGTCCAAATATCATAAGCGCTTCTTTGGTGTGGCTGAAAGAGCGCCTACTCAACAAAGAATAAATATTTTTTTTAAATGGAGACCAACATTCTTATGGTCGATAATTATATCTTTGTTATTTGCATTATCAGTATTGGATCTATTTAGTGTTGCTGAGTTTATATATTTTCAATTTTAGGATAATCTGTGTTTTTTAATAAATATATTAAAGTTTTTTTCATTGTTTCATTTTTTACTTGGGCATTAATATCGATATTTAACTATTTAATTGATCCGTATTCACTTTATAACTCAGATTTAATCAAAGGTGTCAATGCTAACAAGCCCGAAATACATAAGCATTTGCGAATGGTAAAAGCAGAGAAAATTTCACAGATTAAACCTCTATCATTAGTATTGGGAACCTCTCGTGCTGAATATGGAATCGATCCTAGTCATCCTGGTTGGAAAGATCTCCCGGTGTACAATGCAGCAATGTCGTCGGCAAATATTTATGAGATGTTTCGATATTTACAGCATGCGTATGGAGATAAAAAGTTGAAAAAAGTTGTATTAATGCTAGATTTTATTAGTTTTAATGCGAAAGATAATAATACAGATTTTAACGAAACACGGCTATCTTTAGATGTAAGTGGACAGCCACAACTGCAAGCTTTTAGTGATGTTTTTTCACCACTAGCATCAATGGATGTGACTAGATCAAGTTTTAAGACTATCATAAATCAGAATAGTTATAGCGATACATTGTACCTGCCCAATGGCATGCGAAATACAAAACATGATTGGAATAATATTTTAAGAAAAGGAGGGGTTAGAAGGGTATTTTTATCTAGTGAAGAGTATTACTGTGATAAAAATTATAGTAACTTTTCATTTTCTTCAAAAAAAATTAATTCATGGGATTCATATGAGAAATTATTACTTTTTGCATATGAGAAAGGAATTGATTTAGATATTGTTATATCCCCCTCACATGCGCGTCAATATCAAACTATATTAAATAAAGGCTTATGGGAAAAGTTTGAAGATTGGAAAAGGGGTTTGGTTTTAATTAATAATAAAGTGTCAATCTTTAAAGAATCTAATTCATTTGTTGTTTGGGATTTTTCAGGATATTCGTCATATAATACAATACCAATCCCCTTTTTGAAAGAGGTTAAGAAGCCAATTAGGTGGTATTGGGAGTCTTCGCATTATAAAAAAGAGTTGGGGGATTTGATTTTGAATAAAGTTTTTGACTTTGACCAATTAAGTACTGGCACTAAAAATATTTTTGGAGTTAAAATAACTTTGAAAAATATCGAGACACACTTGAGAAAAATTCGGAAAAATCAGAAAACATGGGAGTCTGAATTTAAGTCTGATGCTTTAGAAATTAAAAGAATCTGTGCCAATTCTAAAGAATCTTTCTATTAAAAAGTTAGATTTAGCAGCTTGAAATGTGCATATTTATGTAACAATTAACAGCCTTATGGTTCGATTGGTGGAATTCCACCAAGAAAACTACTTGAGACTATTTAAATAACGGAAATTCTATTTTTAGCGACGGTTGTTAGAAATGGGAGGATTACAATGAGCGATAATAGTAAAAAAATTCAAGTTAAAATTTCTACATTTTTGTATCACGAAGTGACAGATAACGTAACTGAAACAGGGTTTCAGACAGTTGGATCGTTGCCTTACAAGCATGAAATAAATGAATTTTACAATAATTTGAATGCAATTATGAAGGCTAATATTCCCGTAACTTTGGTTGATAGTATTAATCTTTATTTGCCTGATGTTTTTTTAATGCTAACTTTTGATGATGGAGGGAAGTCAGCAATGTTTATTGCTGATACAATTGAAAAATACAATTGGAGGGGGCATTTTTTTATAACCACGTCCATGATAGACTCAAAAAATTTTTTATCTAAAAGAGAGATTAAAGAGCTACATCAACGAGGTCATATAATCGGGTCTCACTCACATACACATCCTGATATTTTTTATAATTTATCATATAAAGATATGCTTAAAGAGTGGGAAATAAGCAGAGACATTCTTTCTGAAATTATTGATGATAGGGTTTATTGCGCCTCTATCCCAGGAGGAGAAATGAATTTCAATTCACAAGTCTCTGCACACGAGGCGGGATTTAAGTTTTTGTTTACTTCAGAGCCAACTTTAAAGCCATGGAGATCTGGAGGTGTAGTAAATTTTGGCCGTGTATACCCAAAAAAGGGCAGTAGTCTAAGTAAGGTTCTTTGCCTGGCAAGGCATAAATGTTATTTTAGAGAGATTGTTAAAAGAAAATTTAAGAATTTTATTAAAAAATTTTATTATTTATTTAAAAGTAATGGTTGAAAAGATGTCGAGATCTAGAGTTGTAGTTCTATGTGGGCCTGATTTAAGACATCTCTCTACATGTGCAACATTACTAGAATCAAATATTAATGTAGTTGGTGTGTGTATTGCTAACCAGAAGTCTTTCGGGCTGCCAATTAAATATATACTTAAATCAGCGGTAAAAAAAGGCTTTTCTCTTGTGTTTGGTCAAATTTTAGGTCGTATTTATTATAATTTCCTTAATAAAAGAAAAGACATTGAAATATCCAGTCTTTTGTATAATCAAAAAAAAATAGACGGCGTAATTAATGATTGGGGCGGAAGTACTCATTACACCAATAATTATTCTAATAAAGATACGATACACTGGCTAAATAAGTGTAAAGCTGATATTTTTATTGTCCATAGTGGATATTGGATAGATAAAGAAGTTAGACATTTGCCAAGAAAAGAAATAATTATTGGAGGACATCCTGGTTTAATTCAAGAATATAGAGGTTCTAATTCTGCTTTTTGGGCTATATATAATGGGTTTCCTAGTAAGATTGGCTATTCTGTTTTTTTACTTACTTCTGAAATAGACGCCGGTGGCTTAATTGAACAAAATAAAATTCAAATTGAAGCTGGAGATAGTCACGTTACATTAGGCTGGAAAGGTATGCTTGAAATTGCAAAAGCACAGGCTAGAATTGTTAATGAATTTGATAGGACGGGGTGCATTTCCAGTCAAAAATATACTGGACTTTCTGATAGTACTATTTACGATGTGCCTACACTGAAGCAGTATTTACAATACAAGAAAAAACAAAACAAAATTAGATAGTTATTTGGTCAATATGATTCAACTTATTAATAAATGAACATTTGGATATTTCAAACAGGGGAGCCGTTACACTGTGATGACTCGAATTATCGCCCTATGAGGGCTATAAATTTAAGTAATAAATTGATAGAAGCTGGGCATGATGTTGTTCTTTGGAGCTCTTCTTTTAATCATCAGGATAAAGCACACAGAAGCAAGAAATATAAAGTCATTAGACAAAATAATAATTTAGAAATTCGATTAATTCCGAGCCGAGGATATCAAAAACATATAGGGTTTGATAGGCTAATTGATCATGTGCAGCTGGCGTGGAATCTTAAAAAAATATTAAAAGTTGAAAAAACAATACCGGATGTTGTATTTATAGGTTACCCCCCTATTGAAACAGCCGCTGTTATGAGTAGGTGGCTAAAGGAAAGAAAGGTTCCAACTTTGCTTGATGTAAAGGATTTGTGGCCATCTATTTTTGTTGATGCTTTTCCCGCTATACTTAGTCCTATTGTAAGAATTCTGTTTCACCCTTATTTCTATTTTGCAAAAAGAACAATAAGAGATGTTGATGGAATTTCTACCATGTCTCTTGGTTTTTTAAACTGGTGCTTGTCTTTTGCTAACAAGAGCAAAAGCGTGAATGATAGAGTTGTTAGGCTTACAACATTAAATTCAGAAGCTAATATTAGTGAATTGAGTTCTGCAGAACTGTGGTGGAGTGAGTTAGGGGTAAATCCTGACGGACCAAAGGTTTTTTTTACTGGTACATTTTCCACGGCATTTGATTTTAATCAAATTTATATCGCAGCAAAGTCAATAAATAGTTGCCAATTTATCTTGTGTGGACACGGGCCTTGTTTGGATCAAGTTAAAGAATTAATGCGGGACCTGCCAAATGTGATTTTTCCAGGTTGGATTGACAGGTTTCAAATGGAAAGTCTTGCCAACATGTCGCTTGCAACTCTTGCTCCGTATAAAAATGTTAAAAATTTTACTCTCAATATTCCTAATAAAATTGTTGACTCTCTTTTGTTAGGATTGCCAATATTGAGTCCTTTAACAGGTGAGGTTGAATCCTTGATTAGTAACAGAAAAGTTGGTTTTACTTATAATAATAACAATCCGTTAGCTAGTTGCATCCAATCTTTGGTTGATGATGATAAGTTGCAAAATCTAATGTCTATTAATGCAAAAAGACTCTATGAAGAAGAGTTTGAGTTTAATAAAGTTTATGGTGGGCTAGTTGATCATTTGGAAGGAATGGTAATAAAAAAATGATTGACAAAGATATTGAAAAGCATCGATATGATAATAGAGCAAATATATTTCTAGATTCTAATAATCTCTATAATTTTGATAAAATTCCTACATATCTCAATACCCCGTACCAGTATTATTTTCATCTATTAAAAAGAAAGTCTGGTCAGTCTAAATTATTAGAAATTGGTGCTGGAATGGGTGAAAATACTAGCTCATTGCTTGACATGTCATTTAAGGTAACTTCTACCGATATCTCTTCAAAATCTGTAAAAGTGATGAGAAATAAATTCTCTAAGTATTCAAATTTTTCTGTAGAAGTTGCAGATATGGAAAAACTACCTTTTAATAATGAAAGTTTTGATGTGGTTTGTAGCGCTGGTAGTTTAAGTTATGGAGATAATACTGTGGTTATGAATGAAATTTATAGAGTTCTTAAGAAGGGGGGGGTGATGATTGCAGTGGATTCTTTAAATAATAACCCTATCTATCGACTTAACCGATATATGCACTATCTTAAAGGTAACAGATCTAAAAGTACACTTATACGAATGCCAACTATAAGTTTGATTGATAAATATACTGAAAAATTTGAACATGCGGAAGTAACGTTCTTTGGTGCGATAACTTGGACTTTTCCTTTGCTAAGTAAAGTGTTATCTGAACAGGCGCTAACTAAACTTTCTAACTGGGTGGATGCCAAGTTTGATATACAAGGCTCAGCCTTTAAATTTGTAATAATGTTGAAAAAAAATGAAACATGAATTAAAAGGGTTGTCTAACCCAGAAAAATATCACGATCCGATATCAATTAAAAATCAAGATATTGGCATTTTAAAATATATGTTAAGCACAATGCTTTTAATTAGAAAAACTGAACAACAGCTAGCATTAGAAAGGAAGAGTGGAATAATAGGTGGTCCGGTCCATCTTGGCGCTGGGCAAGAGGCAATTGCTGTTGGTATTTCTCAAAACCTTAAAAAGACTGATCGTGTATTTGGCGCCCATCGTTCACATTCTCATTTACTTGCATTAAATCCTGATTTTTATCGATTATTTGCAGAGGTATTAGGTAAAGAAACAGGGTTTTCAAAGGGCATGGGGGGTTCTATGCATTTATATGATCAAGCAAATGGTTTTTATGGCTCAGTACCTATCGTTGCGGGAACGGTGTCCTTGGCGGTAGGAGCGGCAATGGCTGCTAAACTTCAAAAAACAGATGATATAGGGGTGGCATATATTGGAGATGGGGCAGTAGAAGAGGGTGTAGTGCATGAATCGTTTAATTTAGCAAAGATTCAAAAAGCACCAATGTTATTTATAATTGAAAATAATCTATTCGCTAGTCATATGCATATTTCATTAAGACAGCCAAGTGATATGATCTCAAGATTTGCTATAGCTAATGATATTCCTTATAAATTGGTAGACGGAAACGATGTAGTTGCGGTGGCTAAAGCAGCTAAAGAGTTGATTGATGATATACGCGCCGGGAAAGGGCCTGGATTAATAGAGCTGGTAACCTATCGGTGGTATGGGCATGTTGATTGGCGAGATGATGTTGATGTGGGTGTTGATAGGTCGCTTGACGATATTGAGAACTGGAAGGCAAGAGATCCTATTTTGCGCTTATCTAAATCAATGATAAAAGCCAAGATGTGGACTATAGAAAAAGAGAAAAATTTAAATAATAAGATTGATAAAGAAATTCAGATTGCTTGGGAAATGGCGATGAATGATCCATACCCTTCACCTGATGCAACTTTGAAGTATGTATACTCATAAGAGAATAAATGAAAACTCAAAATTATAATTATGGCACCGCCATACTAGCAGCATTTGAATATTTACTAGAAAATTATCCAGAAGTATTTGTAATTGGTCAAGGTTTGTGGAGTCCTTGGTATGTGGGTAACACCATGACTGATTTAGACAAAAAGTTTGGTATTGAGCGTATTATTGATACGCCTGTGTCAGAGTCAGCTTGTACTGGTGCAGCGGTTGGCGCATCTTTAGCTGGTATGAAACCTATTGTGGTACACCCTCGTATGGACTTTATGTTATACGCTATGGATGCAGTGGTTAATCAGGCAGCCAAGTGGTCGCACATGTTGGGTGGGCAAGCGCATCCTGGTGTAACAATTCGTAGTATTATTAATCGTGGTGGTGAGCAGGGTGCTCAGCATTCACAAGCATTACACGCATGGTTTGCACATGTGCCGGGATTGCGAGTAGTAATGCCTACTACTGTGGCTGATGCACGAGATTTACTAATTGCATCAGTATTGTGCAATGACCCTGTTATGTACATTGATGACAGATGGTTATATGACCAAGAAGATGAGTTGCCCCCCGTAGTGGAGCTCGATTTGGCTACTCAAAGGCCAGTGGTTAGTATTACTGGAGGTGATATAACTATTGTTGCCTCTGGCCATGCTTCTTTGTTAGCAAGAGAAGCGGCTCAGCAGCTTGAAAATGAAAATGTTTCAGTGGAAGTGGTAGACGTAAGAGTGTTAAATCCTTTCCATGCTGAAGAGATTATAGAGTCTGTCAAAAAGACAAAGAATTTATTGGTAGTTGATTCTGGCTGGATTTCGGGAGGCTTCTCTGCTGAGGTTATTGCCAAGGTGGTAGAACAACTGCCTGTAGATTGTTTAAACAATCCACCAGTAAGGATTGCTTTGCCTGATGCACCTGCACCAACTTCAAGAGTTCTTGAAAAAGCTTATTACACTTCGACTGATGATGTGGTTAAGGCAGTTAAAAAAATATTGAACAGTTAAAATTACAAGGAAAAATTATGTCAATACAAGTTCCATTTTTTGAATACCCAAGACTGTGGTCTGATGATAGAGAAGAGTTTTTATCAATTATTGATAATGTATCTTCATCGGGTGGGTTTATCTTGCAGAAAGCTGTGTCTGATTTTGAATCAGAATTAGCTAATTATGCAGGTTCTAATTATGCAGTAGGTGTAGGTAATGCAACAGATGGCATGGAGATATTCTTAGAAGCAATTGGGATTAATCCAGGAGATGAAATTATTATCTCATCTCATACAATGTTAGCAACTGCTTCCGCGATTAAAGTTGCAGGTGGTGTGCCTATTCCTGTTGATATTGGTGAGGATAATTTAATCAGTATTCAAGCAATACAAGATGCTATCACACCAAATACTGTTGGAATCATGCCAACTCAGTTGAATGGCCGAGTATGCGACATGGATCCTATTTCAGCTATCGCTAAGAAACACGGACTGTTTGTTGTTGAAGATGCGGCTCAGGCGTTAGGAGCAAAGTATAAAGGGCGGCATGCAGGTACTTTTGGATTGGCATCTGACATCAGTTTTTTTCCTGCAAAAGTATTGGGCTGTCTTGGAGATGCAGGTGGTGTATTAGTGAATGATAAAGACCTATATCATGAAATATTCCAATTGCACGATCATGGTCGGGATGTAGATGGCGAGGTAAGAAGGTGGGGTAGAAATTCAAGACTAGACAATATACAAGCTGCAATATTGAGTCATAAACTAAAAACTTATGACAAGGTAATTGCACGTAGAAGAGAGGTAGCCCAAATGTATCAAGAGCGTTTAGGAATGTTGAATGAATTACAACTGCCGGCCCCACCAAGCACGACATCGGATAATTTTGATGTGTATCAAAATTATGAATTAACAGCAGATAATAGAGATGAGCTAAAAGTTTACTTGGGTGAAAAGAATATTGGCACACTTATTCAATGGGGTGGTACGGCAGTGCACCAATTTACACAATTGGGCTTTAATCAAGTATTGCCAGATACAGAACGATTTTTTGAACGTTGTATCATGCTGCCAATGAATATATTTATTGGCGATAGTGATGTGGACTATATTTGTGAATCTGTTACAGGATTCTATAGAAAATGATAAAAAGGTTAGTTGATATTTTGGCATCATTCTTTGGGTTGTTAGTTGTTAGTCCAATCTTACTACCTGTTATGTTCTTAGTGTGGAAAGAGGATAGGAAGCCACCTTTTTATATTGCACCGAGATCTGGTAGAAATGGTACGACATTTAAAATGGTTAAGTTAAGGTCAATGATAGTTGGTGCAGATAAATCTGGCGTGGATTCAACTAGTGATAATGATATGAGAATCACCCCAATAGGTCACAAGATTAGAAGATATAAGCTTGATGAACTTATACAACTGTGGAATGTGTTAAAAGGCGATATGAGTCTAGTTGGCCCCAGGCCAAATGTAAAGCCTGAAACTGATTTGTATACGAATATTGAGAAAGGGTTGCTTTCGGTAAGGCCTGGTATTACAGATTTTTCATCGATTGTATTTTCAGATGAAGGTGATATTCTTGAAGGAAAGGATAATCCAGATTTGACCTATAACCAACTAATTAGACCCTGGAAAAGTAGACTTGGCTTAATTTATATTGAAAATCAATCATTTTTATTAGATATAAAACTAATTATTTATACCATAGTTGCAATTATTTCAAAGCAAAGAGCTTTAAATTGGGTTGTGAATCAGTTAAAAATAATGAATGTTGACTCTGATGTTGTTAATATATCTAAAAGAGAGGTGGGTTTATATCCTTTTCCTCCACCTGGAATGAACAAGGTGGTGGTTTCTAGATGATATATGAGTTTAAAATTATTAGCAATAAATTGTAATTAATAAAATAACAAAGCTTTCAAGAATTAACAAGTAGTCAATTAACAATCAACCAGTTGCTATCATTCCAGCTTTGAAGATATCTCATCGCACTAGCTTCTGATTTCCAGCCACCTCTAAGCATAATTTTCTCAAGCGGGATATTCTTGTCTAATAGGTCAAGCGCAGCACCAACTCTAAATGAATGCCCTGACAGCTCTCCAATTTGATTCAGACCAGCTTGTTTTGAAGGCTTTTTAAAATATGATTAATCGATGCGGGTGTGATAGATGGGTTAGTAGACAGATTTCGTTTGAAGCTTTTAAGGATATAGCCACTATCTTGATCAATTGCTAGTGACCAGCTTGAGATTATCTCAGACAGTTCGTCGGATATTGGAATTATTTTCCCTTGGTTGTATTGATCAGTTTTAGAGTGTCTCAGTAGGAGTGCATGTTTATGATTACCGAGATGCTGTAAGTCTTCAAATTTGAATTGACAAATTTCTGAGCGACGGCGCATCGTTTCATAACCGAGTTGTAAAAGCAGTTTATTTCTGAGGCCAACAATATCATCAGAGCAAACATCTTTGAGCTTAGTTAAAATATCATAGGTTAAAGGTGTTGCTTGTTTTTGAGGTCTTCCAAATTTTCTTCTAAGCTTTTTAAAAGTTAGGATGACCACGGGTTCTTTTGTGGGGTTGGTGCTTTTAGTAAGATTGAATATACTGCTAAGGCTGGCTACTCGCCTTTGGATTGTTGCAACAGTTAGACTCTC
>Ga0233447_1000493_pt1 | contig 44130 bp, 38 predicted proteins | sample SI_124_October20_3_FD_183014 | JGI IMG/M metagenome (GOLD analysis project Ga0233447, IMG submission 183014) | Seawater microbial communities from Saanich Inlet, British Columbia, Canada - SI_124_October2016_135_MG | ecosystem: Environmental > Aquatic > Marine > Inlet | place: Canada: British...
CGAATGAAAGTATTTATGCTTTTTTAAATCAGGAAGACATTGATCTTATTGATTTTTCGTTGGAAAATAAAATTCTACTTTGTTCTCCCATAACCTTATACGCTGTTTTATCATTAATTCGCCAAGCAGTTTCCAATTTTGCCGTGGAACAAAAAGCGGGGGAGATGCAGATTCAAGTTGGTATTTTCGCAAATCAATGGATAAAATTTATTGAAAGATTGGATGCTTTAGGTAAAACGCTTGGAACAGTTTCAAATCATTATGATGAATTAAGAGGTACTAGATTACGAGCATTAGAAAAACCAATGGATACTATTAAAGATCTACAATTAGGCGTTACTGAAACAAAGGAATTGAAAGCATGATAAATAATAAAAAAGCGAATGCCCGTGAAATGAAATATTCTACAGCAATCTCATTTATTCAATTGAAAAGATTACTTCATCATGCACTATTTACAAGCATACTGATTATATCGTCTTGTGTAGCACCGCCTGAATATAAAGATGGACTTTTAGAAAATATTCCTGCAATTGTTGATGAATCAACTTATTTCTCATTATCTATTTTGGGAGACGATTATTCAGAAGAGAAGGAATGGAACTTGTCTTTTTCAGCAATAAGTACAGATACAATATTAACCACTTTAGTACTAGCTGATTTAAATATTGCAGCAAGTGATTCATCACAATTAATTTTAATTAATGCAACAGGCGATACTATTTTTAATCCATTCTTATTAAGTGAAGTTGTTTGGTCTAATGAAATTTCAATCGAACTGATTGGTTCGCCTAAAAAGATAATTTTTAATGGAGATAATTTTACGGGACGATTAGAATATCAAATATTAAAGAAATAAGTTATTTCCTAATAAGCTTTTCGATTTTATTGAAATATAATTAAATGTAAAAGGGTATTTACTGAATATAAAAACATTGATTTTACTATAGATTTTTATTTAAATTGACATGACATCAGGAATGCCTTGAGACGATTTTTCTGAGGATGCCAACCGATTCCCTTTCTTTTGGGAACACGGTGGCTTAACCTTAATTGGTTGATGTGCTTCTTGTGTTTTTTTAGAAGAAAAACCAAAACCGCCTGTTGTTTAGCGGTTTTTTTTTGTTTTAGTACATTCCTGATGATATAAATATATTTTAATTGGGATTGACTATGCAAAATCTATATTGTCTTAAAATAGTGAATCAACTCATTGCTCAACAAAAGTTGTTCATTACATTGGTCGTTCTCCTTATTAATTCACTTTTAATGTCACAAGAATTTTCTAACTCAGCAGGGTTACAGTTTAATTCTGTTTACGAAAAAGGGAGTGATGGGCAATCAATTCCAACGTCTTTAATTTTACCGGAAAATGGTTCCTTTCATTTTGATTCAAATATTGAATTTTCATTTGAAATATATTTTCGGAAAAAAGACCCGTTTGGATTTATTTTAAGTGCTACAAATAAAAATGAATCCAATTATTTAATTTTGTCATATTCTGATTATCGGAATCCTGATACAAGTTACATTGACTTAACAATTGAAGGTAATGTATCAGTCATTTCTATCCCTGTACCAGATATATTATGGGCGGAATTTTCCTGGAAATTGCTTTCTATACAGTTTAATTATTCATTAAATAAAATTGGACTTTCTTTTGATAATTCTTCAATGACTTGGTATAAAGCAAAAATGCCAATTCATCGTGATTTACAATTCCAGTTTGGGCGAATATCTCAAAAAGTTGAACCCCCAAGAATGGTAATTAGAAATATCAATTTGAATGAGAATTCCAAATCAAACATACATTGGCCTTTAAATGAAATTTCAGGTGATATTGCAATTGGATCTATGGAAAATGGCAGAGAATATCCTGGAAAAGTGAAAAATGCAAATTGGCTTAGACGATATCATTTTCAATGGCGAAAAGTTTATTCACAAGACATAACTGGGAAAGATTTTCAAAATACTCAAATTCGATTCCAACCGGAGGGTGTGAGTGACTTTTCTATTATTGCCATGGAATTCAGCCAAAAAACAAATGAATTAATGTTGGTCGTAAGAACAAAACGAATGGAAAATAATAAACCCATTGACTCAATTGAATATTATTCTCTGAATTTACCATTAACCCATATAGAAATAATTCCAAAAACCGCGAATAACCATTGGATATATATTCTCCTTGTAATGGGACTCGGATCAGCGATTTGGTTCTTTTTAAAAAATAGGGTTCTTTCAAAAAAGATGGATATAATTGAAACTGCTAATCTGATAACATCCAATAATCCAGTGAATGAAAATCAAAAAAAGATTCTTGAAAAAGGAGTAACAGTTCAGGTATTTGGGACTTTTAGAATGTGGGTAGATTGTCGTGAAATTCATTTTAAAGATTGGCGTTCTAAAAAAGCCCGTGAACTTTTTATATTTATTTTATTAAAGAATGATAATGGCGTTTCTATAAAGGATATCAACCAAACGTTTTGGCCAAACGTAACTAATGAAAGTGCAGTAAACAGCAGAGCGGTAACATTAAATAAAATTCGAAAAGTTATATTTCCTTACAGAGATTTGATTACAAAAGTTGATGACCGCTTGTACATCAGGGAAACCGAAATGCTCTATTCTGACTATTTAAATCTGCATTCTCAATTACAAAATGGAAAGAGTAAAAAGATAAAAGATGAAAAATGGCCGATCCTACTTCATGGTAAAAGGGGAGTTTTACCTGATATGCACGATGATTGGGTGGATTTAATCCGAATAGATATGTTAAAAAGTGTTGTTCGCTTTTGTAAAACAATTGCGACGAAATACATTGAAAATAAAGATTGGGAAAATTTAGTTTGGATTGGGAAGCGTATATTGGAATTAGATCAATTTGATGATGATGGTTTACTTTATGCAATTAAGGGTAGTAAAAGACAGATGAAAGAAGGGATTGCTAATAAAATATATGCGGATTATAACAAGAAGTATATGGATGAGATAGGTGAACCCTATAATAAGCCTTATGATACTATTGGAGAATTTTAATTCAGAATAACGAAGTTCTTCAAAAAGACAAATTGGTGTCTTTTTTTATTTATAAAGCTGAAAAAATAAGAGTTTGTATAAGGATGGATTAAGGGTTCCTGTAATATTTATTATGTAAAGTATGGTGTTCATATACGACATATGGATATAACAATCATAAAACAACAATAACAAGGAATAATCATGAAAAAGAAAAAAATGACGGTAACAATACTTTTGATTTCGCTTTTTGGTTTAAGTGGATGTAATGAGTCTAAACCGACACTAAGTCCTGACGAAAAACCGACAAAGGTTATTAATCAACTTACAGGGACTGTCCCAGGGTATGACAATGGTGAATGGGGCGATTATGGATATCATGTTGAAATGGTTGAATCGTCACCCAACGCAAAAAGCGTGACAAAGATTACATTAAATAATGATAATCTTGTAAATATTAGTGACCCAGCACATCACCCAAGCGCTCAAACAATTATTTATTCTGAGTATAGAAAACCAGATCAAGATAATATCGAATACGATAGAACTTCTGTTATTTGGAGTCAGGTTCCTACAAAAAATGCTCGAGTTAGAGTAACTGAGAGTACATATAATAATGGTGAAGCAGTCTTTAATAATGATGGAGAAAGCATTGTTTTTACATCTGCAAGATCAAATAATAATGAAGGTATTTGGAGAATAAAATCTAATGGATTAGGTGGCATTCTTAAGCTTACCGAATTTGGATCTAGTAAGCTTGGACATCCTACAATTGGGAGAAATGATCAAATAGCTTTTCATGCTATTGACCCTAGATATAAAAATTCATATAATAATGGGGATAATGAAATTAGACCATTTATATGGTTAATGTCATCTGACGGTTCGATTCCGACTCAACTTAGGTATGGCCAATATCCAGAGTTTTCACCTGATGGTAATACTATCGTATTTTCTCGGAAAGACGTATTAACCGGTAAAAAACAACTTTTTACTATGAATACGAACGGTGGTAGAATTACTCAGCTTACTTATAATGTTGATTATGATATCAAAGATCCATTTTGGCATCCGACTGGGGATTATATCGTTTATGCTTCAAACGAAGGTAAAACTAATGAAATGGAAGATGATACATTGTCTCTTTCTGAGTCAATAGAAAGTGATTTCAATATATGGGTTATGTCAATGGATGGTTCACAACAAACACAACTAACGACTAACCAATCACATGATGACCAGGCAGTATTTAGCCCAAGTGGTGAATTTATCTACTTTCGGAGTAACAGAGGTGGGTTTTGGAATATTTGGAGATTTGAACCAATATTTTAAAAGTGACTATTTCATTTATAAGTGGGCATTAATAGACTGCCCACTTGTAAATGAGTAAAAAAATGAACTTATGCAATGACTTGTAGTCTAAAACTGTATTTTATACATTTTTTAATACTATCATTTTCATTTTCCCAGCAAACACTTAAAAATGTTTATAACAAAAATAAAAATAATATTGTTGAAATCATTACAAATAATAGTTACGGTACGGGATTTTTTTATCAAAATAATGGAATTGTCCTAACTGCTAGTCATATAGTGAATGGATCAAAAACAGTAAAAATTAAAAAAGAGAATAAAATAATTTCTGTTTCAGAAATATATACATTGCCTGGTGATTTAGATATTGCAGTTTTGTTATTAAATCAATTAGATAAATTTGAAAATATAAAGTATACTATTTCGGTCCCTAATATATTAGATCCCATTGTTATGGTTTCAAATCCATTGGGATTTCCCAAAACAGTTACAACTGGCATTATCACAAATATTCTTTCTGATGATAAATATATTTTCTATTTAGCCAATGCAGCAACTTCACTCGGAAGTAGTGGTGGGCCAGTCTTTTCATCGAATGGAGATTTAATTGGTATACATACAGCATTTTATGACAGTAAACATCAACATATTGTACCGTTCGTATTAATACATGAAAATTTTAATAATATTATACCGATCAAAAGGAAATACGGAAAATATCGAATAAAGATGAGAGATGATATTTCTTATGGCAAACGATTATATAAAAAAATTATTTCATATACACGGTTTAAAAGAAGGCGATTAAAGTGAGATTTATTATAGTATTTATTTTTTCAATATTGTTTGGTCAACAATATTCAGATTCCGATTTATATAATTATTATAATAGATATTTTGGGAAAATAATTATTCATTTGAATGATTTTAGTGAAGTTGAATTGTCTGGATTATTTATTGATAGATTTGGTCAGGAGGGTATATTTTATATTTATGATAAATATAACAATATGGAATATAACAATATGGAACAATCAATAAGGTCAATTGAAGTAGAAATAAATGGAATCAGGATGAATCAATTAAAATCAATTTCATGGAATCCCGACTTTCCAAAATCTTATTTTTTTCAAATTGAATTTGGTAGAGAATTTGATTTAGGTGACTTTAATTACATGAAAATGAAAGAAATGGATCCGATGATGGATATTGTCTCTATAAGTAGAAGAATAAATTTTAGACTAAAAGTAATTCATGGTTTTTTAATTAATTCCTATCCTTCTAAAAACAAATTGGTGATTGGGAAATTTAAAAACTCATTTCCTAATATAAATAGTCTTATAATTAACCGAAATGGTATTGCAATTGGTGTAGTCATTAAAAAAATTGGTTATAACTCTGGTCAGATTATACCAATTGAGACTTTATTGAAAATTCATAACCAGGCATTAGTATATGCACTTTAGACAGAAAATACAAAGTACAAAAAAACGAATAGTTATTGAATTAATTATCATATTAATGTTTTTTTGTACTCCTATGAAGATTTTTTCAAACTCACTTAAAAAAATATATAATTATTATAAACCTATAGTTGGGTTTGTTAGATCTAATGAAGGTACTGGTACAGGTTTTCTAATTAATAATGATGGTATTTTTGTAACTGCAAAACATGTAGCCGGGAACTTGATTGATACTCGGATATATTTAAATGACAAAGAGCAAGAAATCGAAGGAATCTATTATACTAATGTTCCAAATATTGATTTAATATTTTACAAATTAAAAAAGGTTCAATATAAAAAAAACAAAAGTTACGATTTGAGAGATTTAAACGTGTTCAAATCGGAGATAAAATATTAACAATTTCTAATCCGCTTAATTTTCAGGGTACTTTTTCAGAAGGTTATGTTAATAATATAATAATAATTGAAGAAGAAATGAAATCGTTTATTCTGGGTTCATCTGAAACTTCTCCGGGAAGTTCTGGCGGTCCAGTTATTAAATCTAACGGAAAAATCATTGGGATGACTGTTGGTGCATGGGATAATCAGTATCAGCATATTATTCCCTATGATAAAATTTCATACAGTTTAAAAAATTCAGAGTATTGGTCAATAAAACAATTACAAATTCTTTTCAATGCGATGGAAAGTGAAAGAATTAATGATATACCTAAAAAAAGTAATAATGATATTCTATTGGGCTATTCTTGCTGGAGCACTATCATTCTTGGAATTTTATTACTTGTAAAATAATTCCACTTGGTGTGTTGTGGAAAAAGGGTTGCAACTATTGTGGCCCTTTTTTTATTCTTCCCAAGCTGGGCAGACTAAGTTTTTATAATCACACCATTCACAATGTCGTCCAGTTTTAGCTTCAAACTTTCTATGTCGGATTCCGGCTGCAACTTCTATTATTTTTTCTTTCGTTTCTCCAATCTTATCTGATGAAAACGAATGGCTCCGGATTGGTTTTTCTTCGTCTCGTAAAAAATGGAGAGCTGCTACCGCTGGGAGTCCCCCAATAGTTTCATCGTCTAATTGTTCCAAATACATAGAATATATTGCCAATTGAAGATTGGATTTTGCGGAAGTACTTGATTTACTTGTTTTATAATCAATAATAGCAGTCCCATCTTCGGTTTGGTCTATTCTATCAATTGCACCACGGATTGTTATGGGGCCCATTTCAAATGCAAATGATTCTTCTCTCGCTAAAACAATGGGCGGGTTTAATTGAACGAGTCGATTATAACGAGCTAACATGATTTGCCCTTGTTCTTTAAATTTTTCTTCCCGTACCGTATAATCAAATTCACCTTTTTTCCATTCTTCTTTCAGTAAACGTAAAATACGTTCTTCACTTATTTCCTTTTCTGGTTCATGAAATCGTTGTAATACTGCATGAATAATATTTCCAAATACTAATTCGGGTTTACTTGCTGTTTGTGGTACACCATCAATACGCCCTAAACGAAATTTTAGTGGACAAGATTCATAAGTCTCGATGGCACTGGCTGAAAGATTGATGCGCTCTGGAATTTCAATCTGAAATTCTTGATTTAAGTCGATTGCTAGCTCTTTTTCCCAATCTAAATTCCCCAATTCGAGTTTTTCTCCAGATTCATGTTTTGTAATACATGAAAGTGCATCGGAACAATAATTAACATTTTTATAATCTTCTCGAGAAAGTGCTTTTTGTAATTTTTGTTCATATTTGATTTTAAGATCAGAATAGGTTTTAAGTTTTTTATCTGGATCTGTCATAGGATGGTCCTCCATCAAAGTATTTGATAATTTTTTAATAAAAATTGATGTGGCTTTTTTCGGAGCCAATAAATATAGTTTTTCTTTCGCCCGAGTGATGGCAACATAAAAGAGTCGCCTTTCTTCTTGATAGTGGTGCTCTTTTGGCGTTAAATCTGTTTTTTCTGCATAAGCTAGCCAATCATCCGGTGGGCGACTAATTCGCTTCTCAGAGCGATAATTTAAGGGAAAACTGCCACTTCGTTGAAAGGGTAGAAATACCACTGGAAACTCACCGCCTTTTACACCGTGGACTGTATTAACCAAAACACCTTCTAAATGTCTATAGGTCGGTGGTTTGATTGATGGGAGTTTCCCGGTTCTCATCATAGCTTCTAAATAAACATTGAATGCAAATAAGCTGTGATTTCGTTTATTTCGCCGAGTAAAATCTTGAGCTCTCCGTAACAAATCGCCCACATTTAAGAGTGAAAAATGATCATTCATGCTATATCGTTTAGCATGCTGTTTCATAATATGTAATTGATCAGTGATAATCCAGAGCATTTCGCCCGCTGATTTTTTCTTGCAGAGTAATCTTAATTTTGAAATGGAATGAATAAGGGGTTGAATTTTCGGGTACTCAGAATGAAGATGTGGTTTTGTTTGCAGCAAGGTAAAACGCGGGGTTTTCTCTCTAGTTTCTATTCGTTTAAATATAGAATGAACAACTTCATATCCACATTCTTTTTCAATAATTCGATATAAAGCAGAATCTTGATATGTTCCTTTTCCAATTATTTGGCACCAAGCAATAATATCACGAATGGATGCAATATTAAAGAAATTGGGCCACTTAGATTGGACAGGAATTCCAGCACGATTTAGTGCATCAAGAATAGAACTTGATTGAGAATGTGTTCGGCATAATACAGCGAAATCTGTATAAGCATAGCCTTCATCAAGTAGATGTAGAATTTCTCGTACAATAAATTCAACTTGTTCAGTCTTTTCTCCCCAGAATCGAATGGGTAAAATCGGTTCCATATCTACTTTTGATTTCAGGGTCTTTTCCATTCGATCAATATTTTCTTTAATACTAATATTTGCAATATCCAGAATGGGTTGCGTTGACCTAAAATTTTCTTCTAAGGCAATGGGTTTGTACTGTGGATGATTACCATATCGATCTCTAAATGCTTGAATATTATAGGAATTTGCGCCACGAAAACTGTAAATAACTTGATCGTCATCTCCTACAACTGTAATGAATTGTCTTTTTCCCGCAATGAGACCAATAATTTCATTGAGCGCGAAATTATTATCTTGAAATTCATCCACAATCAAGTGACGAAATTGATCTTGCACATTTTTTAGAATGGTTGGGTTATTATTTAATAATTCATAGGCAGATAAAATCATATCACCGTAATCCACAACATTGATTTGTTTTTTCCATGCTTGGAATTGGGGATATATATTTTTTAAATCAAGCAGCTGATTTGCAATTTCTTCAGTTATGAGGCCATCCTGATTAATAGCGGGAATCTCCATGATGCTTGGATTAATTAACTCATCTTTCATTCGATTGAAAAATGGAATAAAGCTTTCTGTCACTGCTCGTTGTGGATCCATGGGAAATTCATCAGAAGTGAATGAAAATTCATCAAATCGATCTAATAGCATATGAATCGCTTCGCTTTCATCTAATAATTGGGGGAGCGTCCCATCGCCAAAATCTTTTAATAATCGAAAGCAAAATGAATGGAAAGTGTTTACCGTCATGGTGTGAGCGATATTTCCGACGCGATCAACTATTCTATTTTTTAATTCTCGTGCAGCTTTTTCTGTGTAAGTTATAGCAAGAATATGGCTTGGATCGATTTTGTAATGTTCAATTAAGTGAACAATTCTATTTTCGAGCGTAAATGTTTTTCCTGTCCCAGCGCCGGCAAGAATCATTAATGGAGCCGGTGGATGCGTAATGGCAGCAAGTTGTTTTGAATTTGGGGTAGGTTTATTTATTTGAGTTACCATAAAGTAAAGATTAATAAGGCAGAAGATAAGGAAAATTACCCATTGGTTAAAATGACAATGGTTCATCTAAAAAAAACTTTTTTAACCTCTTGGGGTGTTGAGTGTCCTATGGGGTGAAATGATATGCAAAACGACCACGAACTCATTCAAGATTACCAAAAAGGAAATTTATCAGCTTTTGATGAAATTGTCCGCCGTCATTTATCTAATACGATTGGATTTTTCTATAATATTACCTTCGATCGAATGGCGTCGGAAGATTTGGCACAAGATGTCTTTTTTAAACTATATAAACACCTTAAGAAATTTCGCTTTGAATCAGCATTTACAACCTATCTCTATCGAATTAATATGAATACAGCCAATTCATATCTTACACGAAATAAGTGGAAAAATTTACTTCATTTAGACCAAGCACAAGAGAAAAGTGAGCATGACACAACGTTTGAAAGTGAATGGACTAAAAAAGAATTGTGGGAAGCTGTGGCAAAACTTCCGAAAAAACAAAGAACGGTTGTGATGATGAGAATTGCACAAGAATTACCTTATCAGCAGATTTCAGAAATAACAGGGATGTCTGTTGGGTCTGCAAAGGTGAATTATCATCACGCAGTCACAACTCTAAAAGAATGGTTAAGCCATGAATGATTTTGAACAAAAAATATTGAACACAAGAACAGAGATTCAATCGACGGTAGATTCTAATAAATTTTTAGGTCAATTACATGGGCGCGTGAAAAAATCTCAAGAAAGTCGTATAGTTGGATTGACTTCACTCATGATGGTATTGATAATTGGTGTATTATCTGTGATTGAATTAAAAACGCCTAATGACCATGAATTGTTTTATGTGGATGAAACAGAAAATTATTTTGAAACAGATTTTTGGACTGTGGATATTGATTCAATTGAAGTAAGTGACGATTACACTGAACAGCTAGCTTATTTTCTTTTAGATGAAGGCGATTTTTGGGACTCAGTAGATTTAATTAACGAATTAACAAATGAAAAGGAAATAATATTATGAAATCAATACTATTATTAGCTCTTATTTCCGGTTTAATGGCACAGGATTTTGATCGTCCTGAAAAAGACCATGAACGGTCTGAGAAAATGGAAATGATGATGGTCTGGAAACTCACAGACGAATTAGCACTTACGACAGAACAAGCTGAGAAATTTTTCCCACGGTTTCGCCAACATCGTCAAGAATTAGATGATACAAAGAAAATGGAACGGGCTTTAGGTAAAGATCTAAAGCAGAAAGTAAAAAAAGATAAAGATATTTCTGAAAAAGATGTAAAAGAAACCATCAAGAAAATGACAGAACTTCGCAAGCAGGTTGTTGATCTTGAATCTAATTTTCTTCTTGGGATGGATGATTTATTATCACCTGTTCAATTGGCAAGACTTGGCATGTTTAAACAGAAAATGATGAAAAATGTTCGAGGTGAGCTCAAAGAACATCGAGAAAAAAAAGGGAAGCGAGGTAAAAACAACCAATTTGGAAAACGAAATCGTCGTGGATTTTAATCTAAAATAATAAATGGAGTATAAAATGAATAAAATAAGTTTAATAAGTTTGTCTATTCTATTAATATTGAATGGATGTGTGAATGAACCCGTAAATGATACAGAATCTGTCTTAATGGATTTATTAGATCGGGATGAGGTCATCGGCGTGGATGGATTTGGCACTGAAGGTGATGCAGATTTGGATCATGAATTTGGGTTAGAAACCGATGGAATCTCAAAAATTTTAAGTGATACGTTGTCTTTTGGCGAAGATTATAAAATCCGGTTCGGCCGTCAGATTACAAGTCATGATAGGACTGTAGAATTTGATATTAATGGCGATACGGCTATAGCGCAAATTACTTATACTATTTTCGGAGAATTTATTGTAAAAGCAATGGACACAGCCAGCCATCAACCGATAGATTCATTAAGCTTCTCTAAAGAATTTTCAACTATTTTTTCTCGCAAAGTAAAATTCGTGAATATAGATGCTGGAAATGGAAGTTCAGATACAACATGGCGAATAAGTGGGCTTACACCTATGGTTGGCGGTTCTGGAGACAAAGTCTCTATTTTGTCACTGGTAATTTATTCATTAACAGATAGTCTTGATCAAGGTGAATTGCTGTATTCTTTTGAATCAGATGGAATGAGTGAGTTGTTTATTGATCGTGAATCTATACCAACATTCACAGCTTTTTCAAGATACCAGGTTGAAGTGACCGTAGATAATTTGGGACCAGAACTAACTGCAGATAGTGCTGGTGTTGGAGAATGGGTTCTGAAAAATTACGGTAGATCTTCCCGTGCACGAGGTCGAAGATATTTGAATGATAGAGGTACCTTCTTAGATGCTACTATGAATGATAATATTCATACAGGAGGATGGCGTACCCATGGTCCAGGTTTTGGGCGTCGTCATCGTGGATTTAAGTCTTTTGTTGAAACCATTGATTTGGCTACCATTTTTGTAGAAGATGGTGGATATAATACTGCAGTTTGGTCTATACCGTATCGAATAGAACGACCTTAGATTTGTTTCATAGGGAAACAAAAATCCCGTCAGAATTATTCATTTAATTTTTGGCGGGATTTTTTTTGTCATTCAGAGACTCGTAAAATGCGAGTCGTGGAATCTACTGAAACGATGATTTGGTTTTTGACTATGAAGGTTCTTCACTCCGTTCTGAATGATTTTTATCAATGAAGGACAGAGAATATTATTAAAAAAGCAGCTATTTTTTCAGATAAGTGATTTTATATATACTCGTTTTGGAATTTCCTTTCATGATTCCAAAATATATCCCGTTCGCAACTGGATGTCCCAATTTGTTTTTTCCAGTCCAGCTTAATTGAGTAACTGTTGGTTCAGGAAAATATTGGGAATAATTCCATATTTCGCGCCCTTTGATATCAACGATTCGAAATTGAATAGTTTGCTCAGAAATAACCTGAAAATCTATCTGTATTGAAGATCCAAATGATGGATTAGGGTAGGGAGGATATAGGGTAAAATCTTCAGAATAACCATCTGTAAGCTGTAAACTATATTCCCAATCATAATCTTCTTCACCTTTTGCTGAAACAATTATTACAATCCATTCGATGCCAATTTTGGGATCAATATTTAATTCATGTCCGTGTTTCACAACCCATTTTTCTTCACCGTTGATTTTAACAACGGATGTTAAGGAAAAGTGGCCACTCAATTCTGATAAGTTCAGTGTAATAGGTGCATCCGTATATAATGAATAATAATGAGAACTATAAAGCCGAAGGGAGCTATTTAGTATTGTTTGGATTTTTCCTTTTTCGAAAATGAGATAATCCGTTTTAGGAGGCGGATTTACCACCGTTAAATAACCGTCAGCTTCTTCGTAAGCATATAGCCCAGCGTTGGTGCTAGAAGAGAGTATCTGGTTTGCCACACGCATTTGGGTAACAGCACTCTCTAAGCTTGAATTCACTTCGTTTAATGCCGCATCAATGGCTTTATAACTAATATCGGAACTAGGGTTTGCCATGTCTCTAGAAAAATTCCAAGTGTTTCTTATTGTTTCTCGACCGCCTAAATGTTCATCTATATATTGGAAAAGAATACAAGTTCCATACATGAATGACGTTTCAGTGTTAATAGCTTTTTCAGGATATAAAAAAAAGTTTGGGATGTATCGATAAAAATCATTGATATCATTATATAATTCGTCTTCAGTCCACGTGGCGGATGCTTCCATAAACCAAAAAGCTTCATAGCAATTATAACCAAATTGAATGGCATGAAAAAATTCGTGACTTGCGGTTACTTGAATATTCTCTATTTCTGAATGATCACTAAATTGGGATGCAGTATAAGAATTTCTCATTTTTATTGTGCTGTAACAGGATGAACCTGAACCATCACCATACGTTATGGCAAAATAATTAGAAGGTAAGTATTCAATATTAATTTCATATAAATCATGATCATTATTTGGGTTTACAGGAGGAGAATCAAATCCCAGTGAATCCATTTGAAATGACCAAACATTTTCATAGATACTCGCCATTGTTGTAACATACTCTACATTTTCCACAGCATCATTGGATGTTGAATCTAGTGTATAATAAAACCGAAAATGTTCGGTGTCATAACTTTGATCTAGCGTGTTGGATTTCAATATAATAATCTGGTCTTCCTGATAAGAAAGCCCAATTTCACTTAATCTAGTTTTTTCATTATTCGCTAAATTTTCTACGCCATGTCTAATAAGATTATTTACGTGTAAAGTGGCATGGACGGTAGAAGATCTTGAATGAAATAAAGCATTATAGGATTCTCTTATTGACCAATCACTCCCAAATAATCCAGTGTATAAAGATAAATAGAAAAGGAGTTTAATCGTCCAATTCATCGAACTTATCTTTAAACTTATAACGAATAAAAAGTCCCATTCCGATAAAGACTATCGCCCAAATTATTGCGAAAAATATGATAGTTTCTCTCATCTAGTTTACCAAATTAAATCTACGAGTAAGGTAGTTAAAAGAAGACCAATGCCCACGTTAGTTTGATTATTTAATTTATGCGCAGGATCCTGAAGAATCCCAGATAGAGTTAGACCCGTACCGGTAATGTATAACCAATTTCGTAATGGATTTTTCATGACGAATCTTTTTTTGTCTAATTTCATATCTTTTATCGTATCCAGTTGGGCAAGATATTCAGTAGAATAATGTAGGGATGCTATCAAAGAATTTGAGTTTTTTTTCAATGAAAATTCATGATTTTGTATGGGCTTATTGATCCGTAATCCAATTTGAAGAGATTCTTCATTATTAAAAATTTGGAATCGAGATATTCCAATTGGCAATCTAGATGGCATTAATGAAGATGAGTCTCCCGTTACTTGATAAAGTGTAATGTAAAACCATCCAGATTTTGCTTGCCAGCCAGTTATATTATCTAAAATAGGTTTTGTATCTAAATCCATTTGGATGAGAACACCATTTGCTTTGCTTGTGACAGAAATTGATTTTAATTGATTTTCTTGTGCTAAACCAATGACTGAACAAAAAATAAAAAGAATAATTTTTGTTGAGATATTAATATTAAATCCCGTTTTAATTATAATGACACGTTAAAATTTACTTTTTTCTTTAACAGGGAAAATTCTTGTATGTTTCATATTCAAGAATTTACACTATTTATCCTGATAAAATAAAGAAGGTACAGCAAAACTGTCCCTTCTGATAATAGATTTAGAGTGAGATTAGTATACATCTTGAGACGCATTGTTTTATAGAATATTACTTAAGATAGGATTTTATTATAAATCAAATTGAATGAGAACACCATTTGATTATTAGTGATTGAAATTGATTACTGAGCTTTAAAAAAAATGAATTGACAAAAAAAATATAATTATAATATTAAAAATATCAAATGCTAATGTATGAAATACAGTTTACCTGTATTTGAAAAAGGACTTAAAGAAGACAATTAAGTCTTCTTTAAAATGCACCTTTTTCTTAAATTCATTACAAGACAATGACATCTTAAATAATAAAAGGAGCTATATCATGAAAAGAATGATTGTTACTTTGAGCTGTATGTTTAGTATGGTATTTAGTCAAGACTATGTGGGTTCGGCTAATTGTCAAGTCTGTCACGCTGACCATTATACAGATTGGTCTGGTTCCGGACACCCATTCAAAGCAAATATAAAATCACAGGGTTGGAATATTTTGGGAGCCGCGGCAGATGGCGGACCTCAATTTCCAAGTTTTGTAAGCAACTATAGAGATACATGGATGGATACAATAAACGCATCTTGGTTAGACGATATTACAGGTGTGATTGGCGGTTTTGGGTGGAAGGCGCGATTTATTGATAATACTGGTAAAATTGTTGGAACGGCAAACAGTATTGTGAATCAAGGGTTAGGTCATAATCAAATGAATTTTTATGGTGGAGAAGAATGGGGCTGGAAAGATTATCATCCCAGCGATGATAAAACATATAACTATGGATGTTTCAGATGTCATACCACAGCTCCAACAACCGATGGTACTTGGCTTGATGGCGTAACAGGATTAGGCACGTTTGTAGAAGATGGTGTTGGTTGTGAAGCGTGTCATGGTCCTGGAAGTGACCATGTGAGCGACCCAAATGCCTCCAATATAGATCTTGTATATGAATTTAATATCACCGATACAACGGGTCTTGACTTTGGTGGAACTTTGGGCGTAATTCCTCCAGATCCAAATGGAAATAGTGTTAATTATCTGTGTGGTTCATGCCATAATCGCGGGTTTAATGCGCCCATCGAGGCGAAAGGTGGCTACATTAAGCATCATGAGCCGTGGGAGGAATCCTTGACGTGGGATGGACATAGTTTTATGTCCTGTACAACTTGTCATGAGCCACATAAACGCGTTGTTTGGGATGGTGATGGTGTGGATCTTACTTGTACAGAATCTTGTCACTCAACCCATCTCGCAAATACAAATCATTCAAGTTCTGCTACGTGTGTTGATTGCCATATGCCTTTTGCCGGGAAATCTGCTGTTGCTCGAGGAGAAAGTGGTTTTAAAGGAGATATTCGGTCACATCTATTTAAAATAACTGTGAATGCAGATCCTATGTTTACAGAAGATGGTTCATTTGTTCGCGACGATGAAACTCGCCCAGCATCCTTAGATCTAGGATTTTCATGTCTAGGATGTCATAATGATGATCCAAACGATAATATTCCTGATAAAACCATGGAAGAAGCTGTGGCATCCGCGGCAAATATGCATGGGACTGTGTCAACAGATCCTTATAATCCAGTCGTAAATCAATATACTTTAGAACAGAACTATCCAAATCCATTTAACCCGAGTACGAACATCTCTTTTACATTGCCCAAAGAAGATCAAGTGCAATTGACAATTTATGATGTATCGGGGAAAAGAGTGAATACTTTAGCGCAAAAATCATATGAAGCGGGTCAACATGTGATTACTTGGAATGGTTTTACCGAAATAGGAACCCTTGTTCCTGCTGGAATTTATTTTGCAGAAATGAGCACACCTGATTTCAGAAAAACAATTAAAATGGTATTTATGAAATAGTCATTCATTCTTGTTATATAAAAAAGGGGAAGCAATTGTTTCCCCTTTTTGTTATCAAGTTTTCGAAACAAGTTGAATTGTTAGATTTGGATTTATCAGAATAAGGAATCTTTTCTAAGTCTATCCTAATATTGGGATGGACATCAATTGGATGTTTATACAGATTTCTGGGGTCTAGAATTGTATAATATTATAAAAGTCAGTTCTTATATCGTTTTAATAACAGTGGGGATTAAGTCCGTTAGTTTGGAATTAACACCCGCCTTGAGGTGCTTTCTTTTTCTTTCGGCGTTTTATAATTGGTTTATCTGTTTTAGTCTTTTTGGATTCATTCGTTGATTTCATTTCGCCTCCAAAATATTGACTAGCGCCTTTTCGAAATTCATATTTAGCAATTTCATCATCTGCACTATAGGGAGATGGTGCACTGGGGTTTAAGATTGTTTCTGTCCAATAATTTAATCCACCTTGAAGGACGTAATTATTTTCATATCCTAATTGTCTCGATATCATCCAAGCTTCATGAGCTAAAGTTGTTCCATTGGAATATAAAATATTCATTTTAATTCCTTGATCTAAAAAATCGATCCACTCTTCATCTAATATTTGACTCAATGGAATATTCAATGCGTTCTCCAAATGGAATTGGTCAAATTCTTTTGGTGTTCTAATATCAATTAATTGGATAGATGGATCTTGGTTTACCATCCAGTCGGCCAATTCATCAGATGAAACCATTTCAGAACGGTATTTTACTTCGTTTAGCATTTGTTCTGCCGTAAGTCGGAAAGGTTTTGTTGTATTTTCAGGTACAAATGCAATTATAATACCTAAACCAAAATAGACTGCTGATAGTAATAATCTTGGAATCATTATTAATACTCCTTTTGCGGAAATTTCTTTTCAGCCATTTCAGCGACCCAAAACATTAACAATGCTGCTATAATTATAAAAAATGTTAATAGTCCTTGAGATATTCCAATAAGCTCGGATAGCTTTATTTGTCCCCAATATTCAGCCATATAAAGTGGCTTTATCCATTCAAAAGTTTCGCCGAAAAGTAGAATACCAATAAAAATACCCCCAAAGAAAACCATGGCATCAATTTTTCCTATTGCAGCAGCACAAACGCTTGTTCCAGGGCAAAAACCACCAACTATAAACCCTGCGCCCATAATTATACCACCGATAATTGCTGACCAAAGATAAGTTGGATTTACCCAAATGAGATTTAAATCAATCCAATCAAAAAGACTTAAATATAATAAGCCAATCATGCCAGTAATCGCACCAGTGAAGAACACTTTTAATACAACAGCATCATATCCATAAAAAACACCTGCCAGTTTTCGGCTTGATGAAAATCCTGCTTGTTCTAATATAAAACCAAATCCAATTCCAACGCCAAAAGCAATTAAAAAATTCCATCCTTCTGCGATAATCTCTTGTGGTATTAAAGGTCCCATTTTTTCCTCCTAAATCCAATTTCTTCTAAAAAAGTATGCGAAAGCAAATGCAGTACCAAAAATGGCCATCATTGATACAAAACCTGCCACAGATAAAACGGCCATTCCAGTAAGAGCAGACCCACTGGTACAGCCACGACCAAGTTGACTTCCGTAACCGAAAAGGACACCACCTATTCCAGCCAAAATCAATCTTTTCTTTGATGTAATGTTGGGATGATGCTCGACTTTTAATTTTAGTCTGCCTGCAAACGCCCCAGATAAAAATCCACCAACTAAAACACCTAACACTTCAAAAACAAGCCAGGTTTTTAATGGGTTTTTACCGTCACCAATATATTTGCTATAAAATCCGGAATTATTTGCATGATCGGGCGCAACCACATCAACCACGGATACAACCACACTCTTAACCGCACCACTTGCGCCTAATCCTCTTCCTGTAAAGTAGAATGCGGCAACTAAGACTAAACCGAGTAAAATACCCGCCAAATAAGGATTCATATATTTTGTTGAACTCATTTTCTTTCCTTTAATAAAGCCATCGACTTGCTTGTCCAGCTTCTACAACAATAAATCGTAGCATGATGCTACCATAAAGCACCAAGATAGCTGACAAATATGCAGGTATGGGTTTATTTTTTAATTCTAAAATTTCTAAAAAGATTGGGACTATTAATCCTAATCCAACAACAAAGACCCAAAATTGAACGGTAAATGGGCCGCCCAAAAATAAATTTGCTGCTTCAATATGAACTTTGGTTCCGGCAAGAAACCCCATAAACATATGAACAATCAAAAACAATTCAGTTATAATCAACATAAAATCAATTTTGATGAAAAGATGTTTTTCTTTCTTTGATTTTGATAACAAAATTATAAATGCTGCCCCAGCAGATAATCCTGATGTCAAAAATAATGGACCTAAGATTGCTGTATTCCAAAAGGGGCGAGCATTAAATGCTGACAATAAGATTCCTGTATACATTCCTAAAATAATTGATAAAAATATAATGAGCCATGCGACCTGTTTTCGTATCTCAATAAATTTAGTTAGGATATCTTTTATCCAATTATATTTCCAATCCCAATTTGGGAACACATCTTGCACCCAACTCGCAGACCAAATAATAGAAAGTGGGGTAACGACCATAAGTGTCCATGCACCCCAACTCATGGGTGATTCCCAACGGATATTGGTATAAAGCTGCCAAAAATATAATTTATGACTTAAATCTAAAAATAGGGCAAATAAACCAATGCCTAAGAAGAATGGTGTAAACATTGGAGCAATCATAACTACCGTAGGGTACTCAGAAGATTTATCTCTGATTGTGTACAGAGCAGAAAAAAATAATATCCCAGCTACAAGTCCACCAATAAATAAATAAAATGGAATTTCCCATCCCCAAATATGGAGTGTTGGATCAATCTCAGGATTATTTCTACCGCTAATTATAATTTCTTCAATCATGTCATTACCTTAAATCAAATAATATATGTTAGGGTCAGTTCCAGCTTCCGGAATTAAAGTTTTCCATTTCCGTTTTTTTAATAATTTGGAAATATCGCTATTTGGATCATCTGTATCTCCAAAATACATGCAAGTTGTCGGGCATACATCAACACAGGCAGGGTTTTGACCTTTCTCTACACGATGGATGCAAAATGTACATTTATCGACATGGCCTTCAGGGTGAATATATCGTGCATCGTAAGGGCAACTCTCAATACAAGCACCACAGCCAATACATTGGTCTGCATCAACAAGAACAATTCCGCCCTCAACAATATGACTTGCTTCAGTAGGGCAACATCGAACACAGGGTGCATTTGAACAATGATTGCATCGTTCACTTCTAAATTCCATGGATAAGTCAGGGTAGGTTCCGGATGTTGCTTCTATAACCCAATCTCGACAAAATCCCGTTGGTACATGATTTTCAATTTGGCAGGCCACTACACAATCACTGCAGCCTACACATTTTTTTGTATCAATAGCCATTGCATATCGCATTAGCTTTTTCCTTTTGAAGGTGCTTCTGTTAGAAATGTAACAAAGTTTCCACGCATTCCAGTTCCACCCATTTCAGGATCAATATGTACCTTAGTTATCATTTCTGCATCACTTGCTCCGCGTCCATATGCACGGGTTAAACGTTTATCTGTATGTCCAAATCCATGTATCATATAGACAGAGTCCCAGCGAATTCGTTCAGTTACGCGAACTTTAATAGGAAAGGATGTTACAATGCCATCTTGATTTTCCAACCAGATTTCTTGATTATTATTTAAATCCCATTCTTTAGCAACTTTAGGATTTACCCAAACCTTATTTTCATCCATTAAGTCAGTCAAATTTGGATTATTTGCTGTTCGACTAAAAGTATGCATAGGAGCTCGTCCATAAATCAACCGATAAAATCCTTCAGGTGGTTCTTCATGTTGGGTATATTTTGGCAATGGATCGTATCCTTCATCTTCCATGGCTGTTGAATAGAGCTCTATTTTTCCTGTATTCGTGTTAAACTCATAATCTTCTAGATTTTCTAATGGGTAAAGGTCATCATACTCACGAGCATATTTTTTTAACCCGATTTTCTTCATTTCTTCAAGTGATAATCCCATTTGTTTTAGTTGCCAATCTAATTCGTCTTCTTCTTTCTCGAATGGAAAATAATCACTTAGGTCTAAACGTTGTGCAAGTTCTTTTGCCATCCACCAAGCAGGTTTGGAATCATATTTTGGTTCTGCAGCTGGTGCACGTAAAGCGATTGTTGGCTCTCGGTGGCCACTCACTCTTAAATTATCATATCGCTCAAGGTAAGTGCATTCAGGCAAAACAACGTCAGCATAACCAGTTATTTCCATTGGCATGGTATCAATAACGACCATAAGGTCTAAATTTTGAATAGCTTTAATTGTGTTGGCCTGATTTGGGAGGGTAGAAATCAAATTTGTACCATTCACTATCCAAGCCTTGAAGGAGCAATCTCGATCGCCTGCTGGAATAGTGGCATCACAAATACCGGATGCTAGAGCTAATCCTGCTAATTTATATTTCCCTGGAAAAGCGTCTCGCCATGTTTTGGATGGCGTTGGGTATTTTGGAATATCGAGTTTGGCGATTTTTTTCTTTTCAGGATTATAAAACCCACCACGGCGTCCCCAACTTCCTAATAATGCATTTAAAATTGCGACTGCTCTTAAACGTTGCGTATCGTCTCCGTACCATGTAACGTGCCTACCTGGGTGAATTATAACTGATGGAGAAGCATTGGCCATTTCTTTCGCTGTTTTGCGAATAATATTTGGTTTGATGGTCGTAATTCCATAAGCCCATTCAGGGGTAAATGATTTAACATGTTCCTTTAGTTCATCGAAGCCAAATGTATATTTTTCAACAAATTTTTTATCATACCATTCTTCATTGATAATGACATGAATCCATGAGAGGAGCAATGCCATATCTGTTGATGGTTTAATCGGAAGCCAAAATTTGGATTTGCTAGCTGCAGTTGAAAATCTTGGGTCGACTGTGATAATTGTAGCGCCTTTATCAATGGCTTCAGACATTTCTTGAACTTGCCCATTATGCATATTTTCACCAATATGAGACCCTATCAAGACAAGGCATTCAGTATCTCGAATATCAACCCGTTCAGGAGAACCGATTCCTTCACCATAGGTTGCAAAAAAACCAACTTCTCTTGGCCCTCGACATTGTGCATAGGACGGTGCTGTTATATTAGTAGAACCAAATGCTTTAAGCATACGCCCAAAGTGTTTTCCACCACTGCCGTGACTAAAAAGTGCTATACATTCTGGTCCATATTGATCAGAAATCTTTTTCATTTTTTTTGCAATGAAATTAAAAGCTTCATCCCAAGTTGCTTCTTGAAATTCTTGTTTACCATTAACAGTATGTCTTATTAAAGGAGTTTTAAGACGATCGTCATCATAATACATTCCAACGCCACCCGTTCCGCGTGGACAGAGGCGCCCATTACAATGTGGATCATCATCATTGCCGGTTAATTTCCAAATTTCACCCTTTTCATTGAGGTGAGTCCAAGCAGCACATTTCCAAAAACAAACTTCACAATACGTTGGAATTCTTTTTCCACCACCTTGGGTAACGCCATCTAATACAACTGAATTACTTAAATAATTAAATATAGGATTTGAAAATGCAACTGCTCCCAAACCAAAACTTCCAATTTTAATAAAATCTCTTCTTTCCATTATAGTTGTTTAGTTAGTTGGTGGTTCGTGAAATTTGAAAATAAAATGACAATTGTGCTTTCTAGATGCCTTGCATAGATGTTTCGCGTTCTTTTTGCCAATATTTTCATAAAATGAATAATAAAAATTAAATAGATAATAAGTGAATAACAAGACCATTTTATCTTTTTATAAGACAAAAAAAACTATTTATTCATGAGCTCTCTTTTTTCAATCACACGATGTGCTAATTCTTCCAAATTTTCACTTGATAACATTTCACGTATATTTTTTCGTATAGGCTTCCATTTATGATGTAGAGGACAGGGAGCATCATCGCTACAGTAATCAAGGCCGATTGCACATATATCTTTTTCCGGAGGAGGTCCATCAACGGCATCTATTATTTCGTGTAAATAGATATCTTTGGCATCGCGACCTAAATTAATTCCACCATTTCGGCCTCGTTTTGCAATAATGAGTCTTCTTTTTACCAGGGTTTGCACAATTTTGGCTAAAAATTGATATGGAATATCGTATGACTTAGCTATAGATGATATCATTGTGGGTTTATCGGTTTGAAATTCCGATAAATGGATCATTGCCTGAATGGCGTATTCTGCTGATTTACTATAAAGCATGAATTGAATGTTATAATTATTTCCTGAAGAAACCAAGACCCAAATATCCTTTATTATATTGTTTTAATTTAATAATTCAGTGATGTGATTATTAGAATTACTGAATCCAAAACCTCCTCAATAGGAAGAAGAGAGAATAAGAAGGAAAAATACCCACTAAGGTTGGGCTTTGGATTCAATTTTAAAATTCTTTTATTAGTGAAAAAAAAATCTGCTGCCATTCTTATTAAAAATAAATTGTTTTTTTACACTCAAGTCTAATTTATATGAATTTAATAAACAAGTAAATAAGATAATTAAATCTGATTAATAATTATAGAGATAGTAATAGTTTAAAAGTACTATGCTAACTAGAAAATATTTAAGATAGTAAATTAATGAATATGATATAATATATAACAGTATCACATAGATAATGTATAAGCTAATTAAATGTTAAAGTTTGTTTTTGACAGGGTAATGTTAAATATTAATTATAAAGGATAAAAATATCCTAAATAAAACTTGATTGTTAAATATCTCCTTAGTAATCTTATAACAAGATAACACTATCCATTATTATGTTTTACTCAAAATCAGCGAAATATGCTATACAAGCAATGATTTACCTAGCGGTAAAAGAGGGGCAAGGTCTCATTATGGTTTCCGAAATTGCTGACGCATATAAAATTCCCCAATCTTTTTTGTCGAAAATAACTCGCACCTTGAGAAAACACCATCTAGTACATTCGACTCGAGGTCGAAATGGTGGAATAGAATTAGCCAAAGAGAAAAATGAAATTTTAATTAATGAAATTTTATTTGCGATAGATGGACCAGAGTCATTGGTTCCTAAATGCGGCTTTGGTTATGATTCGTGTACGGATGCTCTTCCATGTCCTTTTCATCATAGATGGAAAGATACCGTAACACAGGTTCATGAATTAATGGAAAAAGAAACGCTTGGAAATTTGGCCAGGGATGTTGTTAAACGGAATTATCTACCGGGAATGAAAAAAACAGATTTCGATATTTTTGCATAATCAATAAAAATCAATTCATGAAAAATAAATATAAAATTCTCATACCTTTTGTTTTCTTGATATCTGGAGTTGTTTGTCAAGATGTCGATCAATTTTTCAAACAAAATTGTTCAAGTTGCCACACGATTGGTGGAGGTCGCCTTACTGGACCTGATTTAAAAAATGTACATGAAAGAAAAGACGACGAATGGCTTAAAAAGTTTATCAATGACCCTGTAGCAATTATTAATTCTGGAGATGCATATGCTCGTCAGATATTAGATGAGTCACGCGGAATAATGATGCCTAAAGTTGGCGGTCTAACGCCATTTATTGTTCAATCGTTATTGGATTTAATTAAAGAAGAATCTGCAAAAGAAAAATCAAAATATAGTGGATCATCACTCGCTGATCGTGTTTTAACACCTGAAGATATCATTATAGGGCGAGCATTGTTCTTAGGTACTACTGTATTGAAAAATAATGGACCATCATGTATAGGATGTCACTCAATTTTTGGTGAAGGACAATTGGGCGGAGGTTTATTAGGCCCTAATCTAACTGATGTATATGGCCGACTAGGGGGCAAAACAGCTTTGGCTGCTTGGTTATCTAGCCCGGCTAGCGAAACCATGGGACCTATATATGGGAAGCATCCTATTGATGAAAAAGAAGTTCTTCCTTTGGTCGCATTTTTTAAAGAGAAAGGAAAGTCAAATATCAGTGAAGCGGGAATGCATGATTTCAATTTTTTGATTTTTGGATTTGTAGGATTAGCAATCGTACTAATATTATTTGATTTGTTTTGGGGCAATCGTCTCCGTTCTGTCAGAAGAAAACTGGTTAAAGGAAAAGCATTATGAGTGATAAAAAGGGAAACCTTTCTTGGATACAAGATGAAATTGTTCCACAAAATAGAAAATGGGAAGAATTTTATAGAAATCGGTGGCAACATGATAAAGTTGTTAGAAGTACCCATGGCGTAAATTGTACAGGTAGCTGTACTTGGCAAATTCATGTAAAGGATGGAATTGTAACTTGGGAAATGCAAGGATTGGATTACCCAAAATTAGAAAGCGGTATTCCTCCTTATGAACCACGCGGTTGCCAACGTGGCATTTCATTCTCATGGTATTTATATAGTCCTTTAAGGGTTAAATATCCTTATATACGTGGTATCTTATTAGATTTATGGAAAGAAGCTCGTGCTGAGTATTCGGATCCAGCGGAAGCATGGAAATCAATGGTCAATGATCCTGAAAAAAGAAAACGGTGGCAAAATGCTCGAGGAAAAGGTGGGTTTCGTCGCGTAGATTGGGATTCTGTTAAAGAATTGATTGCTGCATCAATGGTGCATACAATTAAACAACATGGTCCAGATAGGATTGCTGGTTTCTCTCCGATTCCTGCAATGTCTATGGTGAGTTATGCAGCTGGTGCTAGACTCATGCAGTTGGTGGGCGGGGTTTCTCTCTCTTTTTATGATTGGTATTGTGATCTTCCTAGTGCATCTCCAGAAACATGGGGAGAACAAACAGATGTGCAAGAATCTGCCGATTGGTACAATTCAAAAATGTTAGCTGTCATGGGTGCAAACTTGAATATGACACGGACGCCTGATGTTCATTTTGCTGCTGAAGCACGTTATAATGGTACAAAAATGGTAGTATTTTCTCCGGATTTTTCTCAAGTATCAAAATTTTCAGATGAATGGATTCCTGTAAATGCGGGTCAAGATGGAGCATTCTGGATGGCTGTAAATCATGTCATTCTCAAAGAGTTCCATCACGAGAACCCTACCGAAGATTTTCTCAAATACACAAAGCAATATACAGATTCACCCTTTTTGGTAGAAATAAAACAAGCAGGAGATGTAAAAAGGCCAGATCAAATGTTACGGGCTAATCGCTTAAATCAATACAAAGATATTGAAAATGGAGATTGGCAGTTTCTAATGTGGGATGAAGAAGATAAACAGACTAAAGTTCCCATGGGAACTGTTGGAAATCGTTGGGCAGTAAAAAATAAGGGGAAATGGAATCTTAAATTAAAAGATAATGTTGATGGATCACCCATTAGCCCACAGCTATCTTTCTTAAATGATTCTGATGATTTAATTGAAATAGAATTGGATAATTTTGCTGAAGGTGAAACAAACCTTCGGAAAGTCCCTGTAAAGTATATTGAAACCGCTGATGGAAAGGTTCCAGTTGCTACGGTTTATGATTTACTAATGGCACAATATGGTGTGGGTCGTGGAATAGACGGATATCCCGATTCTTATGATGATGATGATTTATATACACCAAATTGGTCCGAAAAATATACAGGAATATCACCTGAGACCTTAATACGATTTGCAAGAGAATGGGCAAGCACAGCTATGCATACTGGTGGAAAATGTACTGTTATTATTGGTGCAGGAATTAACCATTGGTATCATGCTAATCTTACATATCGCGCTGCAATTCATGCACTCATGTTTACAGGTTGTATTGGTAAAAATGGTGGTGGATTGGCTCATTATGTGGGACAGGAAAAGTTAGCTCCAGGCGAATCTTGGGGATCAATTGCCTTGGCAAAAGATTGGTATGGTCCATCACGATTACAAAATACACCGAGTTGGCATTATGTTCATTCAGATCAATGGAGATATGAAAAAGGATTTACTGATTATCATACAGTTCCAAAGCATCAACCGGAAAATAGCTTGGCCAAAGGGCATACCATTGATGTGAATGTGAAGGCAGTTAGGAATGGATGGTTACCTTTTTATCCGCAATTTGAAGCAAACCCGATTGACTTGGTGAAGGAAGCTAAGAAACAAGGTGCTACGGATGAAAAAGGAGTCGTGGATTACGTTGTTGAAAAGTTAAAAAAACGAGAATTAAAATTTTCCATTGAAGATCCTGATAATGCCAATAATTTTCCACGAGTTTGGTTTGTTTGGCGTGGAAATGCAATTGGTGGAAGTGCCAAAGGCCATGAGTTTTTCTTAGACCATTATCTGGGAACACATACAAATCAAGTATCTGATAGTAACTTCGCAAAAGGATCTACGGAAGAAGTTGTATGGCATGATAAAGTTCCTCAAGGGAAAATGGATTTAGTTGTTGATCTAAACTTTAGAATGGATACTTCAGCTTTGTATTCTGATATTGTATTACCAGCAGCCACTTGGTATGAAAAAGATGATTTGAATTCAACGGATATGCACAGTTTTATCCACCCGTTACAAGAAGCAGTTCCTCCTGCATGGGAATCGAAAAGTGATTGGGATATTTTTAAAGAAATCTCTGATTCTTTTTCAAAAGTAGCCAAAAATCATTTCCCAGATTCAGTGGAAGATTTAGTAACTATTCCATTACTACATGATACTCCAGCTGAAATATCTCAAAAAGAAATAAAAGATTGGATCAGTGGCGAAATTGAAGCAATTCCGGGCAAAACCATGCCAAATATGAAAGTGGTTAGTCGTGATTTTAAAAATGTATATAATCAATTTATATCGTATGGTCCCAATGTTCCAAAAAATGGATTGGGAGCTCATGGAACGAATTATTCAGTAAAAGATGAGTATGAGAAATTAAAAGATGAATTTCCAACGGAAACTTGGGAAGGGAAAACATATCCTTCATTGAATGAAGCCAAAAATGTCGCAAATACTATATTAACATTGGCAACTGTAACCAATGGTGAATTGGCATATCGATCCTATAAAAATATGGAAGAAAAAACGGGATTAGTTTTAGCTGATCTTGCTGAAAAAAATCGAGGATCTCGCGTGGATTTTGACGGGTTATGTGCTCAACCAAAACGATTGTTAAATAGTCCAATGTGGTCAGGGTTGACTGAAAATGGTCGAGCTTATTCACCTTTTACATATAATGTTGAACGATTGGTACCTTGGAGAACATTAACTGGACGACAACAATTTTATTTAGATCATCCGGGATATATTCAATTTGGGGAACATTTACCAACTTATAAACCAAAACCAACGCCAATCCAATATGCGGAATTAACGACAAGTGAGACTGAGCATAAGACAAAAATATTTAATTATCTTACTCCGCATGGAAAATGGCATATTCATTCCACGTATGGTGATAATCATCGTATGTCTACACTTAGCCGTGGTGTAGAACCATTTTGGATTAACGATAAAGACGCTGAAGAATTAAATATTGTGGATAATGATTGGGTTGAAGTTTACAATGATAATGGCGTTGTAGTAACTCGAGCAAATGTGAGTGTAAGAATTCCTCGTGGAATTGTCATTATTTATCACGCTACAGAACGAACATTATCTGTCCCTAAATCACCTCTTCGTGGAAATAAAAGAGCTGGAATGAATAATAGTTTAACTCGTGCCCGATTAAAACCGAATCTAATGGTGGGTGGGTATGGACAATTTACGTATCATTTTAATTATTGGGGACCTACTGGTGCAAACCGTGATACCTATATAATGGTTCGGAAACTTCCAATCTTAAACTGGTAAAAATTTAAAAGAGAGTAATATGGATATAAGAAGTCAAATTTCGATGGTTTTTCACCTTGATAAATGTATCGGGTGCCACACATGTAGTATTGCATGTAAAAATATCTGGACTGATAGAAAAGGGACAGAATATATGTGGTGGAATAATGTGGAAACAAAGCCTGGAACGGGTTTTCCTACTCGCTGGGAAGATCAAGATAAATATAAAGGTGGTTGGGAGTTAGTTGATGGTGAATTAAAACTGAAATCAACTTCTAAAAGTAAAACCATCACTAATATTTTTCATAATCCGACCATGCCAACAATGGACGATTATTATGAACCATGGTCTTATAAATATAAAGATTTATTTGACGCACCAGCCGGCGATGATCAACCAACGGCTAAGCCAATTTCTATGGTGACAGGTGATTATATGGATATTGAAGCAGGCCCTAATTGGGATGATGATTTATCAGGTTCACCTATTTATGCTGAAAATGATATTAATTTAGATGTTTTATCAGACGAGCAGAGAGATCAGTTATTTGCCATTGAGCGTCTCATGATGTTTTATTTTCCTCGGATCTGTAATCATTGTGTGAACCCATCCTGTGTGGCATCTTGCCCATCCGGCGCACTTTATAAAAGAGGAGAAGATGGAATTGTTCTTCTTGACCAAGAAAGATGTCGTGCATGGAGATCATGTATTTCCGCCTGTCCATATAAAAAAACCTATTATAATTGGAATACTGGGAAATCAGAAAAATGTATTCTTTGCTTTCCTCGTATAGAAACAGGTCAAGCGCCTGCATGTTTTCATTCCTGTGTTGGACGAATTCGATATTTGGGTGTTTTACTTTATGATGCTGATAAAATTGAAGAAACGGCAAAACACCCGGATCATGAATTGGTAGATGCGCAACGAGAAATGATTTTAGATCCTTTCGATGAAAATGTTATTCGTGAAGCGAAGAAAAACGGGATTTCTGAATCAACTCTAAAAGCTGCTCAAGAATCTCCAGTTTATAAATTTGTAAAAGAGTGGGGAATTGCGTTACCACCTCATGTTGAATACCGAACATTACCCATGCTTTTTTATGTGCCACCAATGTTGCCTGTCATGTCAGCACAAGAAGGAGATTCTGTTAGAAGTATTAATGAAGAGTATTTCCCTGACTTTGATAAAGCACGGGTACCGATTAAATATTTAGCATCCATGTTTGGTGGCGGAAATGAAAGTCATCTTCGCTATGTGTTAAAAAAGCAATCTGCAATACGAGCTTATCGTCGAGCCTTAACTGTAGGGGATATTGATGTATTAGAAGCAGAAAAAGCATTAGTTGAAGCTGATTGTAATCCAGAAGAAGCAGATAAGATTTATAAATTGACTTCCCTTTGTACATTTGAAGACAGATTTGTAATTCCTCCATCTCACAGAGAGGAAGCTATTGAAATGATGAAAGATCCTTTAGAACATAAGCAGGAAGTTGGTTTTGGGTTTAACGATTCTCCAGAAAGGGGAATGTAATGGATAATCAATTTCACAATTTTATTCCATTGGTTTCTTACCCTGAAACAAAAACACTAATTGAAATTGATAAACTAAAATTTAAAAAACCTTTCGAATTGAAAGGGTTTTTGGATTTTGTTCATGAAACTGGTATGAGTGATCTTCAAGAGAAATTTACTCAAACATTTGATATGAGCCCAACAACCTGTTTGGATTTAGGATGGCATTTATATGGCGAAGCCTATGAAAGAGGGGCATTCATGGTGAAAATTCGTGAGATACTTCGAAATCAGGGCATCGCAGAAACATCTGAATTACCAGATCATTTAACACATATTTTAGCAATTTTACCAGGATTAAGCGAAAAAGATCGCATTGTATTTATTGAGAAATATATTCAACCAGCTTTAACAAAAATTTTGGATGGTTTTGGTGAAACTGAAAACCCATATAAGATTGCTATCCAATATTTAAGTGATAGGTTTAATGAAAATATTAGCCTTAATGATGGAGAAAACTAATGGACCAATTTAAACATATTTTAGATACATTTTTTTTCGCAATATTTCCTTACGTGACGATTTTTACATTTTTTATGGTTACCATCCAGCGATATAGATCGAAGGCTTATACGTATTCTAGTTTGTCTTCACAATTTTTAGAAAACAAACAGCATTTTTGGGGAATGGTGCCTTTTCATTATGGTATTATATCAGTGTTATTGGCTCACTTTATTTGGTTTTTGGTTCCTGAGACTGTACTATGGTGGAATAGTATTCCTGTTCGTCTTTATGTGATGGAAGTTGGTATGTTTATTTTTGGTCTCATGACCTTTATTGGGCTTTTGAATATTATTCTTCGTCGTCGAAATAATGCATTGGCGAAAATTGTTACTTCAAAAGCGGATTGGGTTGTGCTTGGGTTTCTAACTGTTCAAGTTGTGACAGGTCTATATACAGCCTATTTCTATCGATGGGGTTCCAGTTGGTTTGCTGCATCACTTACACCATATTTATGGTCCGTTATTAAATTTTCACCTGATTTAACCTATATCACTGCAATGCCTTTTATGGTAAAAGCTCATATTGTTAGTGCTTATTCAATTATTCTCCTATTTCCATTCACTCGATTAGTTCATGCATTGGTTGTACCCAATCCATATCTATGGCGAAAAAGTCAAGTTGTTCGATGGAATTGGAATCGTAAAACGATTCGTAATCCGAAAAACAATTCTTAATTACTTTTAAATTTAAGGAAATAAAAAATGACTACTGGAAAAGGAAAAAGACAAATCCCTGAATTACTTGACTTCGGTAAAGAGCGAATTCGAGTTTTACATTTTACTTGGATTGCATTTTTTATCACATTTTATGTATGGTTTAATATGGCACCAATGGCCACAACCATGTTAAAAAGTGTGAATTGGTTAACTAAAGAACATTTAAAAGTATTAGCGATAAGCAATGTAGCATTAACAATTCCTGCTAGAATTATTATTGGTGCGCTTATTGACCGATATGGTCCTAGAATTGTTTTTTCAGGACTCATGGTTATTATGGCAATACCGGCTTGGTTTTTTGCTTTGGGTGATACATTTACTCAATTACTTGTTTCAAGATTGATTTTAGGATCTATTGGTGCTGGGTTTGTTGTGGGTATTAAGATGGTTGCAAATTGGTTTCCACCAAAAATGATTGGTAGAGCTGAAGGTTTTTATGCTGGATGGGGGAATTTTGGATCGGCTTGGGCTGCAATGACATTACCCTGGATTGCAATTTCTGTGTTTAGGGATTGGTTAGGCTTAGGTGACGATGCGTGGCGATATGCGATGCTTATGAATGGTGCGGTTTCATTTATTTATGGATTTATGTATTATTTCCTTGTAACAGATCATCCAGAAAATAACCCTGTTCCCAAAACGAAGAAAGCTGCTCCTATGATGGTTAGTTCTTATTTGGACTTAGCACAATATATTGTGTGGTCATTTCCACTTATGGGCGCAATGGGAGTTTTGGCCTGGCGAATTGGTGGAATAAAAATAAATGGTATTCCATTAATTACTCAAGAAATATTAACCATTGTTTATGTTATTTTAGCACTGGTTTATATCGCGCATGTTATAAAAACATTACAAATTAATCTTCCTTATTTAAAAGCTGGGGTTCCTGAAGAAGAAAAATATAATTGGTCCAGTGTAGCAGCATTAAATAGCACTTACTTTGCAAATTTTGGATCTGAATTAGCAGTGGTTTCTATGTTACCTATGTTTTTTGAATCAACCTTTTCAAAATTAACTAGTGGTGATGGAAATTTTATTATGACAGCTACTCTTGCTGGTCTTATAGCATCATCTTTCGCTTTTGTTAATTTATTTGCTCGTCCTTTGGGCGGTTTGTTGTCTGATACGATGAAAAATAGAAAAAAGACAATGTTGATATATATGATTGGAATTGCTTTTGGATTTCTTGGAATGGCTCATATTGGAGAATGGGGGCCAGTAGTAAATGGCGTTCAAACAGTTGTACCTATGTTTGAGGGGATGAGTTGGCTGATAGTATCAATTGGTATTACAATTATAGCATCCATATTTGTTCAAGGAGCTGAAGGTGCCACTTTTGCTGTTATTCCTATGATAAATAAAAAAATGACAGGCCAAATTGCAGGAATGGCAGGAGCTTATGGAAATGTTGGAGCAGTTATATATCTTGTGATTTATTCACTTGTTGATGCAAAAACTTTCTTTTTTATTATTGCTGCCGGTGCATTTTTAAGTTTTTTCTTTTGTTGGATGTTCTTAGAAGAACCTAAAGGTTCTTTTGAAGACGAAATAACCCGTTAATTAAGGAATTATAATTATGTCTAAAGTAGATATTGAAAGATGGGATGTGGAAAATCAGGAATTCTGGGAGTCCAAAGGTAAACATATAGCAAATCGGAATTTATGGATTTCAATACCAAGTCTCTTAGTCGGATTTGCTGTTTGGTTGATGTGGGGAATAATCACAGTACAAATGAAAAATTTAGGATTTGATTTTTCTCAAAGTGAATTATTTACTTTAACAGCGATAGCAGGTTTAACGGGAGCAACTTTAAGAATTCCAAGCTCGTTTTTTATTCGGTTAGCCGGTGGACGAAATACTCTCTTTTTTACAACTGCATTGCTTATGATTCCAGCATTTGGTGCAGGTGTTTTTCTTCAAGATCAAACAACACCATTGTGGGTATTTCAAATATTGGCCTTCTTATCAGGATTTGGTGGTGGAAACTTTGCATCATCCATGAGCAATATCAGCTTTTTCTTTCCAAAGCGAATGCAAGGATATGCGTTAGGAATGAATGCTGGACTTGGAAATTTTGGTGTCACTACCATGCAAATTCTTATTCCCTTAGTCATGACATTCCCAATGCTGGGTGCATTTAGTGGTGGCTCTATGATTTTGAAAAGTAATAGTGGAACCATTTTTAAACGAATCATGGCAGGATCCGAGACATGGCTTGCCAATGCCGGTTGGGTATGGATGCTATGGTTAATTCCATTAGCTTTTTTTGGATGGACTGGTTTAAATAATATTAAAACAAAAAATGTCACCCCTAATCTAAAATCGCCATTGGTTTCAATGGGGCGTATTGCTTGGTTGCTACTTATTAGTTTTGTCACTGCCGCTATAGGTTTGTATTTCATACTCACTTTCAAACAATATACGTGGGTAAAATGGTTTGTTTTACCAGCTGTAATTGGGTCAACTGTTTTTCTCATGAAGTCATTATCGCCGAGTGAAATAAAAACGAATTTGTCACGGCAATTTAAAATATTTGATAACAAACATACCTGGATTATGACCATTATTTATACAATGACATTTGGATCTTTTATTGGATTCTCAGCCGCAGTTGGATTGTCAATTAAATTCATTTTTGGTGTAAAACATATTCTCGGTGCAGATGGAGTATGGCAGCATATTGCAAATCCAGAAGGACCGGCAACATTCATGTTTGCATGGGTTGGAGCTTTTATTGGTGCCTTGATTCGTCCCTTTGGTGGAAAACTTGCAGATAAGGTAGGTGGTGCAATCGTAACACAGTTTGTATCGATTGTAATGGTAATATCGGCAATTGGTGTTGGTTATTATGCAAAACTGGCATATCAATCTGCGACACCACAGGAATATTTTATGCCATTTTTCATAATACTTGTCATTTTATTTACGGCAACAGGAATTGGAAATGGTTCTACTTTTAGAACTATTTCAATGGTTTTTAATGAAGAGCAAGCAGGCCCTGTCTTGGGATGGACATCTGCTGTTGCAGCTTATGGTGCATTTTTGATTCCAAAAGTAATTGGAGAAAATATGAGCTCCGGTACTCCTGAATTAGCCATGTATGGTTTTGCCGCTTTTTATTCGGTCTGCGCTGTATTGAATTGGTGGTATTATTTGGGTCCAAAAGCTGAGTATAAAAATCCATAAAAAATATAATAATTAATAAATCTAAATATTAAAGGGAAAATTATGATTCAAGAACAAACAGTTGCAGATATTGTAACAAATGATATTAGAACAGCTACCGTGTTTAATAAATTCGGAATTGATTTTTGTTGTGGTGGCAAAAAAAAATTGGAAATTGCTTGCAATGAAAAAGGTATCTATTTAAAAAATCTAGTAGCTGAATTAGAATTAGTAATGAGTAAGGGAGATGAGAATCTGGATTTTCAAACCATGGCTCTAGATGAATTAATAGAATATATTTATGAAAAACATCATAAATACATTTATGAAAATGGACCTATCACAGCCCAATTTGTTAATAAAGTCGCACATGTACATGGAAGTCGACATCCTGAAACGATAGAAATCTCACAAACATTTAATATGTTAATGGAAGATCTTCATCAGCATATGATGAAAGAAGAGAAAATCTTATTTCCTTATATAAAACAAATGGTCCAAGAATCTCAAAGTAACGGCTCGTTTGTGAATGGACCAATATCAGTTATGATGGCAGAACATGATACAGCAGGGGATTTATTGAAGAAGCTTAATAAATTAACTTCCAATTATACACCACCAGTTGATGCATGTAATACATACAGAGCTTCATTTGCGAATTTAAAAGAATTGGAAAATGACATTCATTTCCATATTCATCTTGAAAATAATATTCTATTCCCCAAGGCAATAGAGTTGGAATCAAAACTCGTTAGTTAATTCATCGTATGGATAAAGGTATAAATAAACAATTCTCTTATATGATTGCCATGCTGATTGTAATCGGTTTGGGTATGTCATTTAAAAATTCCACATTTCATATTCCTGGAAATCAGGAAGATTATGAGCCGAAACAACCGATTGAATTTTCACATCAACTTCATGCGGGGGAAATGGAAATCAATTGTCAATATTGCCATTTTGGTGCAGAAGATAGTAAGCATGCCGGTATTCCACCGGCTATTGTGTGTATGAATTGTCACAAATTTGTAAATAATACTACAAATGAAACTCGATTATCGGAACAAGAAACACGAGAACCTGTTGCCAATTTGGAAATTTCTAGAATTTATGCTTCCTTAGGAATAGGGATGGATGGACAAAAGAAAGGGAATGAAAATCCAACAAAATGGGTAAAAGTTCATAATGTACCTGATTTTGTATTTTTTAGCCACAAACCCCATATTAGTGCAAATGTAGATTGTGCCAAATGTCATGGTGATGTTGCTTCTATGACTCGAGTCAAGCAGGTCAGTGATTTATCAATGGGCTGGTGTTTGGATTGTCATAGTCAAGATCACAATCAACTTCAACAAGTCGCAGGAAGAACAGCACCTTTATTAGATTGTGCTTCTTGCCATTATTAGAGAAATATGTCAGATTTAATTAATCAATATTATACAACGTTCGAGGATAAATCTTGTAGTACCGATTGTTCCTGTGAAGGCAATCAATCCGATTTACCAACAGTGGAAAATGTGGAAGAATCCGCGGCTTTTACAAGAAGAAGTTTTTTGAAAGCATCTGGGTTTTCATTTGCGGCACTAATGACAGCTTGTAGTAAAACGCCAGTTCAAAAGGCTATTCCATTTTTAATTCAACCTGAAGAGATTTTACCCGGGAAAGCAACTTGGTATGCATCCACAAGTTTTGCATGCGATGCGGGATGTGCTGTTCATGTAAAAAACCGTGACGGACGTCCAATTAAGTTAGAAGGAAATCCTAATCATCCTATAACTCAAGGTGGTTTGTGTGCTCAGTGTCAGGCTAGTTTACTTGAACTTTACGACTCCACTCGATTATTAGACCCAATGTTATACAGGCAAAGTTCAACTTGGAAAGCGGTTGATAGTTATGTTATTAAAGAGTTAAGGAAAATAAGAGATAAGGGTAAAGAAATTGTTATTTTAACTGGAACAGTTACCAGCCCTTCACTTGAATTCACTCTGAAAAAATTCAAGAAAAAATTTAAAACTGTATCTCATGTTCAAATGGATGAATATTCTTATTCAGCAATTTTGGATGCACATGAAAAAAATTATGGGCAACGCATTTTACCTAAGTATCGATTTGATAAAGCAGATTTGATTGTCAGCATTGATGCTGATTTTCTTGGTTCATGGGTTTCACCTATCCAGTTTACAAAAGATTTTAGAAAAAACAGAAACTTAGATGAAAAGAAAATATCAAAACTGATACAAATTGAATCTAGAATGTCAATCACTGGGTCAAAAGCTGACGAAAGAATTGTTGCTTCCCCTTCAGAAATGTTAAAAATCATTGAAGATTTAAACTCAGCGATTCAAGGTGGAGATGTAACGAATGAATATGTGAAAAAGATTGCAGAAGATTTAAAACATTATCAAGGAAATTCCTTGGTCATTTCTGGAATAAATGACATTCGAGTTCAATTAATTATTAATCAAATAAACCAAACTTTGGGTAATGTAGGCAGGACTTTGGATATAAAAAAACCGAGCCGACAATTTGCAGGATCGGATTTAAATATAAAATCACTTATAAAAAAAATGGAGAGCGAAATGGTTGGCGCTCTTCTAATAGTTGATTCCAATCCTGCCTACATTTTAACAAATGGAAATAACTTTAAATCTTTATTAAAAAAGGTGGAATTAGTTATTTCCTTTTCGGACAAAAAGAATGAAACAACTGATTTGAGCCATGTAATTGCTCCTACTCTTCATGATATGGAAGCATGGAATGACAGTGAACAAACAGCGGGCATTTTGTCTATGACCCAACCTGTAATAAACCCATTTGGAAAAAACCGATCGTTGAGAAAATCTTTATCCACCTGGATGGGGAATTCACAAAACGAACGAGACTTGGTCCGGAATTATTGGAAAAAGATATTTAAATCTCGTGTGAAAAGCAGTAAGACTTTTGCACGTTTTTGGAATGAATTAGTGCATGATGGATATACTCGGATTTCTACAGAACCTATTAAAATGATATCATTTCAAAATCAATCAGTGAAATTTCCGAAACTTAAAACAATTGATATTGAACTTGTTTTATTCCAATCATCTCAATTGGGAATGGGACGACATGCTGAAAACCCATGGCTTCAGGAATTACCTGACCCCATTACGAAAGTTACTTGGGACAATACTGCATCATTTTCTCCTGAAACTGCAGATAAATTAGGATTTAAAAAAGGTGATGTTCTTGAAATATCATCGGGTAAAACTACACTTAGATTACCAGCCTTCCTCCAACCTGGTCAAAAAAATAATACGCTTGTAACTGCCATGGGATATGGTAGGAATGGGACAGAACGGTTTCATGAATTAGGTCCAGATTGGATACAAAAGAAACCAACGGTGAAAAAAGGAGAAACGGTAGGAACTTCTGTATCGTCTCTCATTCAATTTGAGTCTGAAATTCATTATACCGGAATGCCTGTTAAAGTTAGAAAAACAGGAGAGACTTGGGATTTGGCAATGACACAAACCTATCATTCATTGAAGAATCCGAGCAACACATCACCAGCTATTATGCCAGTTCGTCCATTTGTACAAGAAACAACATTTAACGAATATAAAAAAAATCCTAGCTCAGGAAGTCATCATGGGCATCCTATTACGACACTTTGGGAAGACGACCACCCGTATGAAGGTCATCACTGGGGAATGGCTTTTGATCTTTCAGCTTGTACAGGATGTTCTTCATGCATTATTGGGTGTCAGGTAGAAAATAATGTTCCAGTTGTTGGTAAGGATGAAGTATTTCGTAAACGGGATATGGCATGGTTACGTTTGGATCGGTATTATTCTGGTGAAGGTGAAGATGTAGATGTTTCTTTTCAAGCTATGATGTGTCAGCATTGCGATAATGCACCTTGTGAGCCAGTTTGTCCTGTGTTAGCGACTGTTCATAGTTCAGAAGGTTTGAATCAACAGGTTTATAATCGTTGTGTCGGTACTCGGTTTTGTGCAAACAATTGTCCATACAAAGTTCGACGATTTAATTGGTTTGAATACGCACGTGATGATATGATGGAAAATATGGTTTTGAATCCAGATGTTACAGTTCGTTCCAGAGGCGTAATGGAAAAATGCTCAATGTGTGTTCAACGTATCCAGGAAGCCAAATTTGAAGCAAAACGTTTGGGCGTTCCTCTTAAAGATGGAGATATTAAATTGGCTTGTGAACAATCTTGTCCGGCAGATGCAATTGTTTTTGGTGATTTAAATAATCCTGAAAGTAAAATATCAAAAATGACCAAAGATGAAAGACACTATCATGTATTAGAAGAATTAAATATCTTGCCAACAGTTGGGTACCTAACTAATGTAAGAAATCGCAATATTGATGAAAATAAGGGAGGGCACAATGGCTGAACATTTAAGCGCTCGTGATCCTCTTATTCATGGGAATAAAAATTTTGAAGATGTCACCAATGATATATGCAAAATTATGGATAGAAAACCCACTTGGTTATGGTGGTTAGGATTTTCAATTGCGCTGAGTGCCTTAACACTTGGGATTGTGTCGGTCACTTATCAAATTATGACTGGAATTGGCACTTGGGGTTTGAATAAAACTGTAGGTTGGGCTTTTGATATAACAAATTTTGTATTTTGGGTAGGGATTGGGCATGCTGGTACATTGATTTCTGCAATTCTATTCTTGTTTAGACAAAAATGGCGTACATCTATAAATCGTTCTGCAGAAGCAATGACCATTTTTGCAGTGGTTTGTGCCGGATTATTTCCGATCATTCACATGGGGCGTCCTTGGCTGGCATATTGGATGTTTCCATATCCAAACTTTCGTGGTCCATTATGGATAAATTTTAGATCTCCTTTAGCTTGGGATGTATTTGCTATTGGTACTTATCTAATTATTTCAGCTACATTTTGGTACTTTGGAATGATTCCAGATTTGGCAACCGTTCGAGATAGAGCAAAATCTAAAATAAAGAAATTCTTCTTTGGTGCTCTGAGTTTGGGATGGAATGGTAGTTTTCGAGTTTGGCATCGTTATGAAACAGTTTATGCGCTCTTGGCCGGATTAGCAGCCCCCTTGGTTGTATCTGTTCATACAGTGGTGAGTTTTGATTTTGCTACATCGGCAATTCCTGGTTGGCATACTACGACATTTCCGCCATATTTTGTTGCAGGTGCTGTATTTAGTGGATTTGCAATGGTATTAACGCTCATGATTATTGCTAGAAAAACATTAAGGCTAGAAGATTATATAACCTTAACCCATATTGAAAATATGACTAAAGTCATTATTCTAACGGGTGGAATTGTAACATTATCTTATGCCACAGAATTTTTTATGGCTTGGTATTCAGGTAATGGATATGAACAATTTGTATTTTTAAATCGTGCACTTGGACCTTTTGCTTGGGCTTATTGGATTATGGTTGGTTGTAATTTGATAACGCCACAATTTTTCTGGTTTCGATCCATTCGGCGAAATGTGACACTTGTATTTATTCTATCCATATTTGTGAATATTGGTATGTGGTTTGAACGATTTGTCATTATTGTAACCTCGCTTCATCGTGATTTTTTACCATCATCGTGGAGTATGTATAAGCCAACATGGGTAGAAATTGGTACACTGATTGGAAGCTTTGGTTTATTTTTCACTCTTTTCCTTTTATTTATAAGAACGATGCCAATGGTTTCCATAGGAGAAGTAAAATCAGTTCTTCACTATCGAGGTGATGGAGAAAAATCTAATGGATAGGCAATTAGTTGCAGAATTTAGAAATGAATATGATCTCCTTGGTTCGGTGAAAGCCATTCGGGATGCGGGCTTTGAGATCGTTGATGCATATACGCCATTTGCTGTTCACGGATTAGATAAAGCTATGGGATTGAAAAAATCAAGAATAAACCAAATCAGCTTCATATTTGCGTTGATTGGGATTACTGTTGGCATCCTTGGACAGTATTGGGTATCAGCTGTCAATTGGCCTATTAATATTGGAGGAAGACCTTGGAATTCATTACCAGCATTTTTACCAGTAGCTTTTGAAGTTATGGTTCTTTTCTGCGGATTGGGTACAGTTTTTAGTTTTTTTGCATGGCGGAAGATCAAACACGGTAAATCTGGATTGCAACCAAATCTTCGAGCTACAAACGATCGTTTTTATGTGGTTATGAAACAAGGTCAAGAACGAAAATCTTCTTCAGTTATGTTAGATATAGTGAAATCATTTCATGGGGAAATGGTGGGTGAATAAAATGAAAACACTATCCTTGATAAAATTTGGAATTGCCATTGGTCTAGTTTATGGTTTAGGATTATTAATATCATCTGATCGTACAGTACCAAATTCAGAGTTTATTCCAGAAATGGTTCATTCGGTCGCGTATGATTCGTATGCACCTAATCCAAATTTTGCAGATGGAAAAACTTTGCAAATGCCACCAGAAGGAACGATTGCATTAGGATTTATGCCTGAATATCCTGACGGAGAGCTAACGAAAGAAAACGCAGGTAAAGTGTTAAAAAGTCCATTTGATATTGAAACTATGGATTTAGCTCGTGGCGCAAAAGTATATGCAACTTTCTGTCAAGTTTGCCACGGACTCACTGGAGATGGGGATGGTCCAGTCACAAAAAGGGGTGTTCCACCTCCACCGTCTTTGAAAACAGATAGAGTTCGAAACATGATGGATGGTGATATCTATTATTTAATCTCAAAAGGGGTTGGGAATATGCCTCCTTACTCGGTACAAGTGAAAAGGGAAGATCGTTGGTTGGTCACCCATTTTATTAAAACAATGAAATAAATGAATGAATTATAAATTTAAAATTGAGCAATCGTTATTTAACAAATTAAGCTTAGCAAGTGCAATTGGGTTAATTACGTTAATATTGGGAATTCTATTTACCGAAAGAGTTTGGCCAAATATTTTATTGGCCGCATGGTATATCACTGGAATCGGCTTTTCTGGTTTAATGTTTGTGGCTATTCATTATGTGAGTAATGCAGGGTGGGCTGTTGCAATCCGTCGTATTCCTGAAGCCATGTTTTCAGCCTTAAGTATCGGATTTGTTTTAATGATACTTGTAGTTTTAGGGTCTCATCATATTTATGAATGGACTCATCTTGATGTCGTGGAAAAGGACCCAATTCTACTTGGGAAACAACCTTGGTTAAACATTACTAGTTTTGCTCTAAGAATTCCTATCTATTTTGGTATTTGGTATTTCATTGGTAAACCAATTTTAAATCATTCGAGATTGCAAGATGAAACGGGTGATAAAATTCATACTCAAAAGAGTATCCGATGGTCAGCACTTTGGCTATACATTGGGGGAATTGCTTTTGTGATTTCTAGCTTCGATTGGATTATGTCGGTAGAACCTCATTGGTTTAGTACCATATTTGGGTTTTATAATTTTGCTGGAATGTTTAATGCTGGTTTAGCTTTTATGATTATTTTACTAATATTTCTTAGAAGAAGTGGATATTTACCCATTTTAAAAAATGATCATTTATTTGAATTAGCACGCTATTTATTTGGGTTTACTGCATTTTGGGTATATATCTGGTTTTGTCAGCACATGCTAATATGGTATGCAAATATTCCTGAAGAAACTGGATATTATTTAATTCGTCACTTTGGTGCTTTTGGTGTATTAACCATTTTAAATATTTGCTTGAATTGGCTTATCCCATTTACAATTTTATTATTTAGAAAATCAAAACGATCTGAAAAAACTTTGCTCATTGCATCTTCTATCGTTTTAATAGGGCATTGGATAGATTTATATATCATGATATTCCCGGCATTATTAGAAAATAATATACCTGTTTTTGGCTTGTTGGAAGTTGGGATAGCCATCGGAATTGTTGGTGTTACTTTATGGGTGGTTTTAAGAAGCTTGTCTAAGTGGAATATTGTTCCCAAAGGGGATACGTATTTAAATGAAAGTTTAGAATTACACACCTAAGCCATTTTCAAACTTAAACAGAAAAACTGTACAATATAAAAAGGAGAATCCTCATGTTAAAAAACACACTCATACTTATTTCACTATTCGGAATGTTGATTGCCGAAGGAAACCCTTTGAAGTTTTCGGGTCAAGTTCGACAAAGGTTCGAAATGGTGGATAAGGATTTTACTGATACAACATCTTTCAATAATCAAAACTATCTTCGAACACGTTTTGCCGTTTCCTTTGATAATGACGATTATAGTTCATTTGTTCAATTACAGGATTCTCGAGTTTTCGGAACGGAAACAAATACATTAAAAGATGGAACGGCAGATGCTTTGGATGTTCATCAAGCTTACTTCAAACTCAAGAATATATTTGGAATGCCATTGACTGCTAAAGTTGGACGATTTGAAGCAGCATATGGACCCCAGAGACTGATTGGTGCTGTGGGTTGGCATAATATTGGACGAAGTTTTGATGGCGTTGTTTTTAATTATACCAATGATTTTGCAAATGTAGATTTTTTCAATTTCAAGCAAGTGGAAGCTGGTACAGTAGATGACGAAGATGATTTTAATGTCAGCGGTGCTTACGCCCATTTTAGCTTAATAGAAGGTCATAAGACACAAGCCTTTGCTATTCAGGATGGAGATAGATTGACATTTGGCGGATACGGAAAAGGTGCTATTTCCAGTGTGAGTTACGAATTAGAATTTGCTATGCAGTATGGAGCAGAATCTGATGATGTGAATTATGGTGGTATGATGTATGGTTTGAATGCTGGTTATAAAATTGGCAGTATGACACTTTCAGCCGGAATGGATTTTGTGTCTGGAGATGATTCAACAACGACAGATGTAAATGAATCATTTAATACCTTATATGCTACAAATCATAAATATTATGGATATATGGATTATTTTTTAAATCTTCCAGTGAATACAGGTGGCTTAGGTTTACAAGATATTCATGTGAAAATGTCAGGATTAAAAGTAGCAGGCCATATTATAAATGTAGCCTACCACATGTTTGGTGCTAACCAAAGTGCTGATTCCTTCGGAAATGAATTAGATATTACATTAGTAAAAAAATATGCCGATAATGTTAAAATTGTAGCAGGATATTCCTTGTTTATGCCAGACAAATTAAAAACAGAAAATGGGACGAGTGGTAGTTTCGCTTATTTAATGACAATCGTGAATTTTTAATTATTTGTTGTTTACAAGTCTAAAACAGTTTAGACGTTTTTTATATAAACTCAAGTGGCGTTAATAGATGTAAGCGTCACTTGAGTTATTCTGAAATAAAGAGATTTATATACTTTTTTAATCTTTACATAATAATCCCTTATTCTAATGGGAAATTATAATAACTTTTGTACTTCATTTATTAAAGGAAGTCATGAGAAAACTAATTATAATATTATGGTTCACTTCACTATTTGCTACAGATGATAATGCGCCACTTCAACGAACTCGAGATCGAGAAGTCGATATTCATCATATTAAAATTGATGTAGCTATTGATTTAGAATCGAAATCAGTATCCGGATATGTTATTCATACCTTAAGTGCTTTTCATTCCGAATTAACATCCTTTTCATTGGATGCTGAAGATATGGAAATTCGTCGAGCGAGACTCAATGGAAAAGATATA
>Ga0233447_1000495_pt1 | contig 44055 bp, 38 predicted proteins | sample SI_124_October20_3_FD_183014 | JGI IMG/M metagenome (GOLD analysis project Ga0233447, IMG submission 183014) | Seawater microbial communities from Saanich Inlet, British Columbia, Canada - SI_124_October2016_135_MG | ecosystem: Environmental > Aquatic > Marine > Inlet | place: Canada: British...
TTGTCTTAAATTTGTTGCCCTGATACAGGTACAACATGTTGTACCTGTATCAGGGTGGAGATAATATCTCGGTTTATGGAGGATTTTTTATGGTTTGGTTAACAAAAAGCAAGTTCTTATCCCTTGAATTATCCTGGTTCCGGCACATTGCCGATAGACTATTTATAACAAAGTTGATCTTTTTATCTACCAGACATTGTCGGGAGTACACATACAGTGTCACCATCGTACAACATCTGCTCCTCGTTTTTCACTCTCCCGTTTATCAGGATGACATTGAAAGTGTATTGGGAGGTCGTAAATTTGTATTTTCATCCGGCTGTTATTCCACCGTCAACCGTCCAGGCAGCACCGGTTATAAACTCCGATATACCGGATGCCAAAAAGCAAATAACCGAAGCCACCTCTTCAGGCTGCCCCAATCTTCCAACCGGATAAGATTTTGTCAATTCTTCCATGTACTTTTCAGGATTCCTCCTTGTTTCAAGATCCTTATGAAGCATTGGAGTTGAAATATCTCCAGGGCAGACACAATTAACACAGATCCCGTATGAAGCAAGATCCAGTGCCAGTGCTTTCGAAAAAACCGTCAGCCCACCTTTTGAAGCACAATAGGCAGATGATAATTTATTTCCCTGAAGCCCGGCATCAGATGATACATTGATGATGGTACCACTCTTATTTTTTTTAAAAAATGGAACCGCATATTTGCATATGAAAAATGCCCCTTTCAAGTTGGTATCAACGATACGGTCAAATTCACTTTCTGTAACATTTTCTATTGCATTCGCCTTAAAGATACCGGCATTGTTTATCACGATATCGATTCTGCCGTATTGTTCAACAGTAGAAAAGACTACCTTTTTGCACTGCTCAGGTTTTGATATATCTGCTTTAAGAAAGGTAAGGTTACTGCCTGGTTCCTTCAATTGTTCAGCCGCTATGTCGCCTTTAATCTCATCACGACCTGTGAAAAGCACATTGGCTCCCCCATTAATAAGCATCCGTACTGTTTCAAACCCGATGCCGGAGTTGCCTCCGGTGACAACAGCAACTTTCCCTGAAAAATCAAATTTATATTTATACATGAATTGACTCTGCAATAGGCTTAATTAAACTGGACCTTGTTTAAAAGTCATATTTTCTATATTGACCTGAAAAACCACAGCAGCCTTGGCCTTGACTTGTGGAATATCCATCTGTCTGTCTGAATATTGAGAAATAATAGTCTTTAGCGCTTTGATTTTATTTTCAGTTTCATCTATAAATGCTACCTTTCCTATACCAATAATGCTTTGGTACATCATATTCCATGAACATGGATCCTGGGCTTCTATTACCTCGGTGACTCGGTCGAATTCAAAACAGACATTTGGATCAGCCCTTAAAAGATCTAGTTTATTTCCTTTATGTCCACTGTGAAAATATAGTGTATTGTCACGGTATCCAAAACTTAACGGGACAATATATGGTGTTTTGTCTTGATTGATACCAAGCCGGCATACAATTGAATCCTTTATCAAGGCTTCAATTTTTTCCAGATCTAATAATGATTTTTTATTTTCCATGTTTTTCCAATTACAGAATCAACCGATGGGGATCACACTTCTCCCGCAGCAGGGACAGCTCATTTTGAGAAGGCGGACTGATCTCCTCTGCACGTGTGATATCAATTTCGAATTCCATATTTTTAAGAATTTCGTCTGTTGTGATTCCAGGGTAATATCCCTTTAGATACATTTTTTTAGTTAGCTCATCAAATCCCATCATCCCCATGTTAGTGATGACTTTGTCGGGTCCGCCACCCGGCAGATCTGCTTTCTCCCGAGCTCCGGGCCCGTCCAGAAAGCCTGGTGTTGTCAGGTAGTCCAGTTTTTTCTTGAATTTGCGTTTTTCCTGGGTCATGAAAATGATACTCCTCGATACGAAAGAAGCAACATCACAGGCACCACCACTGCCTGAAAACCGGACATCAGGTCCATCATACTCACCAATGACTGTTGAATTCAGATTTCCGTAAATATCAATCTGTGCGGCTCCCAGAATCCCAACAACTTGTTTTCCCGTAATCTGATTCTGCATGGTGCCAAAAGCTTCAAGAAGGCCGGCATTTGATGAAGATTGGTACATAATCCTAGGATCTGCCACTGCCAATGGGAGATCTTCCAATTTTGAGTCAATGGCACCTGTTTCAAAAAAAATAACACTCTGAGGGGCATTGATATTTTTTGCAGCCATTGCTGCCAGCATTGAAATACCGGTACCACAGAAAACGATATCATCATTCCTTATTTCTCTTGCTGCAGCAATAGTCATCATCTCTTTCAGTGTGTAATCCATTTTATCTCTTCCTTCACCTATCTTCTATCAAGATTTTTCGCATATCCACGATTTTTATCTGCAGCTATCATTTCAAGCCGCCTTCTGCCCACAGAATCAAGCAGGTCGCTGTGTGCATGGAGATTTAAAATATTATCTTCAATATAGTATCGATATTGTGTGTCATCCTTTGCAATTTCTGCATATTGTTTTAAAAATATTGAATCATAATCATAATAACGGAAACAGGCCGTTGGATAGGCACCATAAGGAATATGGACAACAGCATCAGCATGGATAAAAGGAATTTGGTTCCTATCAGGCTGATTTTTTAAAAAGTCATCATCTAATAATTCCTCACATGTAACAATAAGGATCTTCGCAGCTTTTGCCTGTTCCACATCAGCAAATGTCAAACCTTCAATCCTGCAGTTACCCTTGTAATCGGCCTTTTGGACATGGATTATAGTGACATCCGGATTAATCGCCGGGACAAGGATAAGCTTTCTTGTATCACACCATGTTCCAAAAGGGTTTTCAATTTCAATCAGTTTATCATTAGGAAGCTTAGAATTCTCTTTTCTTGTTTCGGATGAAAAACCCCAGATTTTTACTATATCCGTACCCATGGAAGAGCGTGTCGGCAGAAAAGGTATCCCCATGGATCCGGCCAGAAACCTCAGGGTCATTTGATAGTTGGAATAATCCTCTACATTGATTTCCTTTTCCTCAATTGCTTTCCTGAACCGGATGCAGGTAGATGCAAATTTACCGCTGCCACCATAAGCAATTTCAAGATTTTTTACAACACCGGCACCTACTAGTTCATCTACACCTTGCCCATTTGAATGGGCATAGAGATGGACATCTTTTATTTTTTGACGGATTATCTCATATACGGCAGCCATGGGATTGCGGTTGATGGTGAACCCTCCTATTGACAAATGACATCCGTCTTTAACATAGGATTTAACAGCGTCTTCTAAACTTGATATTTTACTGCCATTGACTTTCATAAGTTTCCCTTGAATAGCAAAAAAAAGAGAAGCACAGGCAGCCCAAGTCTATCCTTGAACTGCTGTGAATATAATTTGAAATTAAACCAGACCCTGATCCATCATTGAATCTGCTACTTTTACAAATCCTGCAATATTGGCACCATTTACATAATTGCCCGGAGTGCCATACTCATCTGCTGCAGATACACAGGCATCATGGATACTCTTCATAATACCTTTAAGTTTGTTTTCCACTTCTTCTCTTGACCAGTGGATTCTCATGGAGTTCTGGCTCATTTCAAGACCGGAAGTTGCAACACCACCGGCATTGGCAGCTTTGCCAGGAGCATAGAGAATTTTATTTTCAAGGAAGATATCAATACCAGCAGGAACTGTCGGCATGTTAGCACCTTCAGAAACAACATAAACACCATTGTTGATAAGGTTCTGAGCATCCACTGCATTGATTTCGTTCTGGGTAGCACTTGGGAAAGCACATTCTGCTTTGTGGTTCCAAAGTGGGTTGAACTCTGCGGCACTATCCAGTTCTGTGTAAACTGCTTCTGAATACTTTGCAGCATACTCTTTGATTCTTCCGCGTTTAACATTCTTAAGGTACATGACATATTGAAGTTTATCATCATCAATACCTTTTTCATCGTAGATGTATCCGGATGAATCTGAGAGTGTCACAACCTTTGCACCCAATTGGTTCAATTTTTCTGTAGTGTACTGGGCCACATTACCGGAACCGGATACCAGACAAGTCTTGCCATCAAGGCTGTCATTTTTGGTTTCAAGCATGTTCTCTGCAAAGAAGACCGCACCATAACCGGTTGCTTCCGGTCTGATCAGGCTGCCACCCCAGTTCAGGCTTTTTCCTGTCAGGATACCTGTGAATTCGTTTTGAAGTTTTTTGTATTGTCCGAAAAGGAACCCGATCTCACGACCACCTACACCGATATCACCGGCAGGTACGTCTGTGTCAGGTCCTATATGACGGTAAAGTTCACTCATAAAAGCCTGGCAGAATCTCATGACTTCATTGTCAGATTTTCCTTTTGGATCAAAGTCAGATCCACCTTTACCACCACCAATGGGGAGTGTGGTTAATGCATTTTTGAATACCTGTTCAAAGGCAAGAAACTTCAAGATAGACAGGTTTACACTTGGGTGGAAACGAAGCCCGCCTTTATACGGACCAATGGCAGAACTCATCTGAATCCTGAATCCCCTGTTTACCCGAACCATACCCTGGTCATCCATCCAGGGTACTCTGAACTGAATCACACGTTCCGGCTCAATTATCCTTTCCATAATTCCGGCATGCCGGTATTCGGGATTTTTATCCAGTACCGGTTTTACAGACCCTACAACTTCTGTAACTGCCTGATGAAATTCTTTTTCAAACGGATCTCTTGCATTAACAATATCCATTACTCCCATTTTCGTTACTCCTTTTTAAAATTAAATCCGGATCGCTGTTGATCCTATGCAGACATCAGTGTCTGGTTTATTAAAAACAAACCTCATTGTTTGTCTTTTTATTATCTTTCTGTTTCATGAAAACGGGTTTCTGGTTTTTTAGAAATAGCCGGTGCAGAGGGGTTGATATCATCAGGAGAATTACACCCGCAAGCCGCCCGGGCGGCAGAATCCAGATTACGATCCCAGAAATAGGTCTCTTTTTTTTCACATATCCAATGACGATGATAATGGTAACACCGAATGCTTTCATTTTTTCCCGGACAATCTGAAAAATACTGTCCTGATCCATAGTAATTGGAAGGAACGTGATTAAATTTTATTTTTTCATTGTTGCATTCCCAGGCAAAACACTCGAATAACGGTAAACCCGGTATCAATAGAAACAAAAAAATTAAAAAACCAATTGACCGCTTCATTTATTTAATATCCCTTTTGTTTTTTCTATCCACGATCCAGTTTATTCAGCAATGTATTGTTCGCCTTTTACAAAGACACTATGAATACCGATATCCTTTATTTTATCAGCCGGCACCTTAAACGGATCATCGTTCAGAACAACCAGGTCTGCATACTTTCCAGTTTCCAGGGTTCCTTTTTCATTTTCTTCAAATGCACTAAAAGCAGCAGTTGAGGTAAACATCTGCATGGCCTCGAAAACCGTTATCCTCTGTAAAGGATTGGGATGCAGAACAGCTGCCTGGATTCCCTTTAGGGGATCATAAGGCGTTACCGGGCTGTCCGACCCCCCGCTGACGGGGATGCCTGCGTCAAGAATAGTTCGATAGGGATGAACACGCTGAAGACGTGTTTTACCCAGCAGTGCCTCATAAGACGCCATATCTTTTTCACCGATAAAAGCGGGAATAAAAGCCGGCTGCATGGAGGCCATAATACCTGCTTTCGCCATACGCCGGATCTGGTTGAACGTCGGCAGTTCCAAATGTTCAATTCTATGTCGGTGATCCTTTCGGGGTAATTTTTCAAGGGCTTTTTCCATGGCCCGCAACACCTGTTCTATAGACCCTTCCGACTCACAATGTACTGCAATTTGAAGGCCTTCCCCATGGGCAGCCAGAATAAATTCATCCATCTTTTCCTGGGAATAGGTTAAAGCACCATAATTGCCAGGTTCATCAGAATAGGGTTCAAAAAGTGCAGCCGTGTGTGCTTCAAAAGCACCGTCTGCACAGATACATCCGCCAATGCGGGGTAGACCGAGATCTTTAACCTCTTTGATATCCATGGACTGGTTATAGCATACAACATGGATGGGCAGGCGATGCTGATATTTTTGAATGATCCTGGAATCACCCGGACCGAGATCACCGCCATCCAGGGTATGAACAGTTGTGATTCCTTTTTTCAGGGCCATATCAGCGGCGTCAAGCAGATATTGCATCTTTGCTTGTTCAGGAACAATATCGGCCATTGAGGGATGAATAAATGTCAGTATCCCCGGATCACGAACAACACCTGTGGGTTCATTATCTGCTAGGTCAAGACCCTGAAGATCAAAAGGCGGGTTCAACAGGCCAAGTGCTTTTGTGTTGAGCGAGCACATATGGCAGGTGGCGTGCATGATAAAAACCGGGTGATCCGGGACTGCCCGGTCCAGGTCCTGCCGGGTCGGCATGGCTTTTTCTATTATCTGCTGTTCATTCAGGTAACTTCCATATACCCATTCGCCTTTTCCGGTCTTTTTGGCCCGGTCTGACATCAGCGACAAAATTTCATCCATATCAGCGACTTTATCCAGATTGACGGCAGCAGACTGGGAGCCTGTAAGCATCATGTGTTCATGGGTGTCTATGAAACCGGGCAGTATGGTCCTGCCTTTAAAATCCTTTTTAGGCCAGCCCCTGTCCAGGAACGGCTTTATTTTACTTTCCGTTCCTGTAAATGCAATACGCCCGTTTTCAATGACAGCTGCGGTATATTTCCGGTCTCCCGGTACCATGGTAATGATATTTGCATTTACTATAATGTTTGCATCGGCCACAGATCACCTCCGGTTTTTTACCCAGGCGATTTTTTCATCGATCCAATCAACCAGTTGAATGATCCCCCCCGGGAAAAAGAGAATGGTGGCACAGATCATGCCGCCTAGGATCGCAAGCCTCAAGGTTCCGGCCATGCGCAAAAACTCATTACCGAAGACAATTAAGGCAGAACCCAAGATTGGCCCCATAAATGTTCCGATCCCACCCATTTCCATCATGGCAATACCGAGAAGAAAAGGTTCAATAGCCAGGGTCGTGGGTGAGATATCCCCCAGGTAGTGTACGTAAAATCCACCACTCAATCCTGTCATGAAAGAAACCATGGCAAACACTTTGATTTTTTCCTTGTACTCGTTAACACCCAGTGCGGCAGCAAATTCTTTGCTGTCCCTCATTGCGACAAACGCCAGGCCGGTTGAAGAACGGGTAATCCAGTAAATTACCCCGTGAATACACAGAAAAAAACAAAAAACAATATAGTAGGCTTGAATCCGTGTAATGTCGGGAAAAAAAGGCGGGATGTCATGAAGCCCCATGGCGCCCCCGGTGATAGATCGTGTCTGTGTCAGTATGGTGGGCAAAGAATCCGCAAAGATCAGGGAAAGAAGGGCAATGTATATACCGCTCAGACGCAGGGCTGGTAATCCTACCAGCAGCGTTACGATGATCATGGCAAAGATACCGCCCAGTATCATGCAGCCCCAGGGAGACCATCCAAATTGTTTGGCCAGTATTCCAGAGGCATATCCGCCAACAGCAAGGAATCCGATATTTCCTAATGATGTAATCCCTGCGACCCCCATCAGAAGATTCCAGTTGGAGGCCACCGAAGCCCAGATGAAAAAAAGAATCATAATATGCATGATATACGTATTGGTTTGAAACACGGGGTATAACACAATACCGGCCAATGCCAGGATCACGAATATCACTTTCCAGTTCGGCATTGTCATAATGTCCTCCCTCCCATCAGGCCGTTGGGCCGTATCAACAGAATAATAAGAAACATGAAAAACCAGATCGGCCATACCCACATGGGCCCGAGGAAAAATGTAATGACCGCTTCTGCCATGCCCAGGATAAAGGCGGCGTAAATTGCCCCGGTAATGCTGCCGAGTCCGCCGAAAACGACAATAACAAATCCTTTGACCATCCATGCCCAGCCGATGTTCGGTGTCATATAGAACTTGGTAGCCAGAAGTACGCCAGAAAAGCCGGTAACTGCAGTTGCCAGGGCAAATGCAAAACCAAAGGTCCGTTTGATGTTAATGCCAACGATCCTGGCGCCGTCCATGTCCTGGGCCACTGCCCGCATGGCCTGGCCAAACCAGGTTTTTTTGATAAAATAGTTCAGGGCAATGACGAATAAAATTACGATAACAATGAGTGAAATATCGTGGTAATTAATTCGGAGCAGTCCCATCTTCAATCTGCCGTCAAAAAAACTGGGCATGTCTTTGACCCGGGGTCCAAATGTCTGGAGCAGGATGTTTTCCCATAGAATTCCCAGTCCCAATAAAAAAATGATCACTGAGAATTCCCAGTTTTCCTTTTTCAAAAGCGGACTTAGGGTCAGTTGATAGAGGATGAAACCGATACCGAACATGATGACCATTGAAGCGCCAATGGCCGGAATTAACCCCAGACCGAGCTGATTCATGAAAAGCCAGGTGAAATACCCCCCTGATACCGCCACAATGCCGTGCCCGAAATTGAATATGTGCGTCACACCGTAAACAATGGAGAGCCCTAGCGCCATACAGGCATATAAAGATCCTGAAATACTCCCACTGACAAGTATATTAATTAACTCTTTTATGGTTCACCTCTCTTCTTTCTGGTTTAAAAGTAAGCTTTTTCAATTTCCGATTTAACAATGTCTCCGGCTTTTCGTTCCAGAATAACCTTCCCTTTTTTCAGCAGATAAATCCGGTCGGCAACAGCAAGCGCATAATCCACTTCCTGCTCCACAACCAGTACACTGATGTCGGTGGTCTTTTTTATCCGGTTGATGGCACCGAAAACGGTTTTTTTCATAATGGGTGACAGCCCGATGGACGGTTCATCCACCAGCAGGAGTTTTGCATCACTCATAAGCCCCCGTCCAACGGCCAGCATTCTGCTTTCACCTCCGGACAGTGTTCCGGCCATCTGTTCTCTGCGTTCAAAAAGCCTGGGAAACAGTGAATACACAAATTCAAGGTTTTCATTCACCTTTTTCCTGGCCCGTCTGTTATACGCCCCGAGCCTTAAGTTTTCCAGCACTGACATATCATTGAAAATATTTCTGGCCTCTGAAATATAAGCCAGGCCTTTTTCAACAATCCGGTCACTGGGAGTGCCAAGTATCTGGGATCCCATAAATATCACCGATCCTTTTGGTGAATCATTCAATCCGCAAATGGCCTTTAACAAGGTTGACTTCCCATGGCCGTTGGGACCGAAGAGGGCGACCACCTCTCCTTGATTGATATCAAGGCTGGCTTTATGGAGGACCTTAAGCTCACCGTACTTGCACTCAAGATCGCGCACCGACAAAACAACTTCGTTTGACTCATTTTGGATCATAGATCGTCCTCCTCAAGAATGACTTCCCCATCACCGAGATATACCTCAACAACACGGGGATCTGTCCTTACCCCTTCCGGATCACCAGTGTAAATCACTTCACCGTTATCCAGTATCAACATGCGATTTGAAATATCAATCAGTGAATCAAGAATATGCTCAATCATCAGTATTGTGGTTCCGCCATCTTCATTCACATGCCGGATCACCTTGAGAAAATCACTAATTTCACTGATGGACAGCCCGGCCAGGGGTTCGTCCAGCATGAGAAGTTTGCACTCTGTAGCCAGGCAGGCGGCCATCATTACCAGTTTGGTTGTATACAGATCAAGGTTACTGGCCATAACATCTCGGACGTCATTGAGATCAAGAAAATCCAGGGTTTTTTCAATCCGGTTTTTCAATCCTGTTTTTCTTGTGGTCCCAAACGTGATCCCCACCCTGATATTATCGTACACCGTAAGCGTGGGGAATGTCTGCGGAACCTGGAACGTTCTTGCAAGCCCCAGGTTACATGTCTGATGCGATTTTAAGGTTGTGATATCATGCCCGTCAAACAGAATCCTGCCTTTGGTTGGCGGAAATGCGCCGGCAACGACATTAAAAAACGTCGATTTTCCTGCACCATTGGGCCCTGCAATGCCGAAAACCTCCCCTTTAACAATTTCAAGATCCACATTATGAAGTGCCCGCAAACTGCCAAAAATTTTTGAAACACCTTCTGTTCTAAGAATCATCTTGCCGATAACAACTCCTTGCAATTTTAAAGATTTATAAACATCATATCCAACTTCAACCGCTGACGTCGTGATTTAACAGTGGGCAGACCAGGATGATTCCGGTTCTGCCTTCAGCTGCTATTTTATCCAGGATGGAAGACGATAAGGTTTGCCTTCATCATATTTTGCAGGCCGCATCCTGACGTTCTTGCCGTCCTGTATCTGGAACCAGACCAGAGGCATGGTGTCATCGGTCTGAAGGATAGACTGATCTTTCGGATCAAAAACGTATGTGGCACAAAGACCTTCATACTTGCTTGCCCGAATATTATCTGAAATCTCTTTATAACAGTCATAGCAGCCGGCTTTTTCCACAGCTGCCGCCCAGATTTCAAATGCATCCCGCGTGGCTTCCGCATAAAGACCGGCAGGCTCTGATTTAAATTTTTTCACCCATCTTTTTTTATAATCTTCATACTTTTGTCCGAACCCATAAGCACCGCCAACCCAGATGACGCCCTCGGCTGCTTTTCCGGCCAGCTGGATGAACTCAGGAACAGACGGAGTATACTGCATATAGACCTGTGCATTTAAGCCATCATCCCCGAAGTACTCAGAAAATTGTTTGATAAACCGGGCAGCATCAGTCGGATCCAGGTGCCAGAAAGTGACATAGGCCGGTTCTTTGGATTCAATTTTGGAAAGAATCGAACCCCAGTCAGCCATACCAAACGGAACTGTTTCATTCACCACAACCTGGTACCCGTCTTTTTCTGTTATGTCGGCAAATTTATCTGCCGGCATGATATTATAGGCATAATCAACCTTGATAATGGCTATCTTTTTATTGGGTGCGGTCCATCCCATTTGTTTGCCGGTTTCAAAAAGATACTTGGCCGCATCAACCCCGTAAGCCACGTCATTATACATATACTGAAACACGTTCCAGTACTTATCCATGTTTTCCGCCACAGGTTTTGTGCACAGTGTCATGGCATTGCCATGAAGATACGGGATATCAAAAGCACCAAAAACCTTGGTATCAACACCGCCATCATCATAGCCTGTTATGACGGCATTTACACCGGCGCCGATCAATCTTTCTCCAATGCCTTTGATTTTTTCAGCCTCCAACCCTCCGACATCTCCTAATTTCAATTTAACCGGGTGGCCCAGCACACCGCCTGCTGCATTTCTTTCTTCTACTGCCAGTTCAAGCGCCATTCTCATCTGTTCACCATCACTGGCATAAGGCCCTGTGAGTGGTAAAGGAGACCCGATTAAAATGGGATCTTTTGCAAAAGCCGAACCAGTGAATACTATACAAAACAATAAACCAATGGACACCAATGAAAACAATTTCTTTGAACTCATTTGAACTCTCCTTTTTTTGTTTATTTATCAATATTCTTCTTTGAACTCCGGTCTTCCTATGTTTAACACTTTTATTGTACCCGTTCCTGCCGGCCTATGATTTAACCCTCCCGTCCAGTGTCATCAAGGGCCCATATTGTGCCGGACGTCTGTCTCTGAACAATCCCCAGGCATCCCTTTCCTTTTGGTAAGCTTCAAGATCAATTTCTTCAACAATAACCCCTTCACCTTTGCGATCCATCTCTTTTAATATCCTGCCTTTGTTGTCCGTGATAAAAGAAGATCCGTAAAAGGTGATTTCCGACTGGTCAAAGGTTTCCGTTCCAACCCGATTGGAGGCAACAACCGGCATAATATTTACAGCAGAATGACCGCGCATGCACATCTGCCAGTGGTCTTTACTGTCATAGGCCGGATCAGCCGGTTCAGAACCAATGGCAGTGGGATAGAAAAGAATTTGTGCCCCCATCACAGCCATACATCTTGCTGTCTCAGGAAACCACTGGTCCCAGCAGATACCAACGCCGATTTTTGCATATCTGGTATTCCATACCTTAAAACCGGTGTCTCCGGGATTGAAATAGTATTTTTCTTCATAGCCCGGTCCATCGGGTATGTGCGTTTTCCGGTATGTTCCAAGATTGGTTCCATCGACATCAAGAACAGCAACGGAATTAAACCTGGCCTGATTTTTCTTCTCGAAAAAACTGATGGGGAGTACAACATTCAACTCCTTTGCAATTTCTGAAAAGTGTTTGACAGCTGCATTCTTCTCTAATTCCATGGCCTTTTCTATATGTTCCGGTTTTTCCTCCTGACAAAAATAGAGGTCTTCAAAAAGCTCCTGGAGCAAAATGATGCGGGCGCCTTTTGAGGCTGCCTGCCTGACCAGTTTTTCTGCTTTTGCAATGTTGTCATCTTTGTCATCACAGCATGCCATCTGGGTGGCAGCTATTTTTACTTTTCTCATTTTTTCTCCTGAACTTTTGGCTGCTGTTGAGTGATACAGTGTATATTTCCTCCGCCCAACAGAATTTCTCTTGCATAAACCGGAACTATCTCATATCCGGGCATGGCTCTCTTCAATGTATCAATGGCCCTTTGGTCAAACCTATCATCATTGAAAACTGGTAATATAACAGCACCATTGGCAATATAAAAATTGGCATAGGAGGCTGCCTGCCGGTCTCCTTCCTTACGGGGCAATGTGCCGTCAACACAATCGACGCCACCGCTTTCATCTTTTGAAATTAACACCGGCTCAGGTATATGCAATTTGAATATTTCAAGCTTTCTGCCCTTTGCATCAACTGCATCGGACAGGACATCATACGCTTTGGCACTCATCTCATATTGCGGGTCGCTTTTTTCATCGGTCCAGGCCAGAACAACCTTTCCCGGTGCAATAAAGTGCAGGATGTTGTCAACATGCTCATTGGTTTCATCCAGATAGATTCCCTGTGGCAGCCAGATTATTTTTTCCAGGTTCAGATAGTTTTTCAGGGTATCTTCAATTTCTTTTTTTGACAGGTGTGGGTTCCGGCTTTCGTGCAACAGGCAGGTCTCTGTTGCAATTAAGGTTCCTTCCCCATCCACGTGAATGGATCCGCCCTCAAGGACAAAATTTTCAAGGCTGTAAATCTTTTTACGCTCGATTTCACAAATTTTGCAGGCAACCTTGTCGTCCTGGTCCCAGGGGAAGTAGGCCCCGTCTATCAGCCCTCCCCAGGCATTAAACCGCCAGTCAATCCCGCGGACCTCTTTTGTCCGGTCGTTAACCACAAAGGTAGGGCCTGTGTCCCGAACCCATGCATCATTTGCTGCCATTTCAATGACCCTTACCTCTGGATCAAGGGCTTTTCGTGCAGCGCTGAATTGAGATGTTGATACCAGCATGGTCACAGGCTCAAAACGGGATATGGCATGGGCAACCTCAGCATATGCTGCCTGGGCGGGTTTTGCGCCCAATCTAAAATTATCATTCCGTTCCGGCCATATCATCCAGCAGCCTTCGTGTGGTTCAAACTCTCCCGGCATTCTAAAACCATCTTCTTTAGGGAAAGTATTTAATTTTAAAGACATTTTATTATCTCCATTCTGGTAAACTATGGTGACCTTTTTTATCCAAGATAAATGCAAAAAGAATAATGATCTTGAATAGTTTAAAAAACAGCCGCCTATTGTTAATGGTGCCGACGGCTAGTTATCTCAATAAATAAGGAATTTAACGTATGGTTCTTATATGCCTTGCCGTCATCTATGCCTTAACCTCCTCCCAGCATCACTCTTGGCAGCCAGAGTACAAGTTGCGGGAATATCATGATCAGCGCAAGGGCTATGCCTTGAATGATTACAAACGGAATGACGGATCGGTAAATATCCCCCATGGTTATATCAGGAGGCACCACTCCTTTTATCAGCATGAGACAGTACCCGAAAGGGGGTGTCATATAAGCCATCTGCATATTGATGATGTAAAGAACTCCAAACCATACAGGGTGGAATCCCAATTCATTGATAATAGGAATATAGATCGGCATGGTAATAAATAAAATCGCCGTATCATCCATGAACATACCCAGGATAAAGAAGGTGCATTGTATCATAATTAGAACACCCCACGGTCCAAGCGGTAGAGCAGTCGTTACTGTATGAATTATCTCCTTGGCACCCAATGCATCATAGATCTGGCCGAAGGTCAATGCACCCATGAATATCCACATCATAATGGCGGTAAGCTTGGCACTGTCCATAAGTGCATCGTTTATTAACTTAAAGCTGAGCTTTTTCTTAATTGCGACTGCGATGATGCCTCCCAGGGCGCCCATAGCAGCTGACTCCACCGGTGTTGTCAGCCCAAGCATGATCGTTCCCATTACCGAAAAAATAAGGAGACACGGTAAAATAAGATGTCTGAGGCTTTTTACTTTTTCAGACCATGAGGGCCGTTCTTCTTTAGGTATGGTGGGGGCGATATGAGGGTGAATTTTGCATCGTATTGTTATGTAAATAATATACATAGCCGCCAGCAATAACCCGGGAATCGCACCGCCGAGGAAAAGCCTGCCGATTGATTCTTTTGCAATAACAGCATAGAGGATTGCGATAAAGCTTGGCGGGACAAGAAACCCAAGTGCAGCGCCTGCCTGGATACACCCTACGGCAATCTCTTTTTGATACCCCCGCTTGCGCATCAAAGGCAGCGCGATCCTTCCCATGGTCAGCGTTCCAGCTGCTTCAGAGCTCACCAGGGCTGCAATCATGGTACAGACACCAATTGTCGCCGATGCCAAACCACCCGGAATCGGTGCCAGCCAGTACTGGAAGGTGTTAAAAAGATCATCCGCTATCCCGGAATAGTAGAGCATCATCCCCATGAAAACAAACATGGGAATACAGACCAGAACGGTATAATTCACCGTACTCACGGCAGCCATGTAACCCATTAAAAGGGATTCCGGCCCCCATAAGAAAAGAGAGAATACCAGGGCAACTGCTCCCAGTCCGTAGCTTATGGGAAATCCAGTCAATAACAGCAGCAGCATACTCCCAAACAATAATAGTGTTATCCATTCAATTCCCATTCCAGTCCCTCCCTGTAATTGCTGTATACAAATCACGAATATACTTGCCTATCCCTGCAAGCAACAATAAAGAAACACCTACAGGTATGGCGAGTTTGAAGGGCCACAGCACAGGTCTCCAAACTGATCTGGAATGTTCATTATGAATGAGACCGGTATACCAGTCCTGCCATCCATAGAATACAATTGTTCCAAAATAAAAGAAAAAAAGCGAAAATGTAATCAGGTCAAATATGGCTTTTTTCCTGTTACTGAAACGGTGGAACACCAGATCCATTCGTACCTGCTCGTCTGTTATTAAAAGATAGGCACCGGTCAGCATCCACATGGGGCCGAACAGCAGTGCAACCAGTTCGCGAGCCCATAGTGTGGGTGCCTGGAAGAAATATCTTAAGCAGACATCAAAAATGGTAATTATCACAAAAAAGAGGATGAGCCACTTGACACATTTTGCAACAGCAATGCCCAGGCTGTCTGTAAACCAGACAATTTTTTTTAATATTTCCATTACGTTCCTACCTTCAATAAATACGATACAGTCCCATGGAAAAAAGTCTGCAGATGAATCAGATCACCTGCAGACCCGGCTTCATTTTACTCGATTCGTCCAAAGTCTTTCATGGCTTTTAATACAGCATCAGCCGCTTTTTTACAAAACGGTCCTCTTTTTGCAAAATCATTTTTTATCCACTCAACAGACTTATTGGTAAGTGTTTGCACATCTTCATCCGGCAGACTGGTAACCTTAATGCCCTTTTCCTGCATGAGTCTCAACGCTTCCTGTTCTTTTTCTGCATAAAAAGAGGCCATGTAAACGGTATTGGCCTGGACAGCATGCACGAGAATTGATTGATGGTTGGCCGGCAGTTTGTTCCATACTTTTTCACTGATGAAATAGAAGGGGAAAAAGGCAACCTGGTGTCTGGGAAGCAGAAAGCTCTTTGTTACTTCGTGCAGGGACATATCATACATGGCTTTTGCACCGCCATATTCAACGCCTTGAATGACGTTTCTGGAAAGTGCTGTATAGAGTTCTTCCGGTCCCATATAGACTGAGGAAGCGCCTGCCAGGTCATGAAGGAATGTGGCATACGGATCAAGGATGTTTATGTTCAACCCTTTCATATCTTTGATGCTGTTCACCTCTTTGGTAAACATTAATGCGCCGCAGTCATCCGCCTGAAATCCAAGTACTTTTATTTTATATCTTTTTTCAAATGCCTCTTTGTAGATATCGCCCAGGCCGTATCTGTAGATGGCAGCCATCTCTTCTTTAAGATTTCCAAATAAATATGGTGCTGCTTCCAGTTCGCCTACAGGAACAGAACCCATCTGATAATCAGGATGCGTGTGGCCCATCTGAAGTGTTCCGGCTGCTACCATATCGCAAAGTTTTTCTACATCGACCAGCTCACCGTCGGCAAATACCTTGATTTCAATTTCACCATTGGACATTTCATTCACAATTTTGGCATAGTGCTCAAAAAAGTGATTTTCAGCCGCACCCCATGAATGCTGCATTTTCCATACTGTTTTCGCATTCGCCTGAAAAGAAAATGCCATGACCATAAAAATTGCAAATGCCACTTTGACTAACCATTTTTTTGATTTCATCTCTTTCCCGTCCTTTTTTATTATAGTGTTATTTTTATGGCTGTTTATGAAAGCCTTCAACCCTTTTGTCCATGAAGGTAAAAACCGGAATCATTTTCCTGCACTCTATTTAAAAGAGTCAAGCAGAAAATGGTTCCCTTCAGATGTTATTGACTACAATCACAAACGCCGACTTCCTTTCTGATATCTATTATGTATTGAAAAATTTTTAGGGATCGTTATAAAATAACCTCGCATAATCTGTTTACAAAAATCCTTAAAAACACTGGATGTTTTGTAAACAGAATGTGGACACAACGTGTTTTCTTTTCATTAATGGAAAACACTTGGCTAATTTTTGAGCCGATCATTTACCCCATATAGTTTGCCGTTCGCGGTACCCTGACAGCTTCTTTTAAAATTGCTGAAGCAAGGTTGCGCCTTTTTTGATCTGACCGGCCTTCCTTGGTGCGCTGTTTCATCTGCTGACTTCGCAGTTTTATAGAGACCTTGTCTGCCTCTTTAAAAACCAGTGCGCCAAAATTACATTCACCAACACAGGCCGGACTGCCGCCGCACAGATCACATTTGTACGGCATACCGGAATCGTATTGTTCAATCATGCCGTACTGGCAGGCGGAAACACAGTCTCCACAACGGGTACATTTATTGATATCAATGGCAATCACACCGCGTTCATTTTTAATAATGGCATCTTCCGGACAGGCCTTCATACAATCCGCATTGGGGCATTGAAAGCAGATGCTGGGGACCGAGTACCCCTCATGAGCAAAATTATTGATTGTTATCCTGGCCTTTGATGGAATAAACATCCCTTCCTTTACGGCGGAGCATGCATAGGTACATCTGTTGCAGCCTGTGCAGCGGTTCGGGATAGCCAATAGTAATTTTTCCATTTATATTCTCCTTATCATCGAAATAATCTTAATGGAGGCCTGTTTTAAGCATCCAAAAGATTGAGTTCTGTCAGTTTCTCTTTACTTGGAATTCCATTTTTATCCCAGCCTCTAAGCCCGTATAAAAGCGCCTTCATCTGTTCGAATGCATCAGCATCAAATTTACGATTTTCATGGGGACCGTTTTCAAGTACCTTTTTCAGCAGCTTATCTGAAATCGTATCATCAGAACTGTTAAAACCTGCCTTGAGATTAAATAACTTGTTCAGGTTCCAGATACGTTCACCAGCAATGGTCAAATCTTTTGCAGATATCTTTTTACCCAGGCCTTTTGTGAGAAAATCAGCCATGATGCCGGTATCAACAGTACCCCAGAAATCACAGAGTCCCATGGAAAACTTAACCGCATTCAGATTCTGGTTATCCATGACAGCACGAGTCATTTCTTTTACTTTAAAGGGTTCCTCTTCAAACAGGGTAAATGATCTTAAGTGACATGCCCCTCTTTCAGAGGTTGCATATCCGAGAGCCATGCCGTAATTACCGCGGGGATCATAGGCCGGCATTTCAAGGTTTTTAGAATGGGCAGCTTTGTCTTGAGCATTATGTTTTTCTGCCAGTTTCTGAGCACCCAGCGCCAGGTCTTTTCCGCGTGAAGTGGATCCGGTAGCAATTTCTTCGATCAGGGTAAGAAATTCTTTTGTATCACCAAACTTGATGCCGTAATCATGAAGCTTGGACTCTGTGATATCCATTGCAAGCCCGATAATATTACCTGTGGACATGGTATCAAGTCCATAATCATCACATAACCGGTTAAATTTCATCACCGTCTCAAGATCGTTTATTTCACAGTTTGATCCGCCAAGACAGAGCGTTTCATATTCAGGCCCTTCAACTTTTGTCCCGTTAATGGAGGTAAACTTTCCACATCCCATGGGGCACGACGCACAGGAGCGGTCACCGATTTTCACATCATCAATCGCATCTGCATTTAAATTTTGACGGCCTTCACTGACCCCTTTGGTAAAGTTCCTGGTGGGATGGATTCCCATCTCATTTGTTACATCAACCAGAAGCGGTGTGCCATGTGTCTTTGCCCACATATTGTCGTCGGTCAACAGGTTACCTTCAGTATGTTCGGCCACTTTTTCATAGAAAGAGCCGATTTCATTGACTTGAACCCCGCCGGTTCCCCTGCAGACGATTGCTTTTAAATTTTTCGATCCAAACAATGCGCCGGCACCGCCCCGACCCATCTGGCGGTAGGATTCAGAACCAATACAGGCAAAATCAATGAGGTTTTCACCGGCAGGTCCGATGGCAAGTGTTTTGGCTTCAGTATCTATCTCATTTTTCAACCACTCCTCGGTTTCAAAAATACCTTTCCCAGTCAATGTTCCGGCATCCTCTAGTGTAACACTGTTGTTTTCAATCCTGAGATATACCTGATTTTTAGCTTTACCGGTGATGATGATACCGTCATATCCTGCAAATTTAAGTTCAGGTCCAAAAGAGCCACCAATATTAGATTCAAATATGGTATTGGTTTTAGGCGATTTGGATACCAGGCAGGTCCTGGATGATGTCGGAACAAGAGTACCGCAGACAGGTCCTGTCATAATGACAACCGCATTATCTTCCGATAACGGATCTACTTTTGGATCAACCGTGTCATACAGGTACTTGGTTGCAAGCCCCCAGCCACCGATATATTGTTCTCTTAATTTCTTTGGAATTGTTTTTGACTGAATTTTGTTATTGCTTAGATCAACATGAAGCATTTGGCCGGTATACAGATATTCATTGGGCTTTCCTTTTGGAAGCTCAATGGATTTGAATACATCCTCAATCCGGTTCAGGGATTCATCAAGTATCTCCCAGGGAACATTCAAGGCTGGCTCAAAACGGATATTTTTGGCATTTGTCAATGTTCCGGCAGTGATAACCCCCCTGGAAAAAAGTCCTGAGGCCACTTTGTAACCAATCCCGTCTGTATGGAATTCCATACCCAGAAGCAATCCCAGGCCGCGTTTTTTTGCCAGGATACCCGGATACCGTTCCTGCAGCTCCCCTAATTTTCCGAGGACATATTCGCCTTTCTTTTTTGCCTGGCCCGCCAGATCCTCTTCAAGAAGAACGGATATGGCAGCAAGCGCAGATGCACAGGCAAGCGGATTACCACCGGTAGTGGTAGTATGCATGAACGGATTGGGCTCCATGCATTTCCAGATTTCAGGTGTGGCCATAAATGCAGACATCGGGACCACACCACCACCAAGTGCCTTTCCAAAACACATGATATCGGGTTTGACATCCCAGTGATCCACGCCAAAAAGTTCTCCGGTCCTGCCGAATCCTGTCTGGACTTCATCACAGATCATCAGCACACCATAATGGTCACACAATTCCCGAACACCCGGCAGATATTCATCCGGTGGAACGATGGCTCCGGCTTCCCCCTGGATGGGTTCAAGTACGACTGCCGCAATATCATCTCCCACTGCACGGGCTGATTTAAGCTCTTGTTCCAGGGCGTTTAAATCACCAAATGGTGCCTGACGGATGCCATCAAGAAGGGGTAGCAATGGTTTTCTAAAAACCTGTTTTCCCATGAGGGAAAGGGCTCCCAGAGATTTGCCATGAAATGCTTTGAGCGTGGATATAAATCCTTTTTTACCTGTGTAAAGTTTAGCAAGTTTCATGGCACCGTCTACCGCTTCCGTTCCGGAATTGGCAAAGAATCCGTATTGAATTTTACCAGGTGTCAATAAGGCGAGAATTTTTGCCAGTTGTGCCCTTAAGGGATCAAGCATTTCCTGGCTGTATTGCGGTGATCGATCCAACTGAGATTTCACGGCTGCTACAATTTTGGGATGGCGGATACCATAGGAGTAAAGACCAAATCCACCCAGAAGGTCCAGAAATTGTCTGTCCAAAGCGTCCACTAAAACAGACCCTTGACCGGTCCACTCTGTAACAGCAAAGCCTGTTGCTTCCGTTACGGATTTTCTGTAATCAAGAAACCCTTTATTAATATGATCCCGGAAATTTCGAACCGTTTTTTTAGAAATGTCCTCTCTTGTTTTAAGAGAAATTTCTTCTGTTGGCGTAGTGATGATATCTACGATATTATCCACTTCCTTTTTGGCCGATTTTATATCTCTCAGTTTGTAATCATCCGGATGATATTCTTCTAAGTCTATCATTTAGGCTAACCCTCCTTTTGGTATGTTTGGACCGGCAGCATTTAATGACTGGTTGCCTTCATTGTCCAGTGGAATCCCCTTGGAACTCCATCCTCTAAGTTTATAATAATCAGAAACAAGCCTTTTCAGTTCATCTCTGGTTATACCTTTTTTGCCCGGCAGATCCTGGTCAAAAAACCTTGAAGGAAGTGTGTCGTCTTCCCAGGTCAGACCTTCTCTTAAATTGAATCGGCGGGTATTGTCTTTAATATGGTTTGCTCTCTTTTCAAGTGCCTGTTGGTCATATCGAATACCTGTGGCAAGATATATGGTTTTTGACAGTTCTTCCCACGTATAGATATCTCTGAAGAAACGGCATAAAATAAGGGAATCAAAAAGTGTGCACCGGTTTTCAAAATCAATGAACAACTGGGCTTTTCCCTCAATTGCATTCGGCGCGATAATCCCGGCTATTTCCGGTTTATAAAAGGTTGCCCGAAGATGACAAGCACCGCGTTCACTCACTGCATAGGCCAGCCCCATTCCTTTTAATACCCTGGGATCATACCCGGCCGGTTCCATGCCTTTGACATGGATTGCCTCTTTCTCCATATCCAATTTTTTTGATGCTTCTTTAATACCAAGAGATAAAATTTCTCCTAAACCACGGCGGTACGTTATGCTCTTAATGAGGTCGGCAGCGTCATCGGCTGATCGATAATTAATCCTTTGGCTCAATTTACCTTTTTGAGATGCTTCCATGGCAAGAGCAATGAGATTTCCGGATGAAATTGTGTCAACACCGAGACGATCACAAAGATCATTGAGATAGACAATCTCCTCAATTTCATCTATCAGGCATAATCCACCGAATGAGTATAATGTCTCATACTCCGGCCCTTCCAGCTTAAGCCCTTTGTGCCGACCCTGACTAACCTCAACATTTTTACCGCAGCCCAAAAAACAGTCCATACAGGCATGAGGTTTAGGGTTAATCCGCTTGGCAATGGCCTCAGCATTAATCCGACCTTTTGATTCAAGCTTACCCCTTTTCCAGTATTGTGTTGGGAAGGCACCGGCATTGTTTAAAATATCAACCATCATGGGAGTTCCCATGTTTCGATATGCATGAACGACTTTGTCATCCTTAAGTCGACCCAGCATTTCTTTTTTATATTGTTTGATGCCGGCAGGATCATGCATTTGTCGTTTTTTATCACCATGACATGCAATCCCTTTTATCTTTTTGGAACCCAGGACTGCACCCATTCCAGTCCGTCCTGCCACCCTGTGCTTATTGTTTTTGATAACAGCAAAGGGAACCAGGTTTTCTCCGGCTGGTCCGATAACCATAATGCCTGGTTTTTTCGCCTGAACCTTGTTTTTTAGCAGGTTTTCAGTTTCAAAAGTGTCCTTCCCCCACATGTCCTGAGCATCATGAAACAAAACCTTTTCTGGCATGATTTCCAACCATACAGGGGTTTCTGAAGCACCCTGTATCGTTATAATATCAACACCTGTCCGGGTTAATGGTGTGGCAAAGGTTCCCCCTGAATAAGATTCACCGTATCCACCAGTTAATGGTGATTTCGCAAAAACACCATATCTGCATGACCCGTAAATGCTACTTCCTGAAAAAGGGCCTGATGCAATCATCAAGTGGTTGTCAGGCCCCAGGGGATCAACGCCTGATGGGGAGTTCTCAAGCATTAAATGGGTGGCAAGACCTTTGCCGCCAAGAGTTGAACAAACAAGATTCTTGTCTAGATTCTCAAAGCAGAATTTTTTTTCACTGACATCGATGATCAGTTGTTTATAAAAAAAACCTTTCATATATACTGATCCCTTATGATCGCTCCAGTTCATGGAAACTTTCTTCAAGTATGGCCAAGCCTTTTTTCAGTTCTTCATCAGAAATGACGAACGGCATCAGCGTTCGGATGACATTTCCAAAATTACCGCAGGAAAGAATGATCAACCCTTTTTCATAGCAGAGCTGAACCAGTTTTTTGGCTTCTTCTACTGCAGGCTCTTTGGTTTCCCTATCCTTTACCAGTTCCATACCTAGCATGGGACCCTTACCCCTGACATCACCGATGATCTCAAATTCATTTTGAAGTTTAGTGAATCGTTCAAAAAGAATTTCACCAAGAACCTTAGCTTTTGACAGAAGATCATCTTCATAAAGGATATCCATAACGGCCAAGGCTGCCGCACAGGAAACAGGATTACCACCATAGGTTCCGCCCAGGCCTCCGGCATGGGGAGTATTCATTAGATCTGCACGTCCGATAACCGCACTTAAAGGCATGCCGCCGGCAAAACTTTTTGCCAGGGTAATTATATCTGGTTCAATTCCCCAATGTTCAATGGCAAAAAACTTACCTGTCCTTCCGGCACCGGCCTGGATTTCGTCAATGATCAGCGGGATATCATATTTCTCACATATTTTTTTCAGCTTTGGGAAATATTCCGGTGGAGGGGTTACGAATCCTCCTTCACCCTGAATAGGTTCTGCGATAACAGCAGCCGTATTTTCAGGTGCAACATTGCCGATGAAAAAATCTTCCAGATGATCTGCACAGGCTGTATCGCAGGAAGGATATTTCAATTTAAACGGACATCGATAGCAATATGCATATGGCATTCTATATATTTCAGGAACAAAAGGTCCAAAGTTCAGTTTATACGGTTTTACCTTGCTGGTCAGACTCATGGCCATTTGAGTACGCCCGTGAAATGCATTTTCAAAACAGATAATGCCGGTTTTTTTCGTGGAATATCTGGCGATCTTCACTGCATTTTCAACGGCTTCGGCACCGGAATTTGCAAACATGGTCATTTTATCAAATTTACCTGGAGCAAGTGTATTGAGCTTCTCAGCAAGTTCCACATACGGTTCATACATGGCAACATGAAAGCAGGTATGGATGTAGGATTTTGCCTGATCAGTTATGGCTTTGACAACTTTTGGGTGGCTGTGGCCGACATTGTTGACACCGATACCGCCTGCAAAATCAATGTATTTTTTTCCATCAACATCGGTCATACACGCCCCTGCAGCCTGTTTAATAAAAGCATTTGTAGTATTAAACGGACCTTGAGGAATATTTTTGTTCCTTCGTTCAATGAGTTTCTCACTTAGCGATGACATATTAACTCTCCCAATATAATTGAGTACAGCTGTTATCAGCCTATTTATTTAACAAGTTTGATTTTTGTCTATCTGATACATTAATTGGCAATATCAAATAAACGATAACGACCCCTATCGATCCAAATAATACAATAATTATTCAATTGTCAACTATTATTTTCTTTTTTTGTACGAATAAGATATCAATTTGATACCATATTCGAATATACGATATTCGAACTTGTTTTTACTTTCCCGGCGTGATAGGAAACAATCAAATCAAAGAATTTATTCCGGCCTGGCTATTGATATTTGCTGGAAATATAGCTTAAACCAACAAAAACAGGATTGAGGTGACCATTGAGTTTACAAGTTGATGATATTGATGCACAGATTATCAAAACACTTAATTTAAACGGCAGAACACGTAATACGGAAATTGCCAAAAAATTAAATCTATCCGAAACAGCGATTCGGAAACGAATCAAAAAACTGCTTGATGATGAAGTCATTCAGATCGTAGCTGTAGTTAATCAGGAAAAACTGGGCTACGTTTTTACAGGAAACATCTGTATTAAAACCGACATAAAAAAAACAAACAGTGTTAGAGAGGAACTCCTTAAAATTGAGCGAGTATGGTATATAGCCCATCTCACCGGTGCGTACGATTTTGATATTGAGTTCAAAGCAAAATCTCAAGAAGAGCTTCGAATACTTGTTGAAGATATAAATAAAATAGAGGGTGTAATAAATACAGCCGTCTCATTCCGACTTCAGTTACTGAGAAACCGTAACGATTGGGAAAAATAAATCATGAATAAAGACAGCAGAATGCTACAGATAAGAAAAGAAAAAATCAATTCATTAAAAGCGGATGGGATTAACCTGTATCCAAATGATTTCAAACCATCCTGCTCCTTTGAAACTTTGAAAAACATTATCAAAGTACGACCTGACAGTCTTGGTGAAGCCGGCGACCAGTTTGAATTAGCCGGAAGGATGATGGCCATCAATAAAATCGGAAAATCATCTTTTGCCAGGCTTAAGGAGGGGAACAGTCAATTTCAGGTATATTTACAAAAAAATGAACTTGGCAATGAAACTTACGCTCTGTTTAAAAAATTAGATATTGGCGATTTTATTGGTGCTAAAGGACCACTATTTAAAACGCGGACAGGCGAATGGACTCTTCTGGCAAAAGAATTTAAACTGTTGTCTAAGGCTGTGCGTCCTTTACCTGAAAAATTTCATGGTATAAAAAATCCTGAGAAACGATATAGACAGCGGTATCTGGATCTTATAATGAACAAAAAAACAAGGCAGATATTTCTTAAAAGAAGTAAAATCATTTCTCTTATGAGGCAGTTTTTTGAGCAAAAAAAATTCATGGAAGTTGAAACTCCGATGATGCAGCCACTTGCCGGTGGTGCTGAAGCAACACCCTTTAAAACCTGGCATAATGCGCTTGGGATGGAATTCTTTTTGAGAATTGCACCGGAATTATATTTAAAAAGGCTTGTTGTCGGTGGCTTTGAAAAAGTTTTTGAAATCAACCGCAACTTCCGGAATGAGGGTGTTTCCACAAAGCATAATCCCGAATTTACAATGGTAGAATTTTATCAGGCATATGCTGACTATGAAGATTTAATGGATATAACAGAAGACATGTTCGAATCTATTGTTCAAAGCATTTCAGGATCTGCAACGATTCAGTATCAGGGCCAGACCATTGACTTCAAGAAAGGATGGCAACGACTTCCAATGATTGAATCATTAATAAAAATTGGTGGAATTAGCACTGAAATGATTAATGATACGTCATCTTTGCTTGATTTTGCCAAAAAAAATAATATACAAATCACCAAAAAAGACCGACACGGAAAAATTTTAACCAAACTTTTTGATATTTTAGTTGAACCCAAGCTCATTCAACCCACATTTATAACAGGTTATCCAGTGGAAGTGTCCCCCTTATCAAGAAAAAGTGATGCCAATCCGGAACTGACCGACCGATTTGAACTATTTATTGCCGGGAAAGAGATTGCGAATGGATTCTCAGAAATAAATGATCCAGGAGACCAGTATGATCGATTTTCAATGCAGGTTGAGCAGAAAAATGAAGGCAATCCTGAAGCTCATATAATGGACGCTGATTATGTCAAAGCGCTTGAGTATGGAATGCCGCCCACAGCAGGCGAAGGTATTGGTATTGACAGACTTGTAATGCTACTGACGGATTCTCCTTCCATAAGAGAAGTGATTTTATTCCCTCATATGAAAGAAAAAAGCGTATAAATAAAAGGGGCGTTAATCAAGAATATTAAGGTAGTCTAAAATTGTCCAATTTTTGAACAACCCACTATCGGGAGTTTTCAATTATGTCGTTCAAAGGAAGCATTGGGTATGAATCATAAACCCAAGATGAGAAACAGCCTTGACCGAGTCCGCCATGCAATATTTTTTGAGGTTGTCCTCCTATTATTAACTATAATCGTTCTCACTGAACTCCTTGATCAGTCAGCCGTCCACATGGGAGGATTCAGTCTAATAATGGCACTCATCGCAATAGTTTGGAACTATCTGTTTAATTGTTTTTTTGACCATGCTCTGGTTTATTTTCAATATCCCCTCTACCCAAGAGGACTGAAGTTAAGAGCTTTTCATTCAATGAGCTTTGAATTCGGTTTGATGCTAATCTCGGTTCCTTTTACAATGGTTTGGATGGACTTTGGTTTCATTCAAGCCCTGGGATTCGACATTGCTTTTACAATAGTTGTCCTGATCTACACGATCATTTTCAATTATACCTACGATATGATTTTCCCAGTCCCTCAAATTATTTAGAATAATGCCCCAGTTCTCAACGGTTCCAGCATTTAATACTATAGCAGGAACATGCAGCAGAACATTGACATTGGAAAGGCCAATATCCAATACAGTATCACCGTGAATCAGAGCTGTTGCATCCAATGCAGGAATCTCTTTACTGGCAGACAGATATGCATCAAAATCGCTGGAAGGCAGTGTATCAACTCGAATTTCATTTTCACGGTACATTACATTAACAACATCCGTTTTTGTCTCCATGTTGTTAAAATCCGTCAACCGTGTACCGTAGACCAATGATGAATAACCCGCAATGATAACTTTGGTGTTTAGTCCTTTTTCCCGCATGATCCGGCGAAGAATTAAACTTCCAAAGTTATCTGGGAAAATGCTGACAGTCTGCCCGTGTTCCAGCAGGGGAGCCAGTTCTTCAAAAATTTTTTCAAAACCCTGAGCTTGTGCAGAAACCAAAATATGATTTGCCCCATGTACGGCCTCTCGCATGTCATAGGTGACCATGTCTATAACTGCTGTGCCATTCCGCTTGAAATTTTCGTGGTTCATTTCAATGCCTTCAAAGCAAATACGGCGGCTGTTCAGGATGCCTTTGACTTTATTATGGAACCTTGTAAATTCAACCATTCTGACTTGTGCGCCGCCAAGTTTACAGTCGGCAGCCAATGCGTGGGCGCCATTCCCGGCACCAATAATGGTAATAATCGCCATCTAATATTCTCCTGATAATTAAAAATCACCTTAGCAAAGAGTGCCTTGTTTCTTTTTGACTTTGAACACAAATTCATCCGTAGCGGACATGCATTGCTTTTGAAGCTGGTAGATATTTTCTATGGTGCCATCCACGGTGTCATGCACGACGCCCTCGATGCTGCTGGAGCTGAGGCCTTTTTCAGCCATAAGCATCGCTTGCAAAGCGCCGTTCAGGCCTGTGTATGATCTAAAGGCGCAACTTGGTTTTGCACCATCGCAGATAACACCTGCCAGGTTGCCCAAGGAGGTACGTATAATGTCAGAGATCTGTTCTCTGGTGGCACCGTGCAGATAAGCGACTCCGCTGGCTGCGGCGGCGGGCGCTACGCCAGAGCAGTAGCACATTGGAGACAAATGCGCATATTCGTTGGAACGATAATCCATATTGGCAAGCGTCGGTGAAATTATCCCGCCCTGGGGAGTCCCTTCATTGGTTGGATTAAATGTACGCTTCTCAAGGTAACCACACTTGAGCCACTGTTGCAATTTCTTCTTGTTCATGGGGATGTTCTTATCCAGCCATTTATGGCCAATATGATCAAAACAGCCTTTGATATCTGCCTCTAAAATCCAGTCAGCGCTACCTTTCCGTCTCAGCGCATTATAAATAGCTCCCATGGCATCCTGGGCCGAGCGTACTTTCCTGAATCCATATGAATGGTTATCAGCAGTGGATTCAGATACCGGATCAAGCCCTAACAAATCAAGGGCCTGCTCCACCCGGTCATGCATAGCCGGTATACCTAATGGTCGTTTCTTACCATTCTTTTTCGGGATGTAAATGCGTTTCAGCGGTTTTGCCTTATATTCGGGAAGATTAAGATTCTTGAGCGTTTCCCATCGCTTTCGGGGAGTATCAATTAATATATTGTCCACACCCGGGGTTCGTTTTCCACTATTGGATATCACCCGCTTGATGGCGATCAACTTTGCCGAAAGCGAGTTGGACAGCAGCCGTTGAAGGCCACGTGCCATTTGTTTAAATCCTGTCTTCACTGCCTTCACGATACGCGCTTGTATACGGGATACTATCTGTATGTGTTTGCCCCAATCAAGGAGATCCCACACCTTCTTCAAGCCCATATGGCCGTCAACATCATAAAATGATATCATCTATCCACACCAATACAGTTATTCCATTCAAATCGTTTCACGTGATTCAACACCATGCCGGAAGTCTGCACACTTTCGTGGTCGGGCAAATTTTGAACCCGTATCTGCTCCATTACAGAACAGCATTCGCTTTCTCCAGCGATCCTCTACCCGCAACCCCATAGGCAAACCTTGCGGCCTGCTGTCCTTCTTCCAAAGGAGGAATACGGGCTTACCAAGTTCCACTTTCAATACACGATGGGTTAGCGTCTGTTTGTCCGCCGGAGGAATCATAGATTACGTAGAGCGACTGACGAACGCTCTATCCATACCTCTTGCCTTTTGGCCCAGGCCTGTCAGCATCTTTGGCCTGTTCAACATAACGACGTTTAATAACAGTTCAAATATGTTACGCATACCACCATTCCTAGCTCCCATCCGGATTGATGCTTCCAGAGTTGAGTTCTTCTCACGAATCCCTCTCCAGGCAAAAGCCAAGGGTTTCATTGTCTTTCGGGCTCCGCACAAAATCATTACTGATAATGCACGCCGAAATAGAAAACTGCTGGTAATACAGCAGGTTGGGTCAAAGCCCAACAATATTAAAAGCGACTTATCTTGTCGCAACGTCAGCATGTTTTTGTTAGATCACTCTTATATCGTTTATATTTTTCAACGCTTGTTGCATTTTTTCAACAAAGCATCTATGCTATACAACCATATTTAATCTTCAAATGAAATATATTGAAAATCTTACCATTATTTCAGGTTTAGTATGGCACAATCATCACCATATGATTTTGATATTTATCAGCCTCGCAATCCTAAAGCAAGTGCTTACTACAAGTGCGTTGAAAGTCATTTTGAAGAACTGGAGCAGGTATGGGATGATATGTATAAATCCCGTTATGGCTATTGGCGGACATATGTCATGACTGTGATTTATAAATATCTGGATTGTGGTGATCTTCATTTTGGGTTTGCCAGGGTGCGTTGTGAAGAATGTGGGCACGAATATTTGTTGGCATTTTCTTGTAAGCGTCGACATTTTTGTCCATCATGTCATCAAAAAAGGGTTATTGAATATGGAGAATGGCTGCTTACTAATGTTTTAAAGGACGTCCCTTATAAGCAATGGGTTTTCAGTATCCCCAAACGATTGCGGATTTACTTTCTCTATGATCGCAAATTACTGGCAAAACTCTCTATATGTGCATGGAATGTTATTACGGCTTACCTTAAATCCACTGTGCCATATGATGATGCTGTTCCCGGCGCCAGTATTGCTGTGCAGACGTACGGTGACTTTCTCAATTTTAATCCTCATCTCCACGCTATAGTTTCAGATGGTTGTTTTCTAAAAGATGGCTGTTTCCAAACTGCATCAGTATTTATGCTTGAAGACCTGGAAGAGGCATTTCAGTACGAGGTGCTAAAAATGCTCAAAAAAGAGGGAAAGATAAATGATGCCATTATTGAGAATATGCTTTCCTGGCACCATTCCGGGTTTAATGTTTATATTGGTGACCGGATTGAGCCTGATGATAAAGCCGGACTTGGCAATCTGGCAAGATATATCATCCGAGCCTGCTTTTCCCAGGAAAGAATGGTTTATGTCCCGGCAAAAAAATCTGATGCTGGTGTTGCCAAAGTTATTTATACATCCAAGGATAGAAAAATCCGAAAAGTGTTTACTGCTTTGGACTGGCTTGCCAGGCTGGTAACACATATTCCAAACAGATATGAGCATACTGTAAGATATTATGGCTTCTTTTCGAACAAATCCAGGGGAATGAGAAAGAAGGCAGACGCTGATGATGTAATCCCGACAATCATGCCAAATGATATGTCTTCCAGTGAAGCAAAACAGAATTGGGCTCGGTTAATTCAAAAAATTTATGAGGTCGATCCTTTGGTTTGCCCAAAGTGCCAGGGTCAAATGAAAATCATCTCTATTATTGATGATTTTGAAATAATAGAGATGATTTTAAAACATCTGAATCTCTGGGATATCCGCAACCATGATCCGCCTGAGGTAGAACCTGTTTATATTCCTGAATTAACATATGTTGAAGATTCAAATTATGGTAATTCAGGCTCCCAGATTCCGGTATTTGATGAATGGTATTGATTTTTTTGAATTTGGCTTGAGGGATTACGGTGGACTATGCTCAAATTTGAAGTTTTGTAAACTTTCCCGGCAAAGATTAATATAGTTTTTCTTTTCTTTTCAAAAGCTCAATTTTTTTTCTTGTCTTAAATTTGTTGCCCTGATACAGGTACAACATGTTGTACCTGTATCAGGGTGGAGATAATATCTCGGTTTATGGAGGATTTTTTATGGTTTGGTTAACAAAAAGCAAGTTCTTATCCCTGAAGGGTCGCCATAATATTTTTCCTATCGCGGTTAAAATAGATTGGTCTTTTTCAGGCGGACATAAAGTGTTTTTCGACTTATGCCCAAAGCGAGAGCTGCTTTGGATTTATTCCCTCTTGCATCTCTTAAAACATTTTTTAAAAAATTTGCTTCACTTTCTAAGCTTTCTAAATCAAGGTATTTTCCGCTTACTGTCATTGTAACGCCTCTGGTATCAGGCAAAAAATCTTTACCGTGTAGGATGGGGCCATCTTCCATCAACATTACGCGAGTGAGCACATGCTTCAACTCACGTACATTACCCGGCCAATTGTGTTTTTTTAACCGAGACAAGAAGTCCTGGGAAATGCCAATGATCTTTCGATCAAACTGGACACCCAGATCATCCAGGAATGCACTCACCAGAGCGGGAAGATCATGGGTGTGTTGCCTCAAAGGAGGTACTTTCAGGGTAATCATATTGAGCCGGAAATAAAGATCCGTCCGAAATTTGTTTTGCTCTACAAGGGATTTTAAATCCTGATGAGTGGCAGTTATAATTCGTGGGTTTACCGGGATGGGTTTTTCTCCTCCCACCCGTATTATTTCCTTTTGCTGTAAAACCCTTAAGAGACTGACCTGGGCCTTAGGGCTCAGTTCGGCCACCTCATCCAGGAATAAGGTTCCCTGGTCGGCCAGTTCAAATTTTCCCAATCGTCTGTTTACCGCCCCCGTAAAAGCCCCTTTTTCGTGTCCAAAAAACTCGCTTTCCAGCAGCGTCTCCGGGATTGCGCCACAATTCAAGGTAATAAATGATTGGGAACTTCTAGTGCTAAGGTTATGAATTTTCGAAGCAACCAACTCTTTTCCCGCTCCTGATTCACCCTCTATACATACACTCACATCAAAAGGCGCCGCCCGTTTGATGAGCTTACCAAGCTGAATCATGGGAAGACTGATTCCAACCAATTTACCATTACTATGCTCTTTTTTATTTTTCTCCGCCTGTCTGGGGACCGAGAGAAACTTGTGCACATTATCGGCAATTAATTTTGCCACTGGAATTCGTTCATATGAACTTCCGCCGCCGTGTCCGTGAATCTGGCATCTTTGATAAATAACCGCACTATCTTCAGGCAGGATCGCTGCGCCCCCATAAAAAAGACATATAGGATTCCTACCTGTGTCCCCCAGGGCCCAGAGCATTTCATTTATTTTCACCACGGCATGTTCTACCCTGTCCGCCTTTTCATAAATATCCTTGAACTCTCTGGTCCACCCAACGTTTAAAACCAGGACTTCGGTTCCGGCCTCTGCCAGCATCACCGCCTCGGTGGGAGTAAAGGCAAACCCAAAGGCGACAAATCCGAGTTCACGAGCTTGTGAGAGCATTTCTATTTCAACCTCGATGGTATGTCCTTCCATTTGCATAATCTGTCTGAAACTGCCGTCGATGATCCCAACCGCAGGCCAATTAATGATTCCCGCGATGCCCAATTTAGTCATACGACGAAGCCGGGTCTCGATTGGGATTTCAGGATCGCAGGGCATCATTCCCGCCACTAGGGGGGTGTCTCTAACACGGGGAAATATCTGATTTCGGATAAGGGATTCCGTTTGATCATTGGCATTACCATATGGTAGAAAACCACCCAGTGAACTGACGCCGGAATTGCGAAACAGTCCGGAGTTTAGAAGCATCAAAAAGTGAGCTCCCCCTTCGACAGCTGCCTTGGCAACCTGTCCCGAGCCTGGGCTCACGAAAACAATCGGAAACCTCCCCTGCCTTGCTTCCTGTATCCTGTTCCTTAGCCTAATCGCATTTTGGAAAAACATATATCCTCACATGTGTTTCGTTGCTGGCACCTTGTTACCTTTTGTGTGTAAAGAGGTAACACTTTTGATTTCGTTTTGTCAAACAAGAGGTGTATTTTAAGGGATAACCGCCCTTAAAAAAAAATAAATACTTGTATTAATTGATAATATATTGCAGAACATAGCCATAATAACGTATGGCTCGGTTATTGCTTATTTTAAACAAAGGTAGTAAAAAGTGTTCCACTCAAAACGAATCTCTGGGATGGAAACAGCAACCAAAATTATAATTTATGGGATGGAAATTATGACTGTCAGCAGACAAAAAATATTAACGCAGTTACAAAAAAATATCGATAAGAATATCCCCATCATAGGTGGAGGAGCGGGTACTGGTATTTCTGCCAAGTTTGAGGAAGTCGGCGGCGTTGACCTGATTGTTATCTATAATTCCGGTCGCTTCCGAATGGCCGGGCGCGGTTCCCTAGCTGGCTGCATGCCTTACGGCGATGCCAATGCGATTGTCATGGAGATGGCCAACGAAGTATTGCCCGTGGTAAAGGAAACGCCAGTGCTGGCAGGCGTGTGTGGCAGCGACCCGTTCAGGGTGATGGATGTCTTTTTAAAAGAAATCAAAGCCGTGGGATTTTCAGGGGTGCAGAACTTCCCCACTGTCGGCCTATGCGACGGCATGTTTCGTCAGAATCTGGAAGAGACCGGAATGGGATTTGGGCCGGAGGTGGACATGATCCGGCTTGCCCATGAAATGGATTTATTTACCAGCCCCTACGTTTTTAATACCGATGAAGCCGAGGAAATGACCAAAGCCGGTGCCGATGTGATCGTAGCCCACCTCGGTCTTACCACCAAAGGCTCCATCGGTGCCAGTACCGCTTTCACCCTGGAAGAAGCGCCCGCCAAAGTTCAGGAGCTTTGTGATGCAGCCAAGGCGATCAACCCGGAGGTAATTTGCCTTTGCCATGGGGGCCCGATTTCCATGCCCGAAGATGCAGAATATGTGCTAAAAAATACGAAAGGCATACATGGGTTCTATGGTGCTTCCAGCATGGAACGCCTGCCCACGGAAATAGCCATCACCGATCAAATGAAAAAATTCAAAGCCATCCGGTTTTAATGATGGTGAAACCAATGAATGGATGCCCGATGGAATGGACTCTTACACATATGATCCAGCTCTCTTGACAAGGTAATTTTACATGAAATTATTTTTTCTAACCATCATGAACGGTCTTACCTTAGCAGCCCTTTACTTTCTTGTTGCCAGTGGTTTTACCTTGGTTTTTGGATTGATGCGCAATGTGAACCTTGCCCATGGTTCTCTTTATCTTTTAGGCGCATACATCGGTTTTGCCGTTCAAGAACTCACCGGTTCCTGGGTGCTGGCAGCCGGGGCCGGTTTTTTTTCCATGGCTATTTTAGGTTTGTTAATGCAGGTATGTATCTTTCGCCATATGGAGGGGCAGGAGTTACGTCAAACCCTTGTCACAATTGGTATTTCCATCATCCTGGCAGATTTCATGCTGGCAGTTTGGGGAGGTGAAACCTATCAATTTGAACTCCCGGATATGCTTTATGGCATCACACGCTTGCCTGTGATCAAGATCTACACAACCTACCGTTTGTTCATACTGGGCACGGCCGTGGTAATAGGCTTGTTATTGTGGTTTTTTCTAAATCGCACCCAGGTGGGTATGAAAATCAGAGCCGGCGTAGCTGATAAGGACATGCTTGCCGCAACGGGTGTCAATGTGCATCGCCTATTTGCCATTGTGTTTGCCATTGGGGCCGGTCTGGCCGGTTTTGCCGGGGTGGTGGGCGGAAGTGCGCTATCCATCTCTCCGGGTGAGGATCTGCGGTATCTGCTGGCCTCTTTAGTGGTGGTGATCGTCGGGGGCATGGGCAGTGTGGGCGGTGCAGCCTTGGGCGCCTTGCTCATCGGACTCGCAGAGCAGTTCGGCCTTGCTTATTCGCCCACTTATGGTGTGGTCTATACATTTATTATCATGGTGCTCGCCCTGGCCTTCAGGCCCCAAGGTTTTTTTGGGGGGAAAGCATAATGACCATGCAAGCCATCCAGCCTCCCGGGGTAGCCAACGATCGAGCCATTGCAGTGAAGTATATCCTGCTGATCACTTTTTTATTGATTTATCCCTGGGTTGCCTCACCTTTTTGGATCGTTCAGATCGGCGCCCAGACCCTGGTCCTTGGTATTATTGCATTAAGCCTGACTTTTTTGGCGGGTTATGGTGGTATGGTTTCCTTTGCCCAGCTCAGTGTGGCCGGCTGTGCCGGATATATGACGGCCATTTTAGGCTTCAACAGCGCCAACTTGGGGATGGGATGGCACTGGGGCCCTGCTATTTTGGCGGCCATTGCCATTGCCGTAATTTTCGGAACCATAATCGGAATTCTTTCCGTACGTACGGAGGGAATCTACACCATCATGATCACTTTGGCCATCAGTGTGGGATTTTTTTACTTTGTCCGGCAAAATTATCCTATTTTCAACGGTTGGACCGGTTTTTCGGGACTGGCACCCCCCGTCATCGCAGGACTGAATCTCCGTGACCCCATTCCTTTTTATTACTTGTGTCTGGTATTTGCAGCCCTTGCGTATTTTGCAGTGGTTTACATGGGGCGTAGCACCTTTGGGTTGGCACTCCAGGGCATTAGAGACAATGACCGCCGCATGCGGGCTTTGGGTTTTAACGTCATTGCCCACCGTATTTTTGCCTATTCAATTGCGGCATTGATCGCTTCTTTGGGCGGCATCCTGATGGTCTGGCTCAATGGTAGAATCTCATCAGGGACAGTGGGGGTGGGACCTACCATAGACATCTTAATTATTTCCGTGGTGGGGGGGCTTGGACATCCTATCGGTGCCTTTATCGGTTCAATTTTATTCACTTTGCTAGAAAATTTTGCAGTGGATTTGGTTGCCAGGGAACGATTCAATATGCTCATCGGTGCTGTATTTTTAATTATCGTTTTATTCTCACCTGATGGTATTTTAGGACTTTGGCAAAAAGTTAAGGAGGGTTTGCAAAAGCGCACCATTTGAAACAAGCATAGAAATAAATATTACTCTTTTGGTATGGGATTTAAATTGAATGTTATTCCGGTTTGACCGGAAAACCCAGTATTTATACACTCACTAAATTAGGAGGTAGTCCATGAAAAGGTCTTTTAAATTGTTGTTAATCGGTTTGTCCATGGTATTATGTGTTGGTTCAGGTAGTATTGTCATGGCCCAGGACGTGATCAAAATCGGAGCTCTGGCAACCCTGGAGGGTGCATTTACGGTTTTAGGCCAGGATGCTATTCGCGGCATAAAGTTAGCGCTCAAGGAGCACAATAACACGGCAGGCGGAAAGAAAATCGAGCTCATCACCATGTCTTCCGATGCCAGCCCGGACAGCGCGATCAGGGCGGCAAAAAAACTGGTTGAACAGGATAAAGTTGATTTGGTTATCGGGCCTGTTTCCGGCTCGGAGGGTATCGCTTTAAAAGACTATGCTAAAACCCAGCCCCAGGTGACCTTCATGAATGGTGCTTCAGCAGCCCAGGACACTACTCTGCGTGATCCCTCCGCCAACTTCTTTCGTTGGCAGACCGAGGGTGCCCAATGGATGGCAGGTCTGGGCGAGTATGCATACAAGACTAAAGGCTATAAGAAAATTGTCACCATTGCCGAAGATTACTCTTTCCCCTACACCCAGGTGTTTGGTTTCCTCCTAGGGTATTGCGAAGCAGGCGGTAAGGTTTTAGATCGTTTCTGGGTACCCATTGGAAATAAAGACTACAGCACCATTGTAGCTTCCATACCCGAAGATGTTGATGCCATCTATGTTGCACTGGGCGGCGCGGATGGTGTGAATTTTCTGTCTCAATATGAGCAGTCAGGTGGTGACAAACCTTTGATCGGCGGTTCCATCACAATGGACCAATCGGTTTTGGGCAGTAAAGGACGACGTAAAGATTATGTAATTGGCACTCCTGCGGCAGGTCCAATTGCCGATTCCATAGACACGGATATCTGGAAAAACTGGGTTGCCGATTATAAGGCCACGTTTCCCAAGGGGTTCCCATCTCCTTCATTGTTCGCTTATGGGTACTATTGCGCAACTATGGCAACATTGGAAACACTGAATGCAATTAACGGTGATCTCTCCGACAACCATAAAGCCTTCCGGGAATATATGGCCAAATTAGAGCTGAAAGCCCCGGCCGGCAATATCACGCTGGATGAAAACCGCCAGGCGATTGCAAATATTTACCTGACCGAAGTGGTTAAAGGTGAAGATGGCAATCTCTATAATAAGGTTATCAAGGTTATCCCCAATGTTAATCAAGTGATGGGCAGGGACCGTGAAGAATTTATAAAACTGGGCCCGGTAAGCCGTGACAATCCGCCTTGCAATTAAGCGCCTGAGGATGGAAGATCGTTAATGAATCAATTAACAACAACCTCAAGTTTCCTGGGTAGTCCCTACGTTTTGGAACTTAAAGGCGTAGGGAGGACCTTTGGGGCTCTGGAGGCCCTCAAGGACGTATCCTTGAAGGTGGCTCCGGGCGAGAGGCGTGCTGTGTTAGGTGCCAACGGTGCAGGGAAAACAACCTTGTTCAATGCCATCACGGGAGATTTTCCTCCCACAAGCGGCAGCATTCAATTGTATGGCGAGGATATAACCAGCATGTCCACCCATGAACGAATACGTAGAGGATTGAGGCGGACTTACCAGAAGACCATGCTGTTCAAGGACTTATCAGTTCACGATAATCTTTTTTTGGCATTGCGGGGAATAAAACCCCGGCGTTTTTCCTTTCGCCGGCCAGGTCCTGACGACACGGTCATGGACCAGGCGGAAATGACTGCCAGATTCGTGCATCTGCATGATGTATTGCACCGGCTCGTGGGAGAACTGTCCCACGGCCAGCAGAGGCAGTTGGAAATCGGCATGGCCTTAGCCGGGTCTCCCTGCATGCTTTTGTTGGATGAACCTGCGGCAGGTCTTTCCGTGGCGGAGCGGGTTAATCTTGTGTCCACGCTTAAAGGACTGCCGGAATACATTGGTTTTATTATTATTGAACACGATTTGGAGATTGCTCTGAAAGTAGTCGAAGGCGTAACCATAATGCACAATGGTACTGTTTTTAAAGAGGGCTCGCCCCAAGAAATTCAGGATGACCAGGACGTGCAAAACATTTACCTTGGAGAGAATCATCGACAGTCAGATTAATAATAAAAATATTTTAGTGGTAAAAGATCTGGATGTATCATATGGGCATGTCCAGGTACTGCAAGGTGTCTCTTTCTCACTGAAGCAGCACGATGTTTTTGGAATAGTGGGCCGCAACGGAATGGGAAAAACGACCTTGTGCAATGCCATCATGGGTTTGGTGCGCGTAGGTGGTGGCAGCATCCTATATAATGGGAAGGATATCTCAAACATGGAGCCCTATCGCATCGTGGATCTTGGGGTGAGCTACGTGCCCCAGGGCAGACGTGTGTGGCCCTCTTTGACAGTGGATGAGCACCTGAAGATATCATCCCGGGGTAAAGGCTCCTGGACCCCGGCCAGGGTTTATGACATATTCCCCCGCCTGGCTGAACGCCGGAAACACGGCGGCAACCAGCTTTCAGGCGGTGAGCAGCAAATGCTGGCCATAGGCCGGGCTTTGGTGGGCAACCCCAAGCTGCTCATCATGGATGAGCCCACGGAAGGGCTAGCTCCCCGCATTGTACAGCATGTGGAAAAGCTACTTTTAAAGTTGGCCGCATCTGAAGATCTGTCCATACTGCTTGTGGAACAAAACCTGGGGGTAGCAACGGCCGTGGCTAAACATCTGGCAGTAATGGTCAATGGCCGCATTGAAACCGAGTTGGAGGCAAATATCCTGGCCGAGGATCGTGCTTTACAGAGACGGCTTTTGGGGGTTAGCTCCGAAGAGGATGCCATAGTACCGGAGGAATCCGAATCAAAAGAATTCGCCGTCTCTAATAAAATCAATGCGCCCCGTCCACGGACAAAAACAGCGTTGCCAACCCAAGCCGGCAGGGGTATGGACACCATCAATCGCTGGTCCCATGGGAATCCTATGTCCAAAAAATTGCCAGGCAGCACCCCCCGTATGGGTGTGCCTAAAAAAGTTACACGCTGGGACAGGTCTGCCAGGCCAGCCGTTCATCCGGTTGCGGTATTGGACCCCAAGCCCGGGGCTTTAATTTCTTCACCCTCGCCCGGAGCCGGTGGAATTGGGGGAGCGGCCTATGTCGTCGGCACCTTTGACACCAAAGAACGTGAGCTTAACTTTGCGGCTAAACTGATAGCTCGACAGGGAATTCGAGTCAAGACCGTCGATCTGAGTACCTCGACTAAATCCTCTGTGGCCAATGTAAAACCAGACAAGGTCGCGGCGTATCATCCCCAGGGGATGGAAGCTGTGTTCACAGGCGACAGGGGGAGTGCCGTCAGCGCCATGGCCCAGGCCTTTAAGCTGTATTTATCCCATCAGCTTGATATAATAGGCGTCATATCTCTGGGTGGTTCCGGTGGTACGGCCCTTGTTGCCCCTGGCCTGCAAATCCTTGATATAGGGATTCCTAAAATCATACTATCCACTGTAGCAAGCGGTGATGTGGCCCCATATGTGGGAGCTTCGGATATCTGCATGCTTTACTCGGTGACAGATGTTGCAGGTATTAACCGTATTTCCGAACGTGTATTTTCAAATGCGGCAAATGCCTTGGTCGGAATGATTAAGGGAATAAAACCCATGCGCCGGAACCATAAGCCGGCAATCGGGCTCACCATGTTCGGGCTGACAACCCCTTGTGTGCAGGGCGTGGTAAAAAAATTGGAACACAAATATGACTGCCTTATTTTCCATGCTACCGGTACGGGCGGTCGTTCCATGGAAAAACTTGTAGAAAAAGGGGTTATAAAAGGCGTGATAGATATTACCACCACTGAGGTTACTGATCTTATCTGTGGCGGTATTTTCAGTGCAGGAGAAGATCGCATGGGGGCCATTATTCGCAGTGGACTTCCTTATGTCGGTTCTGTGGGGGCGGTGGATATGATAAATTTCGGGGCTAAAGAAACCATTCCAAAGCATCTAAATGGCCGGAATATGTACTATCATAATCCCCAGGTAACCCTTGTTCGTACTACGGTGCAGGAATCGGCTCAAATCGGTGAGTGGATTGGCAACAAGTTAAACCAAATGACGGGGCCGGTGCACTTTTTTCTACCGGAAGGCGGTCTGTCGGGGCTGAGTATTTCCGATGGACCCTTTTATGACCCCCAGGCTGATGCAGCCCTTTTTGAGGCTCTGGAGAACACAGTTGAACAAAATGATCAATGCCGCATTACACGTCTGCCTTATGATATCAACCATCCGGTATTTATTGATGCCCTGGTGGAGAGTTTTAACCGGATAACGCGTTAGCAAGTTTGGGCAGCAGAGTATCCGGAAATATATAATTGCCCAAACAAGGAGAAATCTTTATGTTAAAAGTTTTTGTCAGTTCCGTGATCCCGGCTCCGGCAGATCAGGTATGGGCAATCGTACGGGATTTCAATGATATGCCGAGTTGGCACCCAATTGTTACGCGCAGCACCATTGAAGGAGGAAAAGCAAGTGATTGCATTGGTTGTATCCGTAGTCTTACCTTGGCAGATGGTGTCAAGGTTCGAGAACAACTACTCTCCCTATCGGATTACGACTATAATTTTTCTTATTGCATCCTTGAGTCGGGACTTGATGTTGAAAATTATGTGGCCAAAGTCGAGTTTACCCCGGTGACGGATAGTGATCATACCTTTGGCAGATGGTCCGTGGAATTTGATACGCCACCAGGAAAGGAACAGGAAATGGCGGACATAATCAGCCGTACAGTTTTCCAGGACGGTTTTGACGCACTTAAAAAACATTTCCAGGCCCGTGATTAAAAAATAAACAAAACAGGTAAAATAAAAGAGGTTTAATAATGTCAACATCAGCCATCATCATGTCCCTAATTTTTCTGGCCATTGTATTTATTGTGCTGGCTTTCATTTTTTATAACCGAGCCAGTAAGGAGATAGCATTTGTGCGTACTGGATTTGGAGGCGAAAAGATAATCAAAAGCGGAGGGGCGATTGTTATTCCAGGGTTGCATGAAGTAATTGGGGTGAACATGAACACCATGCGTCTGGAGGTACAGCTGACCAGTGAACAATCTGTAATCACCAAAGATCGAATGCGTGTGGACATCGTTGTTGATTTTTATGTGCATGTGGCCCCTAACATAGAAGCCCTGTCCGTGGCAGCCAGCACCCTGGGTACACGAACCAGAGACGCGGCAGCACTCAGCGATATTGTGGAAGGCAAATTCGTGGACGTCATCCGGTCAACTGCTGCAGAGATGACCATGGAAGAGTTGCACGAAAAGCGCAAAGCCTTCATTACCAGGGTCCGAGAAGCAGTCGAAGATGACCTGACCCGTAATGGGCTGGAGCTGGAAGCGGCCTCACTCACTCAGTTGGATCAGACTGATATGAGTTTTTTTAATCCCTCCAATGTGTTTGATGCTGAAGGCCTTACCAGGCTTACCGAAAAGATTGAAAGCCGCAAAAAAAAGCGCAATGATATAGAACAGGATACCCAAATTCAGATACGGAACAAAAACCTCGAAACTGAAAAACTGGGCCTTACTATTGAGAGAGAGGAACATTACGCCCGGTTAGAGCAGCAATTGGAGGTGGAAAGCCGCAAGGCAGAACAAATGTCTGAAATCTCCAGCCGGAGAGCAGAAAAATCCCAGGAAGCAGATCAGGCTGAAATAGTTGCCAAGCAAAAAGTTGCGATCGCCAAAATAATTTCCCAACGGGAAATAGAACAAGAGCAGTTGGATTGCGAACGTTCTATAAAAGAACATGAGATAGAAAAAGAGAAACTGATACAGCAGGCAGAACAGCTTCGAGAAGCTGAAGTTTCTTTTAGTTCCCAAAAGACCAACTTGGCCAAGGCAGAGGCAGAGGCAGCTAGAGCCGAGTTGGTATCTGCTGAAGAAAAGGTCGTGACCACAAGGGAAAAGGAAGCGGCACAGAGACGTAAGAGCATAGAGTTGATCGAAGCGGCCCGGGATGCCGAACGACAAGCCCTGGCAAAAAAAATACTGGCTGAAGCGGAAAAATTAGCCGCCGTCGATCAGGCAGAGGCAGTCAAAACACAAGTGGAAGCGCGGCTGATCCAGGATCAAGCCAAAGCGCAAGGAATCAAAGCCTTGAATGAAGCCCGCAATGTGTTGACTCCCGAACAGCAGGCACTGGAGATCCGTCGACACCTCATTGACAATCTGGCTGAAATCGTACGCGAGGGTTCAAAACCCCTGGAGAAGATCGAAAGTATTAAGATTATTCAGGCCGACGGATTGATGGGCGGAACAAGTGGCTCTAATAATGTATTTGACAATGCCTTGAGTTTTAAAGCACGTGCCCCATTTGTGGATTCAATGCTTAAAGACTTGGGCCTGGATGGTATCACCCTGTCCGGCAAACTTTCTGATGGAGGGTCGGAAACAAATAAATAATCATTTTATTTGACCGGGGGAAAGGCCATATGAATCGTTAAGTTTCGTAATCGGCAAGCCAGATTTAATCTATTCTTTGATTGAAGCTGGCAATGTTTCAGTGAGCATACCCATAATCTTTTCCAACAACGAAGTCATTAAAAGGCTGCGGAAGGTGATATGGGAATCGCCTCGATTTTTAAAAAATGGCTGCAATAACAAAAGGTATTCAGCGTCTCCAATAATACTATGGTATAAAGCGATTCAACAGGCTCGGCAAAAATCATTAAGACCCATATCAATAAACAGATTATTCAGTCCTATTAAAAAATAACCTTCAAAACTTTATGCCCTTCTGCCTGAATACTATTCGATAATTCACAAATTTATGAATCCAGATCAAGATGATTTATAAACGAATTACTTTTATACTTTGCGTCTACCCATTAGTTACGGGCATTTTTTACATTATCCAATACTTTGAGTTGGCGTCTCCCACTGCTGTTCAAACTTTGATTACAACATCAATACTTATACCACTCATTGATTTGGATATTATTCCTTTTTTGAAAACAAGGATGAAATGATTTTAATAATAATACTATTTATTCGCAATTAAAATTCAGAGGAGACTCTGAATTCAATATGTATCTTTCTGGGTGCTTGTATCCAGAGTCTGTCTTTTTTCCACATCAAGACCGAAACAAGATGCGCAAAAGCACGTCTGGCATGATCTAATTTTGAACACCTGCAATTTTTAAAATCTACAGAGGATCCCCCTGACATGTCCATAGTACTTGACTAATTTTGTATTTGATTTAAGATGAAAACCCATGAATCTCAACCAACTCAAACTTTTTTATTTTGCAGTCAAGTATAAAAGTCTGAGTCATGCGGCCCAGGAATTAAATATTACCCAGCCAGCTGTAACAAAAGGGATTCAAAGACTTCAGGAATATTATGAGGTCCCTCTTGTTCATAAATTGGGCAAAAACATGGCGCTGACCCTGGCCGGTGACAATCTTTTTAAGATTGCAAAAAAAATATTTGAACTGGATGAGCTCGCAGATGACTGCATGGCCCAATATCAAAATGAAAACTTAAAGCACATTAAGATCAGCGCTTCTGAAAGCTTTGGGGCTTATTATCTTCCGGAATTTATCAACCGGTTTAATGTTAAAGCTCCAAAGGTCCGGGTCACCTTAGAGGTTCTTTCCAACCAGCAAGTCGTTGAAAACACAATTAACTTAAAAAATGATATCGGTTTTGTTTCTTTTCCCTTTAAAGATAAAAAATTAAACACCATTGAGATCGTTAAAGATGAAATAGTAATCATTATGAATCCGACCCACCCGTTGGCGCGAAAAACAAAGATTAAATGATGCCATTATTGAGAATATGCTTTCCTGGCACCATTCCGGGTTTAATGTTTATATTGGTGACCGGATTGAGCCTGATGATAAAGCCGGACTTGGCAATCTGGCAAGATATATCATCCGAGCCTGCTTTTCCCAGGAAAGAATGGTTTATGTCCCGGCAAAAAAATCTGATGCTGGTGTTGCCAAAGTTATTTATACATCCAAGGATAGAAAAATCCGAAAAGTGTTTACTGCTTTGGACTGGCTTGCCAGGCTGGTAACACATATTCCAAACAGATATGAGCATACTGTAAGATATTATGGCTTCTTTTCGAACAAATCCAGGGGAATGAGAAAGAAGGCAGACGCTGATGATGTA
>Ga0233447_1000498_pt1 | contig 43866 bp, 43 predicted proteins | sample SI_124_October20_3_FD_183014 | JGI IMG/M metagenome (GOLD analysis project Ga0233447, IMG submission 183014) | Seawater microbial communities from Saanich Inlet, British Columbia, Canada - SI_124_October2016_135_MG | ecosystem: Environmental > Aquatic > Marine > Inlet | place: Canada: British...
TTAGGGACAAGGCTCATATAATCTTTGATAGAACCATTATTATTTAATACAGCATCAATACCATTCCTAATCGATTCAACATTTGGCTCTACAAGCATAACCCAGTCATCAAATACTCCTTGCTCTATTGAATTCAGATTTTTTTTCGCTAATGCAATTACTTCTGGAATCCCACCTACATTTGTTGCCACAATAGGGCTTCCACAACATATAGCTTCTGCCACTATAATTCCATAGGGCTCAATTATTGATGGAATAATAGTAATTTTACTTGCCGCTAATTGCTTTGCCACGCCCGCGGGAGTTAATTCACCAAGTAGTGAAATACCATTTTTTATTTCAAGTTCCAACCTCTCTAATTCATTTTCATTCCCTCCAGCAATTAGTAAAGCAGAGTCAGTATCTTGCTGGAATGCTTTAAAAAGTAACTTAAGACCTTTCTTAGGTACAAAACGCGTAGCAGTAAAAATATGATTATATTTGTTTTCTTTTATATTTTGAGTCAAATAGAGTTCACCTACTCCATTATGTACCGTGAAACATTTCTCGGATTTATTTTGGGGGAAGATCTCTTGAAATTCATTGAGTAAATATTGAGAGCATCCAGTAATATATTCTGCTGAATAGAATAATTTTTCATAGAAATAGTATCTCAGAGTTTTCTTTTTGAGAATACCCATTCTTTCAACTTCATTGCCATGCAGAGAAATGATGAGTTTAAACCGAAAAATTAGCAGGAGCAAATAACATTCTATTATTTGATGATCCGGGAAATGAAGATTTACTATTGTAGGTTTAATTCGATTAAAATGAATTATCAGTCTTATCAGGGTCATTGGTTTGTAAAATAACCAGGCAAAAAATAAATCTATTCTTCCTGAGCGGAGATAATGAAATGGATTGGCTAAAAAAGTATACCTGTTTACTTTTATTCCACTAATGGTCTCACACGATTTTAAGGCTCTTGGGTATCGGTTGGTAATGACACTGACATTCCAGTTATTTTCACTTAAATATTTTCCAATTTCAAAGGTGGCTGATTGTAGGCCTCCAATAACAGGCAAGAATGATGATGACCAGATAATAATAATATTTCTTTTAAGAGTACTAATTAATATTTTCCTTACTAATTAATAAAATTTGCTATGGGGTGAATTAGAACAATCATGCATAAAAGAGAAACAACTAAATATTTATTAAACGAATATTTTTGAATGATTATTTTGTATACGTTAAAAAGTCCATGCATTATAAATACAATCATAATTGGAAAAAGACTTAGAGCATAACGATCAGCAACATTCTTCCAAGTAAAAAGGGTAATTAAAAAAAGAACTAAACAGGTTATTAATGTTATTAAATAGACAGATTTTTGCATATACATATGGTAAATACCGTAAAAGAAAAAAATGATGCCAATTATACCTAAATTATTATAAATAAGGTTAACATAAAATATCCCTGAATCAGTGGATGATAAATTTGAAATAATATTTCTATATTCCTCTGAAAGATGATGATATTGGGCGGCTGAACCAATCTTCATGTGGCGATACTCATACATAAAATCAGCAAATGATTTTTTTAATTCGATTAATGAAAATGGAGAAAATAAAACAAAACCAATTATAACAATAGATATTGTAAATAAATGAAATGGCGAAATAAGGAATCCTGCCCATTCATTTTGAATCAATTTGTTCCATAGACTAAAGAAAATTAGCAGTATCCCAAAAATCATAATCAATGAACTGAAATTGCTTAAACTTCGAATATATTCAATTTCCAGAATGCCATCTGTGGTCAGTCCCTTAAAATAATCCAAAAGAGATTGTTGATTAATTTTGGTCATCGCTGAAACCATCAGCAGGGACATACCGAGAGCTAATAAAACCTTTTTAATTTGCTTAATGGAGATAATTAATTTTCTATTTTTATGTACATACTCGGCTGAGACAAAAAGAAGCGCAGGAATCAGAAGCGCAGCGGTATATTTCATAGCAATTGAAATCCCAACGATGAATGCTAGTAAAATTATATATTTAAGATGCCAATCAGATTTAGAGTATAAGATTGTTAGGATTAAAATAAATAATGTAACAAAAAATGCCATGGGTACATCAACAATTGCAAAATTAGCATGCCTATATAGTGTTGTACATAACAGTGTTAAGACGCTCCCCAGAATGCCGAAGTAATAATTCAAATTTATTGAACAAATAATAAATACCATTGCTGCAACACCCGCAATGCAGGCCCGTGAAAAAGCCCAAGAAATGGAGTAATAATTTTCTTTAGTCAGTTCTCCTCTAAAATGTCCACCCACTTTATAAATTATTGCTAAAATATTCATATGTCCTGATGGATATCTAAAAAACTCAGGATTTAGTGAGCCATCAGAAATCCTTATAGCTGTTTCAACTACATTTGGTTCGTCAATGTGAGCAGGGATATCCTGACCAGGATTATTGAAAATTGATAAAATTATGAAAGCAGTACAAAAGATTAAAACGCCATTGAAAGTTGTTTTTTTAATTAAATATTTAAATTCCACTTACTTTTTTTCTTTTTTTATTGGATCGAATTTTTTTTATTTAAATCAGCCCAATTAAACATTCTTACTTTTGTCGGGATAGCGTTATCACAGCAAACATGGCCCAAGATGATTCTTTTAATCGTTTCTCCAAATAACGCACCGGTTTATACACCCCACTTGGTAAAAAACTCCGCATTGATATACCGCCGGAAAGCAGGTAAGATATTGGCATTATAGGTTTAATATTAAGGATCTTCAATTTTGGATATTTATCTGTAAATACTTTTCTATCTCGATTAAAAATTACCCAAGGGAGCGCACCATTTGCACCAGAAAGAGGTCCAGAACTTTCAATAATCCAATCTTCAGCCTTGGGCTCGAATTTTTCGTGATGCAAATGTAAATATACCCATTTTGACCATGTTGTATTCCAAGGTTCAATCATTACAAGTTTACCACCCGGCCGTATAACGTGGGAAGCTTCAGAAAAAAATAGATTACAATCGGGAATATGATGGAGTACATCGGTCATAGCAATACCATCCAGAGATGCCACGCTTCATCTCGTGCAATAATACCTCGTTCAGGTAAACCATACCACCGCATGGCAAAGCCAACCATCATTAGAAATAATAAGATCCCCACTATTTTCCCCTTACTGAGATGTAATTGAAATAATTGTTTATCTGGTGATAACATTATAATAAATAATAAGAGCTTTTGGTGACCTGGTATTATTGCTATTCAAATTAAAATAATATTGATGGTAAATTATCATTTCTATATAAAATTATTTTGATAAACCATTAAAGATCAAATATTTAATTTTTTAAATACCCTTTCTGAAATCAATTTTATAAAAGCCATAATAAAATACCAGAATCCTGGAACATAGATTTGATCTACTATTTTTTGTTGCATTTTGAATATTTTCTTTCACATATAACTGGGGATTACAGTTAACAGCTCAGGCAGATCCAAATTCTTGGTCATTTTTGTTGCAACAAATCCTGGTTTAACAGTCATAACATGAATATTTTATGAACTGAGGCTATTTCACAATCCAGACAGATACACTGTGATAACTGCTTTAGCGGCTCCATATAAATCTCATAATGTACTATTCTGAAACTTTTTTAATAAGATTCTCTTTTCAGAATTATTTAAATAATATCCATTTTCAAAATTCTTATTTATATCAATGTCTTTTGAACGTAATGATAAATTGTCTAAAATACTATAATAGATATTTTGATTACCATGTAACCCATCAATATAATAATTATCGTCAAATTCATCAATACGCGTATAATCGTAAAAATTAAATTCATTTTCTTTGAATAATTTATGTAATAATATTTTGGATTTTTTTAAATAATCATATCTTCCACTATTATCCATAATTAAGTTTATAGAATTTGGGAATGGTGGGAAAAATCCAATTAATTCTATATTATTATTCTTACAAATCCGTATTATTTCTTTTAATGCTTGAATCTCAGTTTTCTTAATATTTTCACCAAATTGAAACTTTAGAACACCATCATTTATACGTAAAATTGTGTTTTTTTCATCAATAAACTTTTGCCTATTTATTATCTTATAAAATCGTTTTCCATAAAACCATGACCCATCACTTCTAAAACCATGTAAGTTTGTTACAGCTTGACTTCCAATTAAGTTTATTCCATTAATAGAATCATAGCCTGGATTCAAGTAGTTTAAATTGTTATAATAATCTTTATAATAGTTATAAGTATCACTTTTATATATAGAGTTACTATTATAATCATTTTTTTCTCCATTAGGATAATTGTCATTAAGCAACCATTGATCTATTCCCAGAATTATTACTTTTGGTTTTTGATATTGTATAATATATTTTAGTAATAAAAGATAATTTTCATTTCCATTACCCATATGACATAAGTTGAAAAAATCAACATCTTCGCTAAACATTTCTTTTCTAAATTGATTTACCCTACTTGATCCAATTACAATAATATCGAAATCTTTGTCCAAAATAGTATCTAACTTATATTTAAAAATTTCTTCAATTGTATTCGGATGATATATATATCCACAATTTGAATTATGCACATATTCCAACATTGATAATTTTGAAATAATTGGCGGCAATATAATTAAACCATGTAATATAATTGGTGGGAAATAATATATTAAAAAGTATATAATGAATTTTTTAATCATTCAGAATTGGAAATAAATAAATTTTGTTGAATTATTGTAATTTTGTATAAGCATATTGATAATTACTATTATAATTGAATAATTTATTAAAAGCTCTACATACCTATATTTTGGTAATACTATTATATTCAATCTTCCATTTTTCCTAAAAGCCCAATCTAAAACAATAATAATTAATACATATATAATGCCACTTCGATTATCTGAAGGTATTTCTAATTTTGAAAACAATTTACCTAAATATAAAAACGCATTTGAAATAGAATCACTTCTAAAAAACACCCAGGCAATTGTCGTAGATAGATAAGTTAACATTATCTGGAATACTTCTTTAATTGATGGGAATATGCCCTTATCTCCAACTATACCATTTACATGCTGACGATTTTTTCCCAAAAGAAAATTTGGAATATAAAGTAAGGCATGTGTCAAACCCCACATAATAAAAGTCCAGTTTGCACCATGCCAAAAACTACTTACGATAAAAATTATAAAAATATTCCTTATCGATCTCCATCTGCCTCTCCTTGACCCACCAAGTGGAATGTATAAGTAATCCCTAAACCAAGACGATAAAGAGATATGCCACCTTCTCCAAAATTCACTAATATTTCTTGAAAAATAAGGAAATCTAAAATTGGATTTTATTTCAATTCCAAATAGTTTTGCTGTACCAATAGCAATATCAGAGTAACCACTAAAATCACAATAAATTTGAAAAGAAAAATAAATCAATCCTAAGAATAACACTCCCCCATCTAAAGTTTGGAAATTATCAAATGTATAATCCACTCTCCATGCTAAAGAATCTGCAATAACTACTTTCTTAAACATTCCCCACAGAATTAATCTTAATCCTTGCACTCCTTGATCATACTTAAACACTCTCTTCGATAGTAACTGAGGCAGTAGGTGAGATGCTCTTTCAATTGGGCCAGCAACCAGTTGCGGAAAAAAACTCACAAAGGCTGCAAAAGAAATAAAATCTTTAGTGGGTTTAAGTTTTTTGAAATAAATATCTATAGAATAGGACATTGTTTGAAATGTATAGAATGAAATACCAACCGGCAGAATTACATTTAATGTCCAGACACTTTTTTGTTCGTATCCAAATGAGCCCAATAAATCAATCCATGATTCAATAAAGAAGTTGAAGTATTTAAAAAATACCAATAAACCGAGATTAAATAGTATACTTATCCACAAATAGGTTTTTTTAACTTTGTTATCCTGGCTATCATAAATCTTCAAGCCAACAAAGTAGTCAACAACAGTAGAAAGGAATATCAAAGATAAGAATCTCCAATCCCACCATCCGTAGAAAAAATAACTACTAATTAAAATTAATAGATTTTGAAGTTTTAAATCCTTTTTAAATACAAACCAATACAATATAAAAACGGTTGGTAAAAAAAGAAAATATTCTATTGAGTTGAATAGCATCTAATGATATCTAATAACTATTTATTATAGGAAATGGTTTGGGGTTCATTTATACCTATTGAAGAATGTCAAGAACTCCAATAATTAAACCATCCCTGAAGGTAATATTCCCTTTAGAATATCAACGTGAGTTAATTCCAAAGATGAAAGGATTTGTGTCAGATGATATAAGTTGATGAATTTTCTAATTTTAGATTTCACCAAATTCAATTTTATATTTTAAAAACCCTAACAATATTTTTTGTACTTATTAAATATTTAATTTTTTAAATACCCTTTCTGGAATCAGTTTTATAAAGGCCATAATAAAATACCAATATCCTGGAATATAGATTTGGTCAGCTCTCCTCTGCTGCATTTCGAATATTTTCTTTCCCACATAATTGGGACTTACAGTTATTAGGCTAGGCAAATCAAAATTCTTAGTCATTTTTGTTTCCACAAAGCCAGGTATTACTGTCATAACATGAACATTTTTTGGAGAAAGCCGGTTGCGAAGGCCAGATAGGTATGTAGTTAAAGCTGCTTTTGCAGATCCATAGGTGTAGTTTCTTTTTCGTCCTCGATCACCGGCAACAGAGCTAACAGCCACAATAAAACCATCTTCTTTTTCTTCAAAGTAATTTGCAAAAATATTTAGGAGGCTCACAATACCTGTAAAATTAGAATCAATCACAGTTTTGGTTTCATTAAAATCCATTTCACTTTTTTGTTGATCCCCTAATAACCCAATAAAACAAATAACACCATCTGGCTTTTGTTGGAAAGATTTAAAAAATTCCGTATGAGATTTGAAATCTAATATATCCAAATCATAGAGATTTATTTCACAGCCATAATCATCTTTTAATCGGTCTCTAAATGTTGACAACTCTGTAATAATATTTCTTCCTGCTAAATTTAGGTCCCATCCATTTTTTGCATAAAATTCAGCTGTCGCTTTCGCCATATCACTTTTAGCGCCAAGGATTAAAACTAGTTTCATTTATAACCCAAGTCTTTTTGATTGGTGGGATTGAAATTTGATTTCCAAATTATCTTGATGCCGCAGCCTACGGAACTCTTTAATCTTTGCATACCCAGATTCAAAATTTTCCTCTTTAATTCTGGCATCTTTAGCGAGGTAAACTCTTCCCTCATATTCTAATACAATTTTATCCAATTCGTCCAATAAGGGGAACAATGCAGGCTGATTTTTAAAATCCAAAGCGAGTGTAAAACCTTCCATGGGAAACGAAAGATAATTTTTATTTCTTGGCCCAAATAATTTTAGAACAGCCAATGGTGATCCTTGGCCGGATTCTGAAATTATATTTAATATTTTTTCCATTCCCTCTTTACTTTTTTTTAGTGGCAATACAAATTGATATTGTAAAAATCCTGATTTTCCATAAAGCCTATTCCAATTAAGTATTTGATCCAAAGGAAAAAAGAATCTGTTTAAATCCACGACTACTTTTTTTGGTTCATCAAAACCAGATAGATGATAATACAATGTATTAAATATTTTAAGTGTAAGATGATTAATGAGCCATGAGGGGAGAAAAAACGGGATATTTAGTCTCGAATGATTATCTGTATTATATCCGCTTAATACCCCATTCTTTAAAAATTCACCCGTAATTAATACGCCCCGTCCCAATTTGTTTCCCTTTGCTGTACAGTCAAGCCAGGCAACAGAATAGCGCTTAGAATCGTATCTATGAAAATGAGAAAATAATTCATCAATATTTTGGGCTTTATAGGAAATTTGTTCAATGAACCTGGATTGAACCTGTATCATTTTGATTGTGGCATTTAATATCACTCCTGTTAAACCCATACCGCCGCACGTAGCTTTAAACAGATCAGAGTTTTCCTGATGGGAACATTGAACTATATCCCCGTTTTGCAACATGAGATCAATGGAGATGATGTGCTGGCTGAAACAACCATCAACATGATGATTCTTTCCATGAATGTCCGCAGCGATTGCACCCCCAATCGTTACAAATTTTGTACCGGGTACAACGGGTGGAAACCAACCAAAAGGGAGAACATGATCTATCAATTCTCCAATCTGGGTAGCAGCGTTGAATTGCCCTATACCGGTTTCTTGATTAAACTCAATTGGATTTATCGGATCATTGTAGTGTATCATATGCTCATTCAGAGCATTGTCACCATAACTCCGCCCATTGCCATAAGGAATAACTGTTTCATTTGCATTAATAGCTTCAATTAAATGATCCTCAGTTGAGACCTGTGTTAATTCCCCTTTTATTACTGGGAAGTTCCCCCAACCGGAAAAAGTATTATTTTTTCCCAAAAAAAGTATTATTCATTAGAAATAAAGTACCCAGGCGAAGGATGAAATCCATAAAAATAGTACCAATTGAATCCCAGTATCACGGTATAATAGTTTCATTGGGTCACCCCCCAAGTTTTTAACAAAAACCAATTGTAGATAGCGCATAAATCCAAAAAAGACAAAGACTGACGTCAGATAAAGATTATTTCCAACCCTGGTAATATTTTCATCTGCGGTACAATAAAGTATATATGAAACGATTATAATCGGAACCAGCACAATGATAAGATTATCCACCAGAGTTATATTATACCCATTTAAGGACTCTCTTGTCTTCTCCTCATTAATAGCCAACCTCGTTAGGTCATCCCTGCGCTTGGCAAGGGTAATAAAAAGAGCAAGCAGGAAGGTCATAATAATGATCCACATGGAATTGGGAATTCCTGTCACAGTACTGCCTACATAAAGACGGATGACAAAACCAGTGGCAATAATTCCAATATCAACCAGAGCCATTTTTCGAAACACCAGGCAATAGGCAACCATGATAACCACATAGGACAAAGAGACATAGAATGTATCAATTGATAATTGGAAAATGATACCCAAGCCAAAGATAAGTAGAACGATCGCCATTGCTCCAGCATGGGCAATTGGGATTTTACCGGAAGCCAAGGACCTATTTTTTTTGGATGGGTGAGCACGATCATGCTCAAGATCCATATAATCGTTCAGGATATAAATGGAACTGGTTAAAAATGAAAATGAGATAAATGAAATCAAAGATTGCTGAAGGAGAACTATATTGCTGATTTTTCCTGCAAAAAATAAAGGTGAAAATATAATTACATTTTTAATCCAATTATTTATGCGAATTAGTCTAAAATACCTTAGTAACATTTATTAATTACTTGTCCAGAAACGAATATTTGATTTACCAGAATTATTAATCACTTTTATTACTTCAGGTGAATAATGAGTATTCATTTTATAAAGTTTAGCAGTATGATGGAAATACGATCCCTCATATTTGATAGATCCCGATACAAGTGGTTTATGAATCCAGTTATGGAACACATTTGATTCATTAATTTTTTCATCTCTGAACTCAGCAAATACATCCCAAATATTTTCACCATGAATAAGTGGAATTTGAACACGAGATAATTCCACAACGCCTACCGTTTCACCAACTTCAATCTCCTGACTGGAATTTTCCAGATTAAAAACAAGAATTGAGTCTGACATAACTTCAACTGAATCGCCTGGGTGAATAATGATTGATGATAAAATATCATTTTTTTTATCACTCTTAATTGGCAGCTCCAAATCTTTTAAGTGATGCTGCCACACACCAGCACTAACAATATTATCAGGTCCATCAACCTTCTTTTTTAGTAAATAAAGGAATGTGGGATAACTGACGTATGAATCATCCAGATAATAATCTTTATTTACTCTATTTAGAATCATATTTAGTTTTTCAACTCTATCCAGACTTCCACTACCAGCATTCCAGTTTTGTTCGAGCGTTAAGGGCGTATAAGATTTATAATCATTAAGTAATAAAACCAATCTTTCTTTGCCTTTGATCCAAGATTCTAATGAATCTATTGGCTCCCAGGTATAACTTATGATCTTATTAATCTCTAGATTCTGATTATAAAAGTTGAATGTTCCCATTGACCTACCATCTATAAGTATCTTCTGGCTATTTTCATACTTCAAATAATTATCTACTTTATCAATTACAAGATTCCAGTCTGTATTATTTTTTATGTAAGTACTTTGCATTCCAATCAACTGACTGATAAAAACAACCCCAAAAAAAAGATATGATATTAATGGGGATACGTATTTTGGCGCTTTTACAACTAATGCAATGATGATAGGATATAATAGCATCCCGTGTTTTGTTTGAAGTTGAGTAAACCCAGGTAAAGAAATAACTTGAAAAAAAAGATAAATCATAAGAAATGGCACAATACAGATTGCTGAATATTGTAAAAATAAGTCCTTATCATCTATAAAAATCTTGTACAACTGGTAAGCTATCAACATTAAAACCAATATAAACAATAGAAAGATTACAATCGAACTTGTTGGGGCAATATCATAGCCAAAAACCATTTGATACACAGCATAAAAAGGCTTAATAATGACTGATTTGGTAATCCCATGAACAATATCTGTAGTCATATCTATATTTGCATGGCCAATTATGTTTAACCAATTAAATAAAGTCCAAATAATTTTGGGTTTCGTTGCAATAACTAGAATAAAAAATAATAAAAGCATAAATAAGGTTAGTCGCAATTTTATATTTTGAATTTTTTCAAATATAAAAATATATAAAAAGTAGAATGCAAATTGAAGTGCATTTAATACATAAAAGAAATATGGACTAAATAATGCACCAATAAATCCAACTAGGAGCTTCTGGTTTGTATTTAGTTTTTTAGCCCAATGTATCAAGCATAAAAAAGTAATCGTAGATGATAAAAAATAATAAGAATAATATCTGAAGTAGATGGTTTCCTGTAATAGAAAACTGCTGGTTATTATTAATATGGAAAAAATTATAGCTTCATATTTATCTCTGATGAAATAGAGATACCAAAGAATAATACTTACCAGCGTAAATAGAATACTGGTGAAACGAAGACTGAAAATATTTTTGGGTGTTATGGGACTAAGTCTCTCAATTATCTGCGATACTACTACCTGATAGGGAATGGGTTTATGAATTTTTTCAATATCTAGAGTATAAAATTCATCACCAGTGAATGGTGTGTTTTTGCTTAAAAAATAAGATGAGCAAATAACTATAAGTATTGTGCTGATTAAATAAGGAAGCTTTTCCCTAAAAGTCATAAAAGAAATTAAAGTTCAAATATTCAATGTTTAAATCATTATAAAAAGGCAACCTTACTAAACGATCGCTAATATTTTCAGTTACTGGACAATCCCCTACTTTTCCACCAAGTTTTTTCCCCATTTCAGATAAGTGTAGTGGTATATAATGAAAAACTGCCATAATACCATTTTTTTTCAAATGCTGAATGAATAGATTACGTTTTTCAAGTGTCGGCATAAGTAGATAGAACATATGATAGGGCTGGTCACAGTATTCAGGAATAATTGGTAACCTGATATCATTTTCATTTGTCCAAGCATCCAATTTTTCATTGTAATGCTCCCAGATTTTCTTTCTTTTAGCTTGTATCAATTCACGCTTTTCTAGCTGAGCATATAATACGGCGGCTAAAATGTCAGATGGTAAATATGATGAGCCAATATCTACCCATGAATATTTATCAATTTCTCCCTTGAAGAACCTGCTGCGATTCGTTCCCTTTTCACGGATTATTTCTGCCCTTTCAATGTAATTTTTATCATTGATCAACAAGGCACCCCCCTCTCCACAGGAAAAATTCTTTGTTTCATGGAAACTTTGTGTTGCAAAAGTACCAAACGTACCTAAATACCTGTCTTTATATTTTCCAAACAAACCGTGAGCATTATCTTCTATTACGGGAATATCATATTTATTGGCAATATTCATAATGATACCCATTTCACAGCCCACGCCAGCATAATGAACTGGAATTATTGCCTTTGTTTTTTCCGTAATCAATCCTTCCAGTTGATTTTCATCCATATTCAGAGTATCTGGGCGTATATCGATAAAAATAGGGTTTGCGCCCCGTAGTACAAAAGCATTCACGGTGGATACAAATGTAAATGAAGGTACAATGACTTCATCTCCAGGCTGTATATCCAAAAGAATTGCTGCCATCTCCAAAGCGTGAGTACAGGATGTAGAAAGAAGTACTTTTTTTACATCCAATTCAACTTCCAATAAAGAACTACATTTTTTTGTAAAAATGCCATCCCCTGAAATATGTCCAAGAGAAACTGCATCTTGGATGTATTTAAGTTCATTTCCAGCTAAACTGGGTTTGTTAAATGGAATTTTTAAGCTAATTATTTATAAATTATATATAATTGTTGAATACCAAAACCTCCACCAGAATATTTTTTTCCAAGTTGAAAAAAATCTTTATTGATCGGATTCGAATATCCCTCATAATCATCGAATTCTGTGATCAATTCACGTAAAAACCTAGAACCTAAATAGTAGACTGATGAAGTTTCTTTACATTCATACTTATAATTGTTTTCATTTAAAAATTTATCTAAAAGTGCCTTCTTTATGTACCGATTGAAATCATGTTCATAGAGTGGTGGAAGATTTACCAGTTGTCTCATAGAGTTAAGCAATACTAAAGGTTCGTAAAATGCCTCCGATAGAATGACTATACCTCCTTTTTTTGTTACCCGCAGTAGTTCATTTATGGCAATTTTTTGGTCACTCCATGTTGGAATATTGATAAGGACCCTTGTTGTAAAACTTACGTCAAATTTTTCGTCAGCATATTTTAATTTTTTTACATCCCCTATTTCAAAAGACACCTTATCTTCTACCTTCAATTCATTCGCAGATGCTTTGGCATTAGTTATCATACTTTGTGCAAGGTCGACACCAATTATTTTTTTTGGATTGTTATTTATGTAATGGAAAGTAGAGTAACCGTTTGCACATCCAACATCTAGTACAAAATACCCTTGATGTATATATTTTGAAATCTCTTCTATTTCTATTTCGATTGCATATCTATCATCCCATGATGCTTTATGAGAATTTTCAAAGATTTCACCCTGTTTTTCCCAATATTCTTTGATAAAATCATTCAAGATATGTCTCCTTTTGATATTTTATTACATATTGCGGTTTATTCATTGTCCTAAAATGTATTCTTGCCAAATATTCACCAATGATTCCAATCGCTAGAAGTTGTGCACCAGAGAAGATGGCTATAATAGACGCTATAAAAGGAAATCCTGGCACAGGAGAACCCTCTAGAAGAAAACGGCCTGCAACATAAAGAAGGACAAATAAACCAAAGATTGCTAATATAAATCCAATTATACTGGCAATCTGTAATGGTAAAACACTAAAACCAGTCACCATATTAGCAGCATGCCTAACTAATTTCCTGAATGTATAATTAGATTTCCCTTTTACTCGTTTTTCATGATTAACAGGAATGGCAGAAAAAGAGCTAGATCCCCAGGATAATAAAACATCAATCGAAATAAAAGAGCCTTTATAATCTGAAAAAGAGTCACGTAATTCCGTACGAAATACTCGAAAAGCACTCACATGCCTAGCTACTGATATCCCCATGGTAGTTTTCAAAGCCATTTTTGTCAACATAGAAGCTAAATTCCTAAATAATCCATGCTGCTCATTTTTTGGATATCCATAAACAACGTCATACCCTTGATCTAGTTTTTCCAACAATATCGGTATTTCTTCCGGTGGGTTTTGCAAATCATCATCCAGCGTTACTATAAACTCATATTTTGCCTGTCGTATCCCACAAAGCAATGCATTATGCTGGCCATAATTTTTATTGAAATCAATACATTTAACATTCTCATCATTTTCAGCTATGCTATGTATAGCATTGGAACTATTATCTTGGCTTGCATCATTAATAAAAATAATTTCATAATCAGAACAATGTGTAATTAATGATTTTGTCAACCTACTATATAACTCTTGTAAAGTTTTCTCACTGTTGAATACTGGAACCACAGCAGAAATAGATGGCATTTGCTTATTATTATCCATTTCGTTCATCCTATATGCTGCGAAATATTTCCCATTTCCATAAGGCCCATATAGTTATGATATCCATGATAATAAGATTGAGCATTAAGTAATTTTTATTAAAAATATTAGAATTAAAATTTGATTTATCTGTTGCTAGGATTAATAACATTACGTAAAAGGGCATCAATTTCTGATGGTTAATGGTAGTTGGCCAAATTATCGTCCATATAATAATTCCAATGAAAACTAAAATTGAGATAAATATCAAAGGATTATTAGATTTTTCACGGATTTTGAAGATTAACCAAAATGGGAGACAAAATAAAAGACAACCAACATACCTGATGCTAATTATACTTACTTCAGTAATTGATATGGGTATCCTTTTCAGAACAGATGGGGAATATTTAAGGATGTACTCTTGATAGGATTTAGGGAGAGAATTTTCCCCGTATTTTTCTTTATAATCCATTACTTCAGACCAATTGACCAAAGGGGCAAATAAACCTATCCCTTTGCTATTTGATATCATTTGTGAATAAAAAGTCCATTGAGCCCAGTTAAACTCTGGGTCATCTGTTTTATAAGTCCCTGATTTATCAGCGTATGAAATAAATAAGAATTTTGGTATGTATGTTCCTTGATTATGGGAAAAATTATTAGTTATTATTTTAGGGTAATTAAATAATGATACGATCAAAAGACTAATAAAAAAACTAATAATAATTGGGTTAAAAATATTTTTCATTTTCCAACCTTCTCGGTAAACTAAAAATATATAAAAGGATAAAATTAAAACTGGAAAATATATAATGAAATGCGGTCTGGACATGATAAAAATAGAATAAATAATTACCATGAACATTGGTTTTATTCTTTCTCCCTTTAGATACAAGTAACATTCCGAACATAAAATAAAAAAACTAACTGCAAAAAAACTGTCATTGGTACCATAAAACAATCCTCCTGTTGTCCCAATTAACATCAAAAGATGTATTATGAATATATTTTTATCATTGTGAGCTAAGATATTTTTTCTTACGTATAAATAAAGAATTAACAAGAATACAATTATTGCATTTGCTATCCTAAGCGATATAGAAATATCATTTAAAAAAGAATAAATAAAGCTCGAAAAAAGAGTGAACGGTATTGATATCCCATTAATAACAGATAAATCGTAACCGTTTGTTAAAAAATAATTCAAATCTCTAGTAAAAAACCATTCGTCCCCTAAATTTTTTTTAAATAAAAATACGTTATCAATAAATTGGATTGCAAAGTAAGCGCATGATAAAAATAAAGAAATCTTTATTATCATCTTATTCATTTCCTTATTGGAAAATATAACGGATAATATTGAATTTATTTTTTTAAATATATAAAACACTTATTCTACTTCATTTTCAATGATGAATCTTGGCCTTTTCTTAACATCAAAAAATATTTTAGATAAATATTCACCAATTAGCCCTAATGCGACTAATTGAATACTACTAAAAAACCATATGGATAATACAATAGATGCCCATCCAGGTACAATTCCCCCGGTAACAAATTTTGCATAGAGAACGTAAATGGCCCACATAATGGATACAAATGTTGAGAGTAAACCAATAAATAATAAAAATCTTAGTGGTTTAACTGTTAGTGAAGATAAACCATTGTATGCAAGATTGAACATTTTGAATAAATTATATTTTGTCTTTCCCAGTTCTCTTTTATTTTGATGAAATTTAACAATCGATGTCTGGAAACCTAAGTCAGACACTAGGCCACGAATAAAGATGTTATTTTCACTGTGTTGCAATAATGCTTTTAATGCATTCTTTCCCATTAACCTAAAATCTGCGTGATCCTCAATTAATTTTCCACCAAGAATTTTTAATATTTTATTAAATAAAACTCCAGTAACCTTTTTAATAATTGGCTCTCCCTTTCGACTATTTCGAATACCAAAAACTATCTCTGACCCTAAAAAGTATTTTTCTATCATTTTTGGTATGGCATTAATATCTTGTTGTAGGTCTGCATCGATGGTAACTACAAAATCACATTTATCATTTACCCTTGTCAAACCGGCAAGTAAAGCATTTTGATACCCGAAATTTTTTGATAGCTTCAAGCCTCTTACACTTTTATGCTTTTCGCATAATTGTTTAATTATAGCCCAGGTATCATCATTACTTCCATCATCTACGTAATAGATATATGAAGAAGAGTCAATTAAATTTTCATCAACAAGGTTATTTAAGAGCATGAGTAATTCACCGTTAGTCTTTTTTAGGACTTCTTGCTCATCGAAACAGGGAACAACTAGTACTAAACACTTATTATCTTTTTTATTCATAACAGAGTTATATTAATCATAATTTAAAACAATGCTTATCAATTTTGGCATAAAAAGTAAAATGGAAATTATGTTTTTCTTGCTAAGATATAGTATTGTCCACCTAATGGTATCCAACCTAGATAAGGCTCAACTAGCCTCAATCGTGAAAATATTTTTGGAAAAAATAGAGAATATTTCGATGTTAAAACTTCAAAAGATAATATTTTTATCAATTTTTCCATATTATTCCGAGATATCAGCTGCGCATCTTGGTCAAACACACATGATGAAACCATTCTTTGAGTAATTGGATTATAAGGATTGTGCTCGAAAATACATAGAATTCCTTTAGGGGTAAGGCATCCATTGAGTCTCCTTAAAACAGCTAATCTTTCATCAACAGGGATATGATGAAAAACACCTGAACAGAAAATTAAATCAAAAAGGTTATTATGTAATTGTTGATCTGGAATAATATCAACATATGGATGCAAATTACTGACAATTGACAAACTACTTTCAGATATATCTGTAGCCGAAATATTTGCTTTAGGAAAATTATTTTTAAAATAAGGCAAGCTTAATCCAATACCACATCCAAAATCGAGAATAGTTTTGGGTTGAGTATCAATATTAAGGGCTAATAAATCAATTTTATATTTAATGAAATAGTCCCGATTAGAAGCAAAGAAACCATATATAGTTTCCTGCTCTTGTAAATCCCTACAGTATGAATCAGCATAATCGTCAAAATTCATAGTAGTCAATTATAATTTATTTTAAAATAATTAGTTATAAAATTGATTTGGTTCAATTTTCACACATTGATTTATTCAGCCTGCAGTAATTCAACAATGAAAATATTTCGTTATCTGCTAATTTTGAGGTGAAACCCAATTGCCCTATTTTTCCTGTTGATAAAATATACTTAAGCCAGATGGTAATAAAGGAATATCTGAATTCTCCATCTTTATTTATAATCATATATACTTTTGATGGATCTGTTATTGGTGAACCTTCCATTAAATTTATATGAAGGCTCATTCTAACACCATTAGTTGATTTTTTTATTATTTTTATACTATCAATAAAGTCTTTTGTATTACAAATAATGCTTATGCTATTGACTATACCATAATTAATACAATCAATAATATTATTTGATATCTCTTCTCCAAGACCATAGTCATCTGCATGTACATGAATAACTCTATTCATTTATTATTATTTTGAATACTAGACATAAGATTTATTTGGCCTAATTCTCACACTTTGGATTATTTAGTCTGCAGTAATGCAACAATGAAGATATCTCATTATCAAAATAATTAAATTTAAAACCTAATCGTTTTATTTTTTCTGTTGATAAAATAAAATGTTTTGGTTTATCCATCTCTTTCGATGGTTTATTTTTAATGATTTGGCAATCAAAATCAAATCCATCTTTTAATTCTTTCTGTATTCTTCTGGCCATATCAATAATCCGTACTGTATTTGAACTACCCAGATTATAAATATTTTGTCTTCAATCGTATAGGTCTTATTTTAACCAGGGAATGAATTATTTATCTTGATTCCAGTATGAGCTAGATGTGAGTCCACTGAAGGCCCTTAGGTGAGTAGTGTTTCATTTGTGCTCCTCATTTTTGACGGTGGAAAGATCTCAAGCACACAATGTATTAGTCTCGTTCACAATATATCATATATGTTAGACCTAAGAGTTTAATTTAAAAGACAATACAATATTGAAAATATAGATTTATTTAATAATATAAATATTATTTTCTCCAATATTAATTTTCTTCCTATATTTTTCTCCAAATACGATTGGATTTATATTAATTGAAAAATCTGCTCTCGCCTGAAACCATTTTCTATTTGTATTATGTTTTGACCTTTTGTTATCATGAATAGATATCATCTTAATATTTTTATTAGAAAAATATGGTATTGTAAGATGAGTCCAGTAATCACAATACCCCACTTGTAAATTATATTCTTCGAAAACTCTATCTAATTCTTGAATATATTCGGGGTAAATTGAATAATGAAATTTCTTACCGATAGTCAAAAAATTATTAGCAGTAAAAATATTAATTATAACTAATACCATCAATAGCAAAATGCTATTAATCTTATAATAAAAATAAGTTTTAAATTTTATTAAAAATATAAATGGACCTATAAAATATAAAATCTGCATATATCTAAAATTAATATTGGGTGCAGTAATACAAAAACTGATCATGGTAAAGACAAAACTGAAAAAATAAAATACAATTAAAGCATCATGAATTACGATTTTTTTTGTTTTAGGACTATTTTGTATGATAATTATGGGAATAAATAATAATGGAGGAATTACCATTAAATTCTGTAATAAATTAGAATGGTTTAAAAAGAACTCTTTAATATGATATAGTCCAACATAAAAAGTATTAAAAGTAAAAACTACGTCTGATACGTGAGCTCTTGGTAAAAATTTGTTTTTTATAAAAACACCAATAAGAGAGAAGATTATAATTAATAAGTAAATGAAATAATACCTTTTAATAAATTGTTTGTCTATTACAATTTGTGTAATAATAAATGGAATGATTAATTGAGGTAATAATAGTACATTTTCTATTGTCAAAAAAATAATAATAGGTAAAAATACAAAATATCTTGTTTCAAGATATTTTGTATTTAATAGTTTAACTAAAACAAAGAGAGTAATAATCACACTCATAATATTACCATCTACAATAAATAATTGCAGATATGGATACTCAAAATTATTTATAAAAAATGTTAAAAATATTGCAACTATAAAAATAGCATGTTTGAGATTATAATTAATTACTAATAATCGTACAGCCAAATACATGTATAATGTAATTTGGGTTATTAAAAATAACATAATCGTTAATACACTACTTCCCATGAACCAATAATAAATACTAAATATAGTTATCATTATTATCATTGGTCCAGCTAAAGACCAATCAAAATAGCTCCCACCATTATCAATTATATCTATGGCAACCATCATAACAAGAATTCTATCAGAATTAAAATAGGTGTCTAAATATTGATTTTCACTAGGAAATTGGGATTGTAAAAATGAAATTGAAAAAATTATCATTTGAGAGAAGAGAAGAATAAATAATATTATACTAATTAAATTTTCTTTTAAATAAATTTTATCAATTATTTTAGTCATTATTATTTTTTTAAATTATAATTAATCTTGCTGGCTTACTATCTATAAATGTAGAATAAATAAATATCTGTGATTCGCTAAAAACAGGAGTTTCAATCTGAGTTATTTATAAATTTACCAACCACTTCCAGCACCAGTACCATATTCAGAAATAATTTTATTTCTTAATTTTTTATTCGTATAAATAGCATCGCCCCATCGAATTTGACCAGATCTTGCTTCGTTTATATTATATAAATTAAATAATTCATAATCATATTTAGTAAGAAAATCTGCTATTTTATAATATTTTGTATGTTCCTTATAAAGTGGAACGACTTGCCATTCAATATAAATCAACGAGATATTACCTTTTTCTAAAAGGCTTTTTTTCCCCTTTAAAACATCCAATTCTGATCCTTGTACATCAATTTTCAATATGTCGATACTATCTATATTATTCTCTTAGTTATATCCATAAGTTTCTGTACTTTTAAAAAAGGGGTCACAGTTTTCTCTTAAATTTGTTTTGAACAGAAGCAAATAAAAGGAGAAGAACCATGACCCAAAGAAAAGATACAAATAAAAAGCTAAATGATTCAGACTTTTTAAAACAAATGGTAGGAACCTACTTACAAGAGTATTTAGAGCAAGAGATGTCTCATCACTTGAATGCTTTGCCCTATGAAAGGACAGGGAGCCGTCTCGGCCATCGTAACGGGTATAAACCCCGGCAGTTGAATACCCGGGTGGGTAAGCTGTTTTTATCTGTTCCACAAGATAGAGATGGTTCATTTTCAACCGAACTGTTTGACCGATATCAACGGAGTGAGAAAGCATTGATTGCCTGTCTTCAACAAATGGTCATTAAAGGCGTTGCCACCCGAAAGGTTAAAAAGATTACAGAAGGTTTGTGCGGTCTTACTTTTTCCAAGAGCCAAGTATCGGAGATTGTGAAGAAACTCGACACAGAGATCCAAGCCTGGCTTAACCGGCCTTTGGATGATGAATATATTTATGTGTTTGTGGATGCCCGCTATAATAAGGTTCGTAGAGATCATAAGGTTGAAAGTCATGCTGTGCTCATTGCTAAAGGAGTTAACAAAGACGGGAAACGAGATATCATTGGTGTAGATGTCTGCAACAATGAGAATGAGACCAACTGGTCCATGTTCTTTAATGGGCTCAAGAACAGAGGCCTTAAAGGCGTTCGTCTTGTTATTAGTGATGCCCATCCGGGACTTGTGAAAGCCATAGAAGAAGACTTCCCCGGTTGCCAGTGGCAAAGGTGCCAGGTCCACTTTAAAAAGAACATGTTGGATAAGGTAAGAAACAAGGATAAAGCATGGGTGAAAAAACGATTAGATGATGTCTTTTTAGCACCAGATAAGGAAACAGGTTTTAAACGACTCCAGGGATTTATTAATGATTTATCAGAAAAATACCCAGATGCAGCTGATCTATTGGAAACTGCAGGTGAAGATGCTTTAACCTGCTTAAACTTCCCTGACCAACATCGGCGAAGAATCAGAACCACAAATAGTTTAGAGAGATTTAACCAGGAAATTAAACGACGAACTAGTGTCCTTCGTATTTTTCCTAACAGAAACTCTGCATTAAGACTCATTGGAGCTTTATGCATGGAACAAGCAGAAGAATGGATAACCGGGAGACAATACTTGGATATGTCATTGCTTGAAAAGAAAAAAGAAACCAAAATCATAAATCAGCCTGCTATAAAAATAAAAGTCGCGGGCGGAGAAGCTGTGACCTTTTGAATAATTTTACAGAACATTTTGGACTTGACCTGTAACATGGTATTACTAGTCCGATTAATATTTTCCTATGTCTATCTAACATTTAATTAGTATGATATTATAATATTATTGATATACTTATACAATTGATGATTAAATCCCTGAATCGGAAAATATTTCTTCCAGAGATTTCTATTTTTCTGTTGTAACTCTATAAAATCAGAACTGCTAATATTTTGATGAAATTCTATAATTTTATCACCTATGTTATTTATTTCTGTTTCTTCAATCCAAATACAATGCTCTTTCCAATTTATTTTGTCTTCAAATGGTAAAACACAATCTGTATTCACAAATATTGGAATTCTCCCCAAACAAAGTGTTTCATAAAATCGAATTGAATAATTACCAGCCCCCCTCATACAAACTGTATAATCATTATTTACAATATTATTTATAAATGCTATTCGCGCTTTTTGATTATTATCTCTTATTCCAGATGCAAATCGTTTTCTAATAATTATATTTGAACTAATCCTGACATCATTAATTATTTTCTTTAGAATAGTTTTTCTTTTTAATAAATATGGTAAAATAAAACCAGGTTTATAAATACTTTTGTTAAGGATATAATTAAGTCGTATAAATATATTAGTTAATATTAATATAATAAGTTTTATTATTGGATAATCTGCTATTCCGATAAAACCAACTGTAGGCGTTTTTGATTTTTCTCTAATAATAAGGTTTCCTGAAAAATATTTATCTAGTAAATCAAATTTCAAATCCCCAGGCATGATCAATTCATTTTTACTGTTATTAGATTTATATCCAGCATTTTTTATCAATAGACAATTTGGTTTTATATAGTTTACATCATTATCACCATCCACCCATATAAGAACTTTTTTATTGTGTTTATCCATTTTTTTTACAAATGAATCCACCAATTTCATACTGTTATTATTAATATAATAATTCAATGTCATCGGAAGAAACCCAATATCAGCTTCATTTGGATTCTCAGTTAATTCATAATAAGCCTTATAAAATTGAAAGTCTTTTTCCCACTTTGACCATTCAGCTGTACCGTCTCCCCAATATGCTCTTATAGGATGGACCAAATAATTCACCCAATCCATTTCGGAAGCATGATTAGTTTCCGTATAAATACGTATTGGCTTAAGCACTTGGTTGCAATCTTTGAATTGAAGACCCAATTCGATTTGCCATATTTATGATCCAATATGTTAGTATATCAAACCCATTTAATAGAGAATTCATTTTTTTTGCTTTTTGGATTGCGTCTTGCAAGGGAATCCAAGTCCAAGATGCGCACCATTTTAATACTGACATAAATGAATCTATTCTAATAGGATAATGTGAATACATATTTTCCCATTTATTACGGACCAAATAATGAGCACGACCATACATATAATGTTGATATATCAAACCCTTCCAGCTTGGACGATGTAAATGCTTTACTTTTATATCAGGAATAAATAATACATCCCATCCTTTTTGAATAGCTCGCCAATTATAATCCACATCTTCGCCTCGGAATAAGGATTCATCATATTCCCCCACATCTTGTATAACTTCTTTTTTATAAGACGAATTAACCCCGGCAAGACTACGAACTTGCGTCATTGTGTCATGATGGGGAAAGGTTGCAATATCTGCAATTCGAGATAAATATGATTGTCCACCGGCATCAATCACATTACCACCAATCACGCCTGCTTTGGGGTACTTTTGATGATATGCTACCATTTTAGCAACCCAATCTGGAAATGGACGAGCATCATCGTCGGTTTGAAGGATTAAATCTCCACTGCATTGTGGCAGTCCAACATTTCTACTTGCTGAAAGATTTGTATTTTTTGTTTGGATAATTTTTAAAAAAGGGAATTCTTTTTGCCATTTTTCTAAAGTTTTCTGGCAATCATTTTCACCGCCACCGTTAACAACTATGATTTCATCTGGGCTACGAAATTGCTTTTTTAATAATGATTCCAGAGTAGCATTGATAAGGTTCGATCGATTGTAGGTGCATATGAAGACAGTGACCTTTGGAGATTTATTTAAATTTTTGATGCAAATACTAATAGATCTGACGTTTTATTAGACTTAATCAAATAAATATCGACTAAAGAAATAATAATATATGGGAGTTGTAATATCCGTTGAAATCTAATTTGTTTATCTCTTAATATTTCAAAAATTGTATGTACAAATAGACCTAATCCACCTAGGCTATAATAGTAAGCATCAATTTTTATACCAACTTTTGAAAACAATAACTTTAAATCTTTTAATGTATAACCATCCCTAAAATGCTCATCATGGATACCTGAATTTTTGTTAAATGTTCGGAAGTATATTCTTTTTTTTGTTGGTTTTGGAACTCTAATAATAACTGTACCACCTTCTTCAATTGAGTTAGTCATATTTAACAAAAAATTATAATCATTTTTCACATGCTCTAATACATGCGAACAAAATACAATATCAAATTTTTTATCTAATTTCTCATTTTCAAAATTGTGAAAAAAGGTGTTTGAATATTTATTTAGGTATTTTTTGTCGATCTCTACACCAGAATATTTATAACAACCATCTAAATCTCGAAAGTACTTTCGATACACGCCTTTATTGAACCCTACATCTAATACATTTATTTTATTATTATCTAATAATGTTTTATTGATAAAATAATGAAATGAAATAAGTCTATATATTTCACCAAAATGAATTATTTTCTCTTTTAATATATAAATAATTATTTTAAATAGTTTCAAAATATTTTTTAGCCATTGATTCTATAGAGAAATTCTCATGTACAAATATTTGACCTGCTTTCCCTATTTTTTTTCTTTTATTTTTATCCATTAGATTTAATAGAGATTCTTTCAATTCTATTTGTGATTTATTTTTCACTTTAATGACAGAATTTGATGTGAATATCAAGTCAAAAGGTGGAATATCATAAACGATGGACGGTACTCCACAAGCCATTGCTTCAAACAAAGATAACCCAAATGCTTCTCCATCACTCAAATGACAAAATATATCATAATTAGCGAAAATTTCTTCTATATTATTTTCATTATCTTTTAAAATGACAGATGAAGATATATCTAATTCAGATATTAAATTTTCCAGTTCATTTTTATATGCACCTTCACCAATTACACAATATTCAAATTTATTTCGCAATTCTTTGTCACCTAACAATCGAATGACATCTTGTATTCCCTTCCATTCTTCAAGAGCAGATATTGACAATATTTTTAACTTTTCCTTGTCTAAATAATGAGGCTTAGCATTGAATTTGTCAAAATCAATTCCATGATGAATAACGTTAATTTTTAATTTTCCAATATAAGGAAGCGCATCCACTTTGACTGATTCAGATACTGCAATAAAAGATAAATTAATATATTTCTTTCTAATTTGTTTAATGAATTCATAACGATGTGGAATTAAAGAAGCAGGAGAATGTAATACGTAATAAATATTCGATGATGATGGTAGTACAGATTCACCATGATATAAAAAATTTAAAATATATTGATTGGGTTGGTCAATTTTAGCCCAAAAATAATAGAATATTTTCGCAATCAATCCTTGAAAATATCTAGAGTATGGAACTGATCTTATTTTTATGTTATTAGTCCATTCTCCCCAAACAATTTTATCATCGCCTTCCCAAACATAAATGATTATTTTACACTTATAATCTTTAGCTAATTGGTTTGCTAAATTATAAGTGAACCGTTCAACTCCTCTTCTTAAGCGAAACTGAAAAGGAGAAATTATTACCGTCTTATTTAGCTTAAGATTCATAGAATTTCAAATATTTTGGTTTCAGCGTCTCCATTGAACAATAATTATGAATAAAGCTTCGTGCCTTGACACCAAAATCTTTTCTTAAATTATTGTCTAAATAAAGTTTCTCCATTATGTCCGTTAATTGGTCCACATTCCCTGGCTCAAATAATAACCCAGCATCACCATAATTCATTGTTTCCGGGATTCCTCCAATGTTGGATGCTATCACAGGTTTGCCACAAGCCATTCCTTGAGCCACAGTATAAGAAAAGGATTCATATATTTCAGAAGGTACAACTACAATATCTGCTTTTGCATAATAACTGGGTAAATCAACATAATCAACAAATCCAGGAAAAATTACTTTTTCAGTTAAATTGTCTTTTTTCAACATAGTCATACATCTTTTAAAAGATTTACCTCTCGGTTTACCAATATTGATTAATTGGATATTTGAGTATTTCCTTGCCAACAGTATAAAACCCTTAATTAATGTTTCTACTCCTTTCACACGCTCAAAACGACCCACATGTAGGATAGTAAATGTATCATTATCTTCAACATTTTTTGGGCTAAAATGTGTGGTATCTAATATGTTTGGAATTACAGTAACTTTTTTCGATGGTATATCATATAGAGCACAGATTTTTTTTTTTAGATCTATACTTGGCGTAGTAATTTTCCCTGCCCATTGAAAACACTTTTTTTCTCTTTCAAATGCAAACCATGTATCCACCCCTAATAATTCATCTTTGTGGAAATACTGTTTTAATAATCCGAAGGGTGTATGAGCCCTAATTACAGCATTTTTTCTTTTCTCTGGGTATTTCTTTAAATAATGATATCCTTCAGAATGAATATCCATAAATTCCACAATACCTGAATCAATATCTATCTTATCAGAAAAACGTTTAGAGATTGAATAATCTGAAAAAGATCTTAGCACATTTTTTAAAGTTGATAAATTAAAATTAATGAATGATGGAACGGATATTCCAAGATACTTAACATTTGAATTATTAAACGAATTCTTATTTATTAACGAGTGAAAGGATAAAATTCTAAAATCATAACTAGTTTGAAGGACTTGGCTTAAATAATAATTATGCATGGCAACTCCACCAGTAGATTCTGGGAAGCACCAACGGCTTACTAAATTTAGTTGCTTATTGACCATTATTATTAATAATGAAAATATATAGATGATAATTTATCAAAATATTTATGGTACTTACTTAAGCTTTGTTATTTTATATATACTTTGAGCATTCAATAGGTTTTTTATTCTATAAAGTGAATAATGAAAATTATTTATAATACAAGTAATAATTAATGTATTATACTGTGCCACCAATTTGATTTTTTTTAAGAAATAACTATTTTCAAAACAATTCATAAAACTAGTAATAAATAATAATTCAATATCAACTCTTTTATTTTTTGGTGAAATTTGAATTAATCTATACGCTAAAAAACAATAATTATTTTTCCATTCTAAGATATCAGTTGTTTTAGAAATACCATCATTCTCCTGGTTATAATATGTACCAATAAAATTTATAAAATCAATGGATCCATAAAATTTGCATATACTAACAAGAAGCAAATCAGTTGAAATAATACCAACGCAGTTCTCTTTATAATTATTAATTATTCTAGAATCATTTCTCAACATCATAACACTCGGGATAATAATTCTTTCATGCACGAAAGCAGATGTATAATTACTTTGTGAATGGTATCCCAATTTAGTCATAAATTTATGATGTGTGAGAATGGAGTTTGTATGATTTTCCATAAAACTCACTTGAATTTTTAATTTATTATTGTCTATCCAATAGTCATCACCATCACAAAAAGCTATATATCTCCCAGTACATTTTAATAAGGCATTTCTAGTATTTATTGCTAACCCAACATTCTTTTTATTTAAATGGAGTTTAATCTTATTATTTTTTTTTGCAATATTTAATAGTTTTTCTTTTGTTCCATCTGTCGAATTATCATCTGAAATAATAAGTTCAAAATTGTCAAATGACTGGTTCAATATGTTTACAATCGTTTTCTCAACAGAATCAAACTGATTGTATGTCAATATTATTACTGAAACCAACATATTGTTTTTTTCATTAATTTTTTGATTAGAAATATTTTTCCTAATAATACTGTTATAGAGACTTAATTTATGTTGTGCAATTATTTTAATAGATGCTTTTTGTAAAATACTTTTTCTCGCATTTTCGCCCATCCTAATTCTTAAATGTGGATTATTAACTAAAGTAATGATTTGGTCTGCTAAACATTTATAATCATTGACTTCAAAAAGGAAACCCGTTTTACCATGATCTATTAATTCTGGAATTCCTCCAACGTTGGTTGCAATTACAGGTAAGCCAGCAGCCATGGTTTCATAAATAAATAAGGGTGAATTATCAAATAAAGATGGTAAAAGAGCTACGTCACAATGATTATAGAGTTCTAGCAATTGTTTCCTAGGTAAAAAATCCTTAATTATAATATTTGAAGGAATCATATTATTAGAAATTGGTATATAGCCTACAAATTGAAATTCAACTTTATTATTTATTTTAGTATTAACTAATCGAATTGCCTTTATTAGTGAATCGCCGCCCTTGAATGGATCATTTCTTGAAGCAAAAATAAATTGAACTTTATTAGTCTTATTTATTGCAGTATATTTATTTTTTTCAATACAGAGCGGAATCATTTTTTTTATTTGGAACTTTTTGTTTTGCTCTTCCTCAACAATTTTTATCATTGCGTTAGATGGTGAAATAACCGCATCAGCTCTTGCGGAAGAAAATAAATTGATTTTTCTTTCCAAATAGTGACTTATTGGTATTTTTTGCATTGTTTGCTTTTTTATAGTGTAAGCAGAACAATGCAAATGTTCGATATATTTAAATTTCTTAAAAAATACCAACCAAAAGTTTCCACCATCTACGACTTCTATAATATCTATAGGATTAGTTGAATCAATTTTTAGTATCTTTTTATAGGCTGTCCATGAATGTTTGATATACCCTAAGGTTCTAGTTAGGTATTGTAAAAAAGGGATTTTAGAAAAATAATATAAAAATGGAAATGATGTTGTGTAATGAAGAACTCTCACTCCCGAATTTTCAATATAATTCTCAATAAAACGATTTGGAGATATTTTTAGAATTGTTACTTGATTACCATTTTTTACATGATTCTGACTCAACATTTTTATATACCAACCTGCTCCTCCACCTCCTGTACCATCTTTATTTGGATAATGCCCATTTAAAAAGCAGATATGCATCTAACTATCAGTATTATTTAATTTTTCTAATTATTTTTGCTGGATTACCAGCAGCAAATGTATTTGGTGGAATTGATTTTGTAACGACAGAACCTGCTCCAATAACGGACCCTTTTCCTATTGTTACACCTTTTAATACAATCACCCTTGAAGCAAGCCAAACATCGTCTTCAATTATAATAGGTTCATTTTTAGAAGGTTCGGGTCCAACGCCATGAAAATCATTATCTATAATTAAGCATTCATCTGCTATGTCACAATGTGATCCAATGATAATTTCTTGTGAACATACAATGCGAACTCTGTTATTTAAAAATACTTTATCGCCAAGAATTAAATTACCGGTTGGCCCAACATAAATATTTACAGGATTAAAACGATTCGCTTTAATAAATAAATCATTTCCACAAGTTATTTTTCCGCCACCGTTAATTTCTACACATCCAATTATATTCATATTAATTCCGTAGTGAGTACAATGACGTTTTACATAATAAGTCCAATAAATATTATATAATAATGGAAAAATATTTTTTATCAACAATTAACTCCTAAAAATGTTTAAACATTTAATGAATATTAGTATTCATGTTATAATCATTAAACTCCATAATTCTATTTAATACCATCTTCTTCGAAAAAAGATAACTTCATACAAAAATAATAAAATTTATTTTTTAAATACCCACTTAATCTCAACTAATTGGAAAGCACCTTTTTTTACGATTCGATCTGCTAAGCTAGGATTATTTTTATTTAATAATGCTTTTTTTATACGGCCTTCAATTATTCCTGAACACCAATTATTAATTTTTCTTAGTCTGTATCTCTTCCAATCAAACCAATTTACTCTACAGCCCGTTTCTATTAAGTGTAAATCAGTATTTATTTCACTATAATATGATTTGGGATTATTCACATCCCAAAACCCTCCACTTCCAAATGTAAAAAATGATTTATGTGTTGGATCTAAAAATGCAGAAATTGAGAAAACATGGGGTACTGTAATTATTATGGATCCATTGCTTCTAAGTATACGACTACATTCATTTAACATCTTGTTTATTTCTACAATTTTAAAATGTTCGATTACATGTCTTAAATAAATTTTATCAAATCTAGCGATTTCGAAAGGGTACGGGAAATTTAATAAATCATGCACAACATCAACCCCTGGAAGTTTGACATTATCTAATCCAATTGAATTTGGAACTTTATTTTCGCCGCAGCCTAGATCAAGAATTTTTATATCAAACCACTAATTAGATGAAGTTGAATAAAATACTAATGGTTTATTTATATATAAACAATCTGTGTATTCAAGGATACGTTTCCAACAGTCCCAGTCTTGATATGGATAAGTATGGTTTGGAATATTTTTCATATAATTTACCTTTTTTAATAAAGTTCTTTTTATTACAACAGTTGATGTAATACATAGGTTTACTTGATTAATTAAATTTTTTGAACATATTATATCAAATCCCATTAAATGTTTAATAATCTGGGTTTTTGAATCATAATGGTTGTAGATATGACGACAATTAATGTAACGTTCGTAAGAGTGATCCTTATTATATATGCCCTTCCCTTGATATGCATTAGTCGCTGACATACCAATATTATATTTATTCATTTTATAGATTTGCATTTCTATTTTTTTGGGAAACCAATAATCATCATCATCAAGAAAAGCAATATATTCTCCTCTCGCCTTTTTCATCCCAACTGTTCGAACAAAACCCGCTGTTGGGTATCCAAATTTTTCCTTTGTATTTTTATTTAGATTAATAAGGTTTACTTTTTCTTTAATATCGTTAAAATCTAGTTTATTATATTCTTTTTGATTAGAACCATCATTAATAATTATCAATTCATAGTCTTTAATTGTTTGATGTTTTACAGATTCAATTGCCCTTTTAAGAGAATCAATTCTATTATAAGTTGGTATAATAATACTGACTTTTGGCTTATTATGAGAATTCATTTGAGAATTAAATTCAATTTAAAAGATGTATTAATACTCTAGAATACCGCATTCAGTTTTACGTTATATTTTATTCTTGTAAAGATCAGAATACATCTGATATTCTAAATCTAATATTTTATCTAATGAATTATTTTCTAATACATATTTATATGCATACTTTCCCAGTGATTTACAAAGTTCGGGATTTTTCAATAAATCGTTTATCGTATTTCTAATACTATTAGCATCTGTTTTACAAACTACCCCATTGACTCCATTTTCAATAATATTTTGTATCCCCGGCGAATCTGAACCAATTACAGTCATTCCTGCAGACATTGCTTCAATTAATGTTTTTGGATGCCCTTCATAAAATGAAGGCAAAATGTAAATTAAGCATCGATTCATAATATTGGGGAGATCATTATGTGGGATAGCGTCTTGCCAAACTACTCGACCATCTAGATCACCATATTGTTCAATCAGTCCTTTTTTCAAATCACCATCACCAATAATGAGTGCTTTAATATTTAAATCTTTTAAAGCTTCCAATAATCCTTGAACATTTTTTTGATGAGTAATTCTCCCTATAAATAAAACATCAAACTCCTTTTTATTCTCAACCACAGGCTCAAATAAATCAGTATTAACATAATTGGGGATAATAGAAATCTTATTTTTTAACTGTTTATCCCTACGAACTACGTTTTGATACATTTCTTTTGTGGTAACAACAATTTTATCAGATTTTAGAAAAATATTATATTCATATTTCTCGATTATATTGAAATTACCCGCTTCTTGTTTGACAAAATCTGACCACATATATCCCATTCTATTAATTAGTGGTTTTTTAAAATATTTTGCTGATTTTAGTGCAATATCTGCACCAGACATTTGATTTGTTTTTATTATATTGCAGGATTTGAGATACTTTCGATGGATGATGTGTATATACTTGGTATATAATTTTGCAGGCATTCCCCATTTATTACACAAAATTTTTATACCAGGTAATTCACCAGAGTATTTTAAGTCTTCTCTATTACCATAAGTAATAAAGCTAACGCGAATACCTTTTTCGATTAACCCAAAGTAAAGAGCAACTTCTCTCCCTAATAAACCAACATTATCCCATCCAACTAACGACATTCCCTTTGTAAAGAATAGAATTACATGTATTTCATTCATTCTTTAGGAAATATCGGGCTGTTATTGGAATACGAATGAATGTACAATGCGTAAAAGTATGGCTCGTTCTCTTTATCGGAGCCATGTCACTATTGATTGTTTTTTTTAATAACGTATTGTACTCATTTGTAGAAATATTCATCTTTTCGGGCAGCCGATTATATAATGATACTTCTCGTTCTAAAATACCTGCCTAATCCCTATCTACCAGGGACATATTTATAGAAAATAATAATATTATATGGGTAGGGAATATTTTTTTAATTGTTTTATTAGTTTTATTTCATTCCAAATATATCTAATGGTATATCTTGGAGGATGATCGGAAGGCCTAAATAGATATTTCATTAAAATGGATTTAACCCTATCATTGTTGAATTCTTTTTTCCGAAAAACACCTAAGGTATCTGCACTTTCTATCGGATCTAAAAACTCTAACAGCACGTGATAACGTGGTCTGTTCCAAAAATCATGAATCATTATAATACAATCTTGTGGTGTATTTAATAATGAACTTAACGTACAAGCAACTCTAAATAAGCCATCAACTAAAACTAAATCATAGTTAATGTCATTTGTTAAAAAAGCACCTAAAGAGTAATTAGGCCATAATTCTATTTTATTATCATTTTTTGGGTATCCCCATCTCCTAACCTGTCCAATATTTGTTATTTGAAAAACTAATGAACCTAACTTAACTCGATTTTTTATTTCATTAATTTCCAATAGGTTTTCATGAATAAAATCTGATGAAGTTTCAACTGAATGAATTTTTTTTATAGATTTAGTTTTAGAAGCTATTATTGTGCTATTCCCAGAACCAAATTCAAGATAATTCTTTGCTCCTAGAATATATTTCTTTATTAAATAGAGTTCTGATGATGTCATAGTTGCTAATTGCATATTCTATAATCCCCACTGATGTATTAAGATAAAGTAAGATGGAAAAATTGTTATTTTCTCAATTTATTATGAATTCATTTTTTGTGTCAAAAAATCAAATTATAAAATGAACTGACTAATCACCTTATTTTGTAATTTTCCACTACAATAATTATTCTTTTTGTAGGTGCTTTCCATTGTCCTAAATATTGTTTTATTTAAAAAATCCAACTGAAAATATTTTAAGATTTTAAAAAGTAAATATTTTTTTGAAACCATGATTTCTGATGGATTGAGTCTAGATTTATTCTCAATAATATTAGATCTCTTTATAAAACATAAATGTAAACACCTAAAGTGTGATTCATCCCAATCTAACTCATTATAAATATTCAGTATTTTATTTGTGTAATCATCCAAAAATATCAATTCGCCGGAATGTAATCTCTGCGAACATTGGTCCCATTTTTTGATAATTCTAAAATTATAAAGTTTAGTTATACTACGTGATGGTGGAGTTAGATAGCCATTTGCAATCTTTTTAGTTTTGTCAATTGAAATACAATGTAGTACATTACCTTTTAAATTCCATACGTGATTATATTTTCCACAATTTAATTCTTTTTTTAGCTGTTTTAACCCTATTGGATCATAGAGTTCATCTCCATCAACAGCAAAAATCCAGGTATTTGTACCAGCATAACCACTTATGTAAGAATGAGATTCAGCTACACTTTCAATTTTTTTTGAATATATTTTACTTGATAGTCTTTGCATTTTCCTTATTATTTCCCATGTCATATCATCTGAATTATTATCAAGAATAATTAACTTATCACAAAATTCAATTACATTCTCTATAACATTTTGTAGCCATATTTCTTCATTTTTTAGTAACATGATCCCAATAATTTTCATACTACGTATATAATTTTAATTTTAAATCTATTTGATTATATCCAATTAAAATGAATATTATTTATTTGTAATCTATTTATTTTTTCTTTGAGAGCATCTGTCTCTTTCTTTAACTCAGGAATTTTTTCTTCATGTGTTTCAACTACTATATTTTCAATTGATTTAGGACCATCTATAACAATAATTCGAGTTTAAAAAAAATTGGTTTACCATTTGAACAGCTAATACAAACTGTTTTTTTTTATTATTATTTCCCAATTCATAGAATCATGTAAATTGGCAATAGGGTTACTTTTTAACACTTTTGATTTAGAAAAATAATTAATAAGCTCTAATTCATTATATATTTTCGTTTCCGTGTAATCATCAAGATCATCTCCTAACTGAATATGGATAATCCCTATCCCGTTTTCAGAAAGCACTCTTTCAATTTCTTTACACATTTTACGTGGGTAGAGTGAATGGTCAATGATATTTGTAAAAACAAAATTAAAACTATTATTATCGTAATTTAATCCATGAACATCACCTTCTAGGGTGTAAGGCGGAAATGGCACGAGATCAATACCTATTGCATTGATTCCTAAATCTAACAATGCTTTTACTTCTTGTCCAGTTCGTGCGCCAAGACAAATTGCATTAGTACATCCTTTTAAATATATCTTATTTCTTTTAAAAATATGTAAAAACCCATCATATTTAATTTCCCATTCATCATTTAACCACAGTTTTATTTTATTTGGATTTTTTGTTTTTTCTTCTTGATGAGAAACATATTCTTTATAGTTCTTATATTTATGATTATTTTGTTTTATTTTTACTATATTTTTTTTAATGAACTGCTCAACAGATCTCTTAATCATATTTATTCTATAGAATGCTCGGTCTAACACTTTAATCAATTTTATTTATAATAAATTTTCTTTTTTATTAATATTAAATCATCTCTACAGAGAATCACCTTGACGATAAAGAAAGAATGGAAAGTTATTAAAAACCTTATATAAATAATAAACACAAGTAGTTTTAATAAATCTAAAATATTTTCTTAAATCAGGATTGAAACTTGATGATTTTCTATTCGAAATACCATGATTCAAATGATTGAATATATTCTCATAACCGATAACGTAGGCAACCTTACAATTATTGAGAAGACATCTCATTCCAAATTCTAATTCGGTGGCAATACCTTTTGTTTGATATTGCCCGATTTTATCAAAAAGATTCATTCGTATTAAATGTGGCCAAAAAGAAAAAAGGTTAAAAGACTCTGGGAAATTTTTCATAATTGAGTTATCTATTATCGCAATTGAGTAACCATTGTATTTTCTAATCTCTTTAGCATTAAATGATTTAGGTTTTGGTATAAGGAATCGAATAATATCTATATCTTTGTTCTCATCCATTATTTTTACCATATCATGTAAAAATGCTTTATTAATATTTTCTTGAATTACATGATCGTCTTGTAATGATAACAAATATTGACTATTAATAGCTTTAAGGCCATTATTCATGTTACCACCCAGGCCTTTTCCTCCATTATTTTCTATTACGTTACATTTTAATTCATATAATTTTGATAAAACGCTAGGATCAGACTTGTCATCCGCAATATTTATTTCGAAATCTTGCCCTAAATTATTTCTTAATTCACTTACAACTTCAATCAATGGATTGAGCCGATTGTAATGACTAATTAATAAAGCTAAACTATTAAATGGAATAAAACTCCCAAGTGAAATTTGGATTTATTTGATTGCCAACTCGGTTAAATTTTGTAAAAGCTTCATCTAGCAATATAAATGACAATATCTTATCTGTAGTTATGATTCTTTCTATACCACCAATAGTAGGATAAAAGAAAGTAAACGATATTGAATATTGTCCATTTGAAAATAAGTTGTCAGGTATCCAAACAATTGATTCGACTACACCCACTTTAATCATAGATTGGTTTATATTTCTTTCAAAGGATGTAAATAATTTATTACCAGAATTTCCGTATAAATTAATTGATGGAATAATGTCATTCTTTTTATTTCTTAATTTCTATTTTATCCCAATATTCCTTATTATTTCTGGACAATTTAACTTTTTTATATCCCAATAACCGATATGCGATCAATTCAACAACTAATTGTTGTTCATTCGCATTTACAACTTCATATAATTTTTGTAACCCATCTTCGTATTTTTCTAGAAATTTATTTTTAGTTTTTAAAAATTGTTTTTTCTCATACCCAATAATTATTTTTACTACTCCTTTTATTTTAACAAATGTACTTTGTCGTGTTGATAGCTCATTTACATGAGGATATACTCCATGGCGGGCCACATCAAAGTTATCAATTCCATAACTATTGTTTTTGGATTGCAAAAGTTTAATGTCTAAAGCATTTCTAAAATTATTCATACTTAATTATTTTATTCCATTTATAATTTTGTGTTCTGCTTAATCCGGAAAACTTCACTAACACTTCCTCTCGTTCACCCATCCAACCCAATTCTTGTTTTTTGGGTAATATTCGAAAAGAAAATGTATTTTTAATTTCATTAAGTACAGTACATCATCAAGACCAATTGCGCCTTTAAGGATATTCTCACCACATCCTAGATCTAAAATATTTTTACTCAATTCACCTCAAATGAAGTAGTCCACCTTGTTTAATATGCCACCAATATTTTTTTTTAAAAAGAATGCTTGGATAAATAGCAACAGAAATAGTCAAATACATTAATTGTGATAATGCTGAGTGTGAATTAAGTAAAAAAGCTCTCAAAAAAAGTAAACTTATTCTTTGATTAATTTTTTTAGTGATTTTAGAATTATTACAATTGAGACTAATAAATCCTTTTCTTATACCCATTATGAGTCGCATAAAATTATTATAATGCGTAAATACCGGCTTACCTGATATAAAAAAATCATTTAATTGTTTTTCTTTTATTTGTCGAAAATTAATTCCACATACATTTTTTAAATACTGATTTAATGTTGAAATTCTTATAGATTTTTGGCATTTCACTTTATCAACTTCGTAGGAAGTTTCAGAATGCCTTATTTTCATCAGTTTATCAGGTAGGTTTGCAAATTTGATGTTTTTTGCTATTCTTCTCCACATTAATAAATCTTGTCCATATGCAAATTGATCATTAAAAATGCCAAATTTATTAAAAACAGTTTTTCTTATTAATAATGTAGGATGAAGTAGGGGCGTGCCAAAGATTAAATCCCACTTTATTAATGTATCATCTAAAGGTAGATTTTTAATTTCCTTTATAATTTTATTCTTTTCATTTATAACTACTATCTGACTTCCAACTATATCAATATCAGGATGTTTTTTAATAAAATCTAGTTGCTGTTTTAGTCTAGTATCAAAAGCAATATCATCCGCATCCATCCTTACAATGAATTCTCCCTGACATATTTGTATTCCAGTATTTAATGATTTAGTTATGCCTTGATGTTTTTGATTGATAACAATAATTCTTTCATCTTTATGCTGAAATGAATTGATTAATTCAAGGGAATTGTCAGTTGAACCATCATTGATAATGATAAACTCAAAATTCGAAAATGATTGGGTCAGAATACTATTAATTGAATCTTTTAAGAAATGAGAACTGTTATATACTGGCATAACGACTGATATTTTTGGTTCCGCCATAGACTAATGCTAATGGTTTTTTGCAACTCCTATTATAGACGCACCATTTGGGAATTTTCTAAGAGACTATTGTAAAGATTTAGTTCCATATCTAAAATTTTTTCAAGAGAAAAATGCTGAATAGCATATTTGTTAGCATTTTGGCCCAGTTTTTTACATAATATTTGATTTGTTAATAATTTTTCAATGGTAGATTTAATATTTTTTGCTTCTGTACCACATAACATTCCATTTTTTCTATTTTCAATAATTTCTCGGATTCCTGGAACATCTGTACCAATTACGGGCATCCCTGCTGCCATTGCTTCAATTAAAGTTTTTGGGTGGCCTTCGTAAAATGATGGAATAATGTATAACAAACATTTGTTCATAATGCCAGGTAAACGGTTATGTGGTATATTGTTTTGCCAAACAATTTTACCATCAAGATCACCATATTGCTCAATAAGACCATTTTTCATATCACCATTACCAATAATTAACACTTTAAGATTTATATTTTTTAAAGCTTCTAATAATCCCTGAATATTTTTTTGATGAGTAATTCGCCCAATATATAAAATATCAAACTCTTTTGTAAAATTGTCAGATGGTTTGAATAATTCAGTATTAACATAATTGGGGATAATAGAAATCTTATTTTTTAACTGTTTAGCCCTACGAACTACGTTTTGATACATTTCCTGTGTAGTAACAACTATTTTATCAGAATTTTGAAAAATATTTTCTTCATAACTTATTATTTCTTGAAAATCTCCATTTTCTCGTTTAGTAAAATCTGACCACATATACCCCATTCTATTAATAAGTGGTTTCTTATAATATTTCGCAGATTTTAGTGCAATATCAGCACCAAACATTTGATTTGTTTTTATTATATTGCATGATTTGAGATGCTTTCGGTGTATGATATGTAGATACTTATTATATATATATTTTGGCAAGCCCCATTTATTGCAAAGTACTTTTATACCAGATAGTCTATTAGAATATTTTAGATCATCACTATTACCATAGGTAATAAAACTAACCTGAAAACCTTTCCCAATTAATTGGGTATATAACAAAATTTCTCTTTTCAAAATACCAATATTATCCCATCCAGCTAATGACATTTCTTTTGTAAAAAAAAGTACTAAATTAATTTAAGAAGTCCTCTTAAAAATACATTCCCAATGCATTTAATCCTAAATCTTGCAGAGCTTTGACTTCCTGCCCAGTTCTGGATCCCAAACATAATGCATTTTTCTTATCTTTTATATAGAGTATATTTCTTTCAAATATGTCCTTAAAACCTTCGTACTTTATTTGCCATTCTTCATTCAACCATTTTTGTATTCTTTCTGGATCTGTTGTTTTTATTTTTTGATGTTTTAAATATTCGTCATAGGTATTATACTTATTCAGATTAGTTTTAATACTCTTTTTAAAAAAAAAATTGAAGATATTATAGATTTTATTTAATCTATTTATTCCCATTGATACCACCCTTGAATTGGAATTTTGCTTAAATGTATATTATTATAATTTTTACAGATTTTGTCTAGTGCCTGAATATCGCTACGATATTTATTTTTTAAAAAAAATAAGCAATACCATATGGCCAGAAATTGTTATCAATTGCCTACGCAAGTACTTTGTCCTTAAAACCCGGAGATTCGGCGTTGTCATTTGGTTGTAAAAATGGGTAGCAATTTTCAATCTTTGCCGCCAGCCAGGTTCGATTATAGTGTTTGCCATAGACGTCTTCAACCAATACCGCCTGATTACGCCCTTCACCAACTGGTAACAATCCAGTATGGAGAAAAGAGACTTTTCGAAATAGGGTACTTCCGCAACACCACACATTGGTAGTCTTGTCGCGGCTTGGGAGCCATGTCCAAAAATTGGTTCCGTTATGACTGTTTCTAAGGTTGGATATCCGTCGGACAGGTTTCCACCAATTGTTTGAATTTTTTAAACGGATGATACCTATTTCTGGAAATTCGTTCATTATGCTGACGCAATTTTGTAAAAAAGGTTTAGCATAGTCTAGAATGAAATCGTCTTCCACTAGCATTATAAATTCGCTATCGACCTTGGAGTAAATGTCATTTAATGCTCTTGCCATGCCAAGGTTTTTTGGATGCGCAATAATTTGATCAAAAAACTTCGATTCCTTTGCGTATTTTACCAATTCAGGTTCAGAACCATTATCTACCAAAATTTTTTCAAAAAGAGAGTAATTTTCGACTCCGGAAAAAAAAGAATTCATTGAAGTAATTAAACGCTGCAACTCAGTAAATCGTTTGCAAGACAAAACGACCATGGTAATTTTTCCTGGAATCAATTCATTGGTGTTTTGAATTTCACGAATTATGCGTTCGCACCGGCTACGGCGTAACCACACCGACAAGTTTAAATGCCAATTAGGAATTAGTGTGTTGGCCCCAAAATTTGGCGGGCTCGGTTGCTTTTCATATTTCCACTTTTTGTTCGGTGGATGATATTCAAAATATGATAATAATAATCGACGAATCATATTAAATGTTCTATATTTTGAAAAATAACTTAAAATATTTATGCCTGAGACATTTCACTAAATAGCTGTTTAATTCTTATTTCCCATGTATGGTAACCCTTCACAAATTTGTTAGCCTTATCACAAATCTCTTCACGGTATAATAAATTTTGATAAAACCTTAGGATCAGACTTATCATCAGCAATATTTATTTCGAAATCTTGCCCTAATGTTTTTTTAAGTGCTCCTACAACTTCAATCAATGGATTGAGCCGATTGTAATGACTAATTAATGATGCTAAACTATTAAATGGAATGAAACTCCCAAGTAAAATTTGGATATAATTGATTACCAACTCGGTTAAATTTTGTAAAAGCTTTATCTAACACTATAAATGATAATATCTTATCTGTAATTATGATTCTTTCTATACCACCAATAGTAGGATAAAAGAAAGTAATTGATATTGAATATTGTCCATTTGAAAATAAGTTGTCAGGTATCCAAACAATTGATTCGATTACACCCACTTTAATCATAGATTGGTTTATATCTCTTTCAAAGGATGTGAATAATTTATTACCAGAATTTCCGGATATATTAATTGATGGAATAATGTCATTCTTTTTATTTCTTAAATTATATTTTATTCTAACTCCAATTTGCTGATTTACTATGTTATTTTTGACCCTACTCCCATCTTTCAATAATAACTCAGCCTCTACTAGCTCTACTTCTTGAGAAGTGTCACTTAATTTATAATTATTATAAAAACTAACGCTTTGTTGTGCAACATTATTTTGTAGATAATTTGAAATTGCAAACTCAGGTTCCCCACTATATCTGATTTTTCCATCATTAATAAATATACATTTTGTGCATAATGATAAAATAGACGCCATGTTATGGCTTACATAAATAATAGTTCGCCCTTGAGTTGCGATTTCTTCCATTTTTCCGAGGCATTTTTTTTGAAATTCCGCATCCCCCACAGCGAGTACTTCATCAATAAGTAATATTTCAGGTTCAAGGTGTGCTGCTACTGAAAAAGCCAGTCTCACTCTCATTCCACTGGAATATCGTTTAACTGGTGTATCAATAAATTTTTGCACTCCAGAAAAATCTATTATTTCAACTAATTTTGAATCTATTTCTTTTTTGGTCATGCCCAAAATAGTACCGTTTAAATAAATATTTTCCCGCCCCGTCAGTTCAGGATGAAAACCTGTCCCAACTTCTAATAAACTAGCAACTTTACCATTAAGTTCAACACTTCCAGTGGTAGGATGTGTAATCTGGGCTAATATTTTTAATAATGTACTTTTACCAGCACCATTTGCACCAATGATTCCTAACACTTCTCCACGCTTTACTTCAAAAGAAATACCCTTCAATGCCCAAATAATATCATTGCTTTCATTTTTATTTTCATTAAATGATGTTAGCTTATTTATTCGTTTTAAATTTTGGAAAGGGCTTTTCAATATAGAACCCATAGCGCCCACAAAGGTATCTTTAGTTTCTTCTTCGAGCCCGATACGGTATTGTTTGGAAATATTTTCTACTTTAATTGCAACATCAGTCATTTAAGCCACATCAGCAAAATATTTTTCCATGCGCCTAAAATACAATGCACCGGAAATAAATAGCACTACTGAAACAAGTGTACCTATCCTAATTAAGTCCCATGGCATAGGATTTGTCTGTAATAAAATAGAACGAAACCCTTCAATCACTCCCGCCATAGGAAAACATCCATAAATTAGTCGAAATTGTTCAGGGACATTGCTCGCGGGATAAACCACCGGGGCAGCATACATTAGCAATTGTACGAAAAAGTTCATGGCATACTTAATATCTCGATACTGGATTGCCATGGCCGTCAGCCACATGCCCATCCCTGAGGCGGTGATCATCATGATTAAAATCAATAAAGGCAGGAAGATAATTTGAATTGATGGTATGAAACCAAAGTATGCCATCATCAATAGTAGAATGACAAAGGCAATTCCAAAATCGATCAGTTTTGATATGACGGGGGCAATGGGTATGACTAATCTGGGGAAATACACTTTAGTCATCATACCAGCTGCACCTAATAAACTTCCACTAGCTCCTGCCATTGCTCCGGAAAAATAAGTCCATGGAACCAGAGCAGTATAACTAAAAATGGCATATGGAACGCCGTCGGAATTAATCTTTGCAAGTTTTCCGAAAACAATTGTAAAAACAATCATACTAAATATTGGCTGAATTACTGCCCAACCAATACCCAATACAGATTGGGCGTACCTAGTTTTAATATCTCGCCAAACCAAAAAATAAAATAAATCTTTATAACGCCAAAGCTCCTTCCAATCAATGGGTTGCCATCCAGAACGAGGTTTAATTATTCTTATTGAATTAGGATTATCGTTGATAATCGTTAAATGTGAGAATTAAATATTTTCGTAATTTGATTAATTTTTTTCAATAATAATATTTTTATTAACTGGGTTCATTGATTTTAAAAAAAAATATTATCTATATCGATAATTAATTCAAATATTTCAATTTTTGATATAATGATATGCATTGTCTATATAAATTTTCTTCATACGGCAATGTAATTTCTTTTTTCGACTCAATAAATTCAAAATCTATTTCATTTTTGATTTCGATAAAAGATTGAATAGAGTCCCAGGCAAGATTCTCGTTACATAAATTTTCATAACATATAAATAAGATTTGTTTATTGCTATGAAGATAGTACAACTTGTCATAAAACAACATCCATTGCTCTAACCAATGATTTAATTCATTACTATCTTCATGGATTATGTTGTCTTTAAAAATTAATTCATAATCCATCCCAAATTCACTATGACCAATCCAAAACATATATTTTCTGATAAAATCATCCTTTTTTTGTAAAGAAATGAATTTTTTGTGTTGGTTATACAAACTATTTGCATGTTGTAATGGTTCACGAAATGGAATAATTATTTTTGAATTTGGAAAGTTTTTAATTAGATAATCAATCCTCTTAATATTTTGATTATTTTTACTTAAATACCGATGTTTGTTGTATTTCATGCATAATAGTTGAACAAAGTTGGTGAACTCAATAAATGTGTCAGACTCATCATAATGAAAGTTTTTCCAAAATACCTCTTCGAAAGCTTCAGGTGAATTAGTATTAATTTTTATTCCATCTTCATGGGCTCTTTCTTGTTTATTCAAAGCATTGCCACCCTTATTTAACTTGGACCAAAGGTTTGGAGATAAAACGAAAGGCATATCTTGATAAGTCAAAGAAGCAAATTCCTTTGTATTATAAATGGCATTAAGGAGGATCGTTGTCCCTGACCTTGCCATACCTGAGATAAATACATGGTTACCATCTAATTTAGTATGTTCGTTTAAGAAAAACATCTTTTCGAAGTCAAAATAAATTTCTTTAAAGAAATTTGATGATAATGCTATTCTATGTAATAGTTTTTGAGTGGTTGTATAATTATTCAAATACCATATTCCTTATTTTTACATAAATAAAACAAATCAAAACAGACTCAGTTATACCCATTAGTGAGATGGAATAATAAATGAAATCATTATTGAAATAAGTTGGTATGAGAAAGATGAAAATAATTATTAATAAAACAAAAAGTGCTTTGAGTGAACTCTTAAATATAATAAAAGCATAGTGAGGTATAACTTTCTCTTTCCAATGGTCACTGATGTTGTCTGTATTTAAAGCCCTATATACTTTATTTGATATATTATTTAAAGAAGAAAGAATCGATTGAAAATTTGATTGAATGAAAATTTCAACAGAAAGTACACAACAAATTATTAGTGCTAGATGAAAAAATATACCAAAGTACAATTAGATTTATTTCTTTTTGCGGTTTTTCAGGAATCTTTTTATAGGATAATAGAGTATTCCAAATACGGCAAGAAAAATAGAACCGATGATTCCAAGAATGGTAGCTATTAACCCTCCACCCATTCCAGGACCAACATAAGCATATATTGGAGAAATAAGTATGAATACTATAATTATGATATGAATTTTATTCATTATATGTAATCTCGTTTTTTATTTTTAGGAACCTATTTACTTTTTCAATGTCTTCGTTCTCATATAGAATTCTACACCAACCAG
>Ga0233447_1000504_pt1 | contig 43540 bp, 26 predicted proteins | sample SI_124_October20_3_FD_183014 | JGI IMG/M metagenome (GOLD analysis project Ga0233447, IMG submission 183014) | Seawater microbial communities from Saanich Inlet, British Columbia, Canada - SI_124_October2016_135_MG | ecosystem: Environmental > Aquatic > Marine > Inlet | place: Canada: British...
CAGTTCTCTTTCCAGTTCTTCGTGCCTGGCTGTTTGCCCCGACATCATCCGTGCACCCATTGGGTACGCCATCCCGTATTGTGCTGCTGCATCTGCATCGGTTTTCCTAACTTCAGGGTGGTTTCCCAAACCCAGATAATTGTTTAAACTCCAGGTAAGTACTTCCTTTCCCCTGAAATTCATTTTTGCACTAATTTCACCTTCCAGTTTTGGGAAAGCAAAGTATCCATGTGCCTGTTTCATGTACTTACCAATGTCGCCTTGATTTGTCCTGAATTTTGCAAATATATCCACCTTGTTAATTTTTGAGATTATTTTAGTGCAAATGTAAACTTTTTTAAATTTTTGGCAAATGTGTTAAATTATACTAACATTTCGCGAGAGGTTGATCAAAGATACATATATTCACCGGGTAAATTTTAATGTGTTGAATTGTATGAAACTCAAAATGAATATACTACGTAATTCAATATTATTATTAATATCGTTAAATTTTACAATTCTTTTAGTTTCAGGTATGTAAAAAAAGTATATTTTTGCGCAATGTTTATGAAAACAAGAAATTTTGGTTTAGGGTTGATTTTATTGGTTGTGGTTTTAAGTGCTTGTGGCGATTATAATAAAATTGTCAAAAGTACCGACTATGAGTTTAAATATAAAAAAGCAACCGAATATTACGAAGCTGGTGAATATGTAAGAGCGGGTACCTTGTTTCAGGAATTAGTGAATATTTATCGAGGTACCAGCCGGGGAGATGATATTTATTATTTTTATGCAAAAAGTATGATTGGCCAGAAAGATTATTTGATGGCCGGCCATTATTTTAAAACCCTGATTAAGGAATTCCCAACGAGTGAAAATGTTGAGGAAGCCCAGTTTATGACGGGATATTGTTCGTATTTAATGTCACCAAAACCACTGCTCGATCAGGCTGTTTCATTTGAAGCCATCGATGCCTTGCAGTTGTATATTAACTTGTACCCGTTTAGCGACAGAGTTGATGAAGCCAATCGTTTAATAGATGAATTAAAGGATAAAATGGTTTATAAATCGTATTTAACAGCTAAATTATATTACGATTTTAAAAGCTATAAAGCTGCAGTAGTGGCGCTTTCAAATAGTTTAAAAGATCACCCCGACAGCCAATACCGCGAAGATTTAATGTACATGTTATTAAAATCGAAATATTTGCTTGCCATAAACAGTGTACAGGAAAAGAAAAACGAAAGGCTTTCGCAAGCACTCGATGAATATTTTTCGTTTGTTGACGAATACCCGGAAAGCAATCATAAAAGAGAGGTGGAAAGGTTTTATGAAACTACTGCCAAATTGTTGAATTATAAAGAAGAAGAAACAAATATAAACTAGAATAATGGATTATAAAAAAACGAAAGCAGCACAAACAACTATTTCGCGCGATCTTGAGGTTTTAACCCAGGAAACCGGTAATATTTATGAAACTGTAATGCTTGTAGCCAAAAGGGCAAATCAAATTTCGTCGGAATTAAAAGAAGAACTGAACCAAAAATTACAAGAGTTTGCTTCATACACCGATAATCTTGATGAAATATTTGAAAACAGGGAACAAATTGAAATTTCAAAGTTTTACGAACGTCTGCCAAAACCTTCATTAATAGCTTTCGAAGAGTTAAAAGAAGGGGAAATTTATCACCGTAACCCGGCTCGCGAAAATAAACAACGGATATAATTTTAAGCCCAATGAGGCTTGATAAGAAAAAAATAATACTTGGAATTACCGGAAGTATTGCTGCCTACAAAGCAGTTTTTCTTTTGAGGCTACTTGTAAAAGAGGGTGCTGAAGTTCAGGTTGTTATTACGCAAGCCGGAAAAGAATTTATTACTCCTGTTACACTTTCTGCATTGTCGGGGAAACCTATTATAAGTGAGTTTTTTGGTGCTAACGACGGAGTTTGGAACAGCCACGTTGACCTTGGTTTATGGGCCGATTTAATGTTAGTTGCACCAGCAACAGCTACTACCATTGGTAAGATGGCAAATGGAATTGCCGATAACATGTTAGTAACTACCTATTTATCGGCAAAATGCCCGGTCTTTGTTGCACCTGCAATGGACCTCGATATGTTTGCCCACCCTTCAACCCAAAATAATTTGAAGATTTTACAGGAGTTCGGTAATATTATTATTGACCCAGGTGAAGGTCAGTTGGCCAGTGGATTGGAGGGAAAAGGCAGAATGGAAGAACCTGAAAATATCCTGGAAATTGTAATTGATTATTTCGAGCGAAAAAAAAAACTTCTGAATAAAACCTTTCTGGTAACCGCCGGACCTACATTCGAAAAAATTGATCCTGTTAGATTTATTGGCAACTATTCATCGGGCAAAATGGGATATTCAATTGCCGAGGAGTTAGCAGCACAGGGTGCCGATGTAATTTTGGTATCAGGGCCCGTTTCTGTATTTACAAATAAAAAAGGCATAAATGTAATCAGGGTTGAATCGGCAGATGAAATGTTTTCAGAATGTGTAAAACATTTTGGCGAGTGTAATGGAGCTGTAATGTGTGCAGCAGTGGCAGATTTTACACCGGTAAAAGCCGAATTTCAGAAAACCAAAAGAGGGAATAAAAATTGGGATTTGGAACTTCAACCCACAAAAGATATTGCGGCTGCCCTCGGTAAAGCAAAGAGTGATAAACAGATTTTAGTCGGGTTTGCACTCGAAACCAACGATGAAATAATCAATGCTAAAAAGAAACTTCAAAAGAAAAAGTTTGATTTTATTGTTCTCAATTCTTTGAATGAGTTTGGGGCGGGTTTCCAGGTCGATACCAATAAAATTACAATCATCGATAAAAACAATAATCAGCAATCTTTTGAGTTAAAGAGTAAGAAAGAGGTAGCAGTCGATATTGTTGATAAAATGATTTCGCTTCTACCGTAGTTTAACTTCCTTTTGAGGATTTTTTATATTTTTATAGTTCTATTTTAATGTTTATGAAAAAGTCATCAGTTTTTATCATACTAATTCTTTTCCTGTCCACCACATTGTTTTCGCAGGAATTGAGGTGCAATATTACAGTTTCGTCGCAGAAAATCCAGGGTGCTAACCAAAACCTGTTTCGTACAATGCAGTCCGATTTGTACGAATTTGTAAATAACCGAAAATGGACCGACCATGTTTATACTTACGACGAAAAAATCAGGTGTAATATATTAATTCGGCTCGAAGAACAAATTTCATCCGATGAATTTAAAGGTACAATGCAGGTTCAGTTGACGCGGCCAGTATTTAATTCAAGCTACGAAACCACTATTTTAAATATTAAAGACAACGATTTTCATTGCAGGTATGTTGAGTTTCAACCACTTGAATTTAACGAAACTTCGAACCGAGACAACCTGACTAATATTTTGGCTTTTTATGCCTACATTATTCTGGGTTTCGATTACGACACATTTTCGCCTGAAGGTGGAACTCCCTATTTTGAAAAAGCACAGGCCATTGTAAATAATTCGCAAAATGCCAGGGAAAAAGGTTGGAAAGCATTCGAAAGCGAGCGAAACCGGTACTGGTTAATTGAAAATATATTAAATAAATCGTATTCCGATTATCGAAATTGCATGTACAATTACCACCGAAACGGGCTCGATTTAATGTCGGAAAAACCGGAAGAGGGCAGGGCAGTTATTGCCGACTCAATGCGCGATATTCAAAAAGTATTTCGCCGCCGGCCTTCAATTTATATTTTGCAAATGTTTTTCGATTCGAAATCGGATGAGTTGGTAAATATTTTTTCCAAATCGTTCCCCGATGAAAGAAATCGGGTTATGGCCATTCTAAATGAAGTGGATCCCTCTAACGGAAGTAAGTACGAGAAAATAGCAGAGAACGAAGGTTTTTAGATTTCATTTTAATTTCACAACCCAAATTTAAGACTTTCTGTAATGTACATTATTATTCTATTCATTTCGAAGAATTATTATTTAAAATTTAAAATTGAATTTTATTTGGCTTTTGTAATTTGATTTTTGGTATTTTTAGTTCAAATTAGTTCTCTTTGTAATTTACTTAATTTCTGAGTTGAATGCTGATTAAATTGACCATTTCAAATTATGCTTTAATAAACGAACTTTCGGTTGAGTTTAGTAAAGGTTTAAATACAGTTACCGGTGAAACGGGAGCAGGAAAATCAATAATTCTGGGAGCTTTGGGATTGATTTTGGGCAACCGTGCAGATTTGTCTGTTTTAAAGGAAAAATCAAAAAAATGTATTGTTGAAGGAATTTTTGAAATCGGCAATTACAATACAGAAGCATACTTTATTGAAAATGACCTGGACTACGAATCGATGACTATTTTCAGGAGAGAAATTACACCCGCCGGGAAATCGAGGGCTTTTATAAACGATACTCCTGTTAATCTGAAAATAATGCGCGATTTGGGTTTAAAACTTATTGATATCCATTCGCAACATCAGAACCTGGAATTAAGCAATCAAAAATTTCAACTTAATTTGGTTGATACTGTTTCGGGTTCACAACGCGTTTTAAACGAATATCAAAAGTTATACGCCGAATATTTATTTTTGCAAAAGTCGTTTGCAGAGCTGAAACAGAAATCGGAAAAAGCCAAGGCCGATTTAGATTATTTCCAGTTTCAGTTTAACCAACTGGAAGAAGCTAAATTAGAGGGGAATGAGCAGTTGGAGTTGGAAAGTGAGTTGGAGAAACTTACACATGCCGAAGAAATTAAAAGCGCGTTGCTTGAAATTCAGCAATTAATGGAAAACGATCATTTTTCGGTAATTCAGAATTTAAAAGAAAGCCAAAAAGTAATAAACAAAATCGAAAATTTTATTTCCGATGCTGCGAGTATTGAAAAACGCTTGCAAAGCAGTTTGTTTGAATTAAGAGATATTCTCGATGAAACAGAAATGCTTGCTGAAAAAGTTGAATACAACCCGGAACGTATTGAGCAGGTTAATAATCGTTTAAACCTTTTATATGGTCTGGAACAAAAACATCGGGTTAGCAGCGTTAAAGAATTAATTGATATTAGAAATTATTTTGATGAAAAAATAAATGCTGTTGTTGCTTACGACAATGAAATTAAAAGTGTTGAATTAGAGTTACAAAAGCATTACAAGATTCTCGAAAGTAAGTCCGGTAAACTGTCGGCAATTAGGATTAAATCATTTTCTAAAATTGAAAAATCGGTTGTCTCTGATTTAAAACAACTGGGAATGCCAAAATCAAAGTTTACAGTTGAGCATCAAATATTGCCCGATTTTGGAGCCAACGGACAGGATACAATTTCATTTCTTTTTAATGCCAACTCTGATACAGATCCGGCGGAAATCTCAAAAATTGCTTCTGGTGGAGAGATGTCGCGTTTAATGCTTGCCATTAAAAACCTGTTGCGAAGTTCAAAAGCCCTTCCAACGGTTATTTTTGATGAGATTGACTCGGGTGTTTCAGGTGAGATTGCATTGAAAATGGGGAGTATTATCAAGTCGTTTTCGTCAACAACACAAATAATAAATATTACTCATCTTCCGCAAATTGCTGCGCGCGGCGATGCTCATTTTCAGGTGTATAAATTTGAGAAGGGAGGGAAAACATTCACTTCAATTCGAAAACTCTCTGATAATGAAAGGGTAGAAGAACTCGCGAAAATGGTTGGCGGCGATAATATTACCGAAAATACATTAAAAACCGCACAGGAACTTCTAAATGGGTGATGCGAATTCCGATTCGCATTGTTGGAGTTTTAACTCCAACTCCCGGTTCGATACTTCCTTTAAGTATCAACGTCATTCCGGCGAAGACCGGAATCTGAATCTTTTTAAAAAGATTCCGCATCTTTGTTAATATCGCCCGGATAATTTCTAATATATTTTTATTATATATTTGTAAAGCGTAAATATAAAATAAAAATAATGACAACATTCACAAGTACATTACCCGATGAATTGCTTTTGAAATTGAATGAGATGGCAAAAAAGATGGCTATTCCCAAAAATAAGATTATTGAAAAAGCACTTCATATTTATCTTGACCAATTGGTTCGGGCAGAATACATTAGGTCGTACAAACAAGCCAGAGAAGATGAGAATATTTTGGAAATAGCCGAAGAGGGAATGGCGGATTACCTGAAACAATTGGAAGAATGAAACAATGTGAAATTTGGTATGCCGATTTGAATCCCGTTCGTGGAAGCGAACAGCAAGGATTCCGGCCTGTAGTTATTATTAGTGGAAATATGTTGAACCAGTATCTCAAAACAGTAATTGCCTGCCCGTTAACAACCAAAATTAAAGGTTACAAAGGAAATATAATTTTAAAGCCAACAGTTAAAAATGGCTTATTAAAGGATTCAGAGATATTGATTTTTCATATTCGATCAATTTCAAAAGAACGACTTATCCGAAAAATTGGGAATATAAGCAAAGTACAACTTGACGAATTAAAACAAGGATTGGATGATATTTTGAGGTATTAATTGGAGTCTGTATTTTAATTCAAAAAATGACAAATATCAAATGACAATCTCCAAAATACAAATAAATAACAATTACCGAAATCCCAATTTTGAATACTATTTTGAACATTGATATTTGCGATTTATTTGTGAGTTAAATTTTGTGATTTGGTGCTTTATTTCAAAACCTGCCGACTTTGTTGACATTCACAAATTATGTTTCATTTGTATAAATGGGTGATGCGAATTCCGATTCGCATTGTTGGAGTTTTAAACTCCAACTCCCGGTTCGATACTTCCTTTAAGTATCAACGTCATTCCGTCGAAGGCCGGAATCTGTAATTTTTATTAATTTCTTAGAAAATATCAATATTGTTTAATTCATAAAAAGATTCAGCTTTTCCAATAATTTGTAAGTTTTTATCAACTATAAAAAGGGTAGGAGTGGCAAAAATATTATAATCGATGGCAACTTTGCTGTCCCATTTTTGAAAGTCTGAAAGGTTGTGCCACGATTCTGTTCCAAGTTCAAAAACAATTTTCTTCCAATCCTTTTTATCCGTGTCGAGCGAAATGGCAAAAATTTCAACATTACTGTTTTTAGCTTGTTTTTGCCACTGTTTAATTTGAGGCAACATTTCTAAACAATGTGGACACCACGAAGCCCAAAACAAGATTAAATTTCGTTCCTTTAAAACATCTGACAGAGTTATTGGATCCCCGTTAATATCGTTAATTGTGAAATCGGAAACGGTTGTGCCAACCTTCATTTTTTGTGCTTCAAGCTTACGTTCAAGAGTAGTTACTTCATCGGTTTGGCAAGTTGTGCCCGAATAATTGTCGGCAATGTATGTTATTAAATTATCCAGGTTCAGTTTTTCAAATCCTCGTACAAGGTAATCGAGGATAAATTCATATACTTTTTCGTTTTGGTTTGTATTAGTTAAGATTATATCCGAAGCTTTTTTAAACTCCTTTTCCTGTTGTTCCCGGTTCAATCCACGTTGGGCATAATTCATTAAATAGTTAAAAATTTTATCAGTGTAAACCGCCGAGTTTATTATTGTTTCATCGGTAAAATCAAGGTTTTTGAAATATCCATCCTTGAAAATTTTATTGCGGTTTTGTTTTGTCAGCGTACCATCTAAAAATGGTTCGCGGTACATTTTTATGAGTTTAGAAGCAAACAGATTGGGATTTTCATTAATGGTTTTAGTTATCAATTTATCCCGTTCCTGTTGAAGATAGTTAAATTGAGTAATGTAGTTTGTAATTGCATTGCCGGAGTTGGATACTCCTGCTCCTTTTTCCCGGAAATAGTCCAATTCCATCTCCACTTCCTTTTGTTTTTCCTTCAGCTCTTTTTCTTTTTTTATGAAATCAAACCAAAGCTTGTTTTCCACAGATTGAATTATCTCTAAACTATCTGCCGGGGCTTTAAAATCGGTTTTAAATATAATGTTCTCGTAGTTGAAAATAAAATCCAATTGTTGTGGAGGTTCGTTCATTATTCTGGCGTAAGTAGTTTGGCCCAGAATAAGTCGGTACATTCCTTTGGATATGTTGGCAGATAATTGAAATTTGACGATACCATTTAGCGATTGTGTTGTGTCTATTGGGTTGAATTTATCTCCTTTAAGCGTGCCAAATAATATCTGGTTTTGGGGTTGATTTTTAATTTCAAGTTGCAGGCTATAGGTTTGTGCGGATGAATTGAAAATAACACCAACTGAAAACAAAAAAAGAAACGCCCTTAGAAATAAATTTGTCATTTAAATTATTTTGTTGATTGAGTTTAGCTAAAAAATATAATAAAAACGTGGTTTTTTAAATTGGGAAGTTGCTTTGTATTCCGTAAACAAATCAGGCAAAAAACAATAATCGGGACAGCTATTATTAATGCAAGAAACCATATTGAAGCCAGGAAACGTTTCATAAAGTTTAAGGCAAAACTCAAATATAGAAAGGAATAGTTTAAAGTTCAAGGGTAATTGTTGAAAGTTTAAGGTTTGAATGTTCAAAGTTATAAAAAGGATACTTCTTATAATTTTTGATATCGAATTATAAAACTTACTTTTGAATAAAACTATACCAATATGAAAGCAAAAATTTTAATACTGATAGTTTTTCCAATCCTATTTTCATGTGTTTCAAATAAAGAGAACCCGCCCAATATTATTTTAATAATGGCCGACGACATGGGTTATGGCGATATTAGTTGTTTTGGTAGTGAATTTATTCAAACCCCTGTTTTGGACAAAATGGCGTCTGAAGGAATTAAGTTTACAGATTACCATTCAAACGGAGCAGTTTGTACACCCACCCGGGCGGCATTGATGACCGGGAATTATCAGCAACGTGCAGGTTTGGAAGGTGTAATTTACGCAGCTCTCGACAAGAGAATGTTTGGGATTCAAGACTCTGAAAAAACAATAGCCGAGATATTTAAAGATGCTGGTTATTCTACCGGGATTTTTGGGAAATGGCATTTGGGTTACCAACCTGAATATAATCCGGTACATCATGGTTTCGATGAATTTTATGGTTACGTAAGTGGAAATGTTGATTTTATTTCACACCGCGACGGGGTTGGCTTGTACGACTGGTGGCACAACACCGATACCGCGTATGAAGAAGGTTATGTTACCGATTTAATAACCGATTTTGCCCTTAAATTTATGGAGCGGAACAAGAAAAAACCTTTTTTGCTGTACATTCCACACGAAGCTCCGCATTATCCGTATCAGGGAAGAAATGACAAAGCCGATCGCTTGCCCGGAGTGAATTTTCAGGGGCATGGAAGTCGTCCTGATAAAAAACAAGCATACAAAGAAATGGTTGAAATAATGGATGAAAATATTGGTCGGGTGATGGATAAACTTAAAGATTTGGGAATTGAAAAAAATACTTTCGTCTTTTTCTGCTCCGATAATGGAGCTACCAATTTGGGAAATAACGGGACTCTAAATGGATTTAAAGGCAGCTTGTGGGAAGGCGGACATCGGGTTCCGGCAATTGCATGGTATCCTGAAAAAATTGAAGCCGGGGCAATTACCGAAAGCACCGTTTTAGGAATAGATGTTTTACCAACACTGCTTTCAGTAGCTGGAATTGATACAGATAATAAATTTGATGGTAAAGATTTTTCTGAAGTATTATTTTCAGGAAATCAGTTAAACGAGCGACCTTTGTTTTGGAGGTATCGAAATCAGTGGGTTGTGCGTAGGGGCGATTGGAAATATTTGAAGATAAAAGAAAAGGAATATCTTTTTAATTTGAAAATTGATATTGGAGAACAAAATAATTTAATTGAAACTAATTCGGAAAGGGCAAGTGATTTGAAATATTTGCTAGAAAAATGGGAAAATGAAATGGCGGAATATGAATTGAAAACAGAGTAGGGAAGTATTCAGTTTCAGTTTTCAGTCTCAGTCTCAGTTTTCAGTCTCAGTCTCAGCTTGCAGTTAAAGTATTTAAACCAGGTAAATTAATATAACGACAAAAAAATGACCGGTGACAAAAACTAATATCATGAAAAATCGACTATTATTTATTATTCTGGCCATTTTCGGTCTTACATCTTGTAGCAATTCAGGAAATCAGGAAGAAAAAAAACAGCAAGCTAATTTTATAGTATTTATTGCCGACGATGCAGCTTGGAACGATTGCGGCCCCTATGGAAACAATGTAATTAAAACGCCAAATATCAACAAACTGGCTGAAGAGGGGGTTGTCTTCGACAATGCATTTTTAACTACCAGTTCATGTAGCCCAAGTCGTTGCAGTATTTTAACTGGCCGTTATCCGCATAGTACCGGTGCTCAGGAGTTGCACATGCCACTTCCCGCAGAACAAGTTCTTTTTGCCGGTGAATTGCAAAAAGCGGGTTATTATACTGCCGTTGCCGGAAAATATCACATTGGAGATCTCCGGGCTGAGTTCGACAGCATTTATGGAGGTAGTGTCAGTGGATGCGAAAATTGGGTTCGTGCGATACAAAACCGCCCGAAAGAAAAACCATTTTTTTTATGGTTGGCAGCAAAAGATCCTCATCGTAATTACAAACCCAATGCTATTCCAGAACCGCATAAACCGGAGAATGTAATTGTTCCACCATTTTTGCCGGATGCCGATTCAACGCGAAAAGACATTGCATTATATTACGACGAAATTTCACGGCTCGACAGTTATCTTGGACAAGTGATGCAGGTGGTAAAAGATCAGGGTGTTGATGAAAATACCCTTGTAATTTATATGACCGATAATGGAAGACCGTTTCCCCGGAGCAAAACCCGTATGTACGACAGTGGCATAAAAACTCCTTTTATTGTTCGCTGGCCATTAAAAATTAAAAAAGGAAGAACCAATGCCTTGGTGAGTTCAATCGATATCGCCCCAACTTTTTGCGAATTGGCAGGAGCTGAAATATCTAAAACATTTCAGGGTGTTTCTTTCGTGTCTGTTTTGGAAGATTATTCAATTAACACAAGAGATTATATTGTTGGCGAACACAACTGGCACGATTTTCAGGCACACGAACGCGCCATAAGAAATCATAAATACCTGTACATCCGGAATGCTTTCCCTGAATTTAACGCTTCGCCGCCAGCAGATGCAGTGCGCAGTTTAACATATCAGGAAATGATTAAAATGCAGGAGGCAGGGGAATTAAACGAAAATCAATTGGATTGTTTTATTGAACCCAGGGTAGCCGAAGAACTTTACGATGTAATTAATGATCCGTATCAATTTAATAATTTAGCAGAAAATCTTGAATTCAAAGAATCTTTAAATGAAATGAGAAACTTGTTGGATAATTGGATTGTTGAATTTGAAGATAAAATACCTGAAAATCCAACACCCGATAAATTTGACAGGTGGAGTGGTAGAGATTTGAGGAATTAATTTTCTGCAAAAATAAACGCTGCCCGAAAAGTCAAAATGGCCGTCATTCCAAGAGTTCACCTAATTTTATTAGGTACAATGAGATATTGACAGAAATACCAAAATAAAATTTAACAAATCAGTTTAAAGAATTAAATTTATACCCAACTCCTCTAACGCTAATAATGTATTTTGGGTCTGAAGGATTTTCTTCCAATTTTTTTCTGAGGTCGAGAATAAAATTATCTACAGTTCGCGTTGTTGGCATGGCTTCAAAACCCCAAACTTCGTTTAATAAATCGTGCCGGTGAACCGCTTTACCATCATGTAAAATTAAATATTCCATGATATCAAATTCTTTATTGGAGAGTTTAACCTCTCGATTTTGATAAAAAGCCTGAAGATTTTTAAAATCAAGTTTGACCTTACCATAGGAAAAGCTGGTTAATGGTCCGGGTTCTTTGTTAATCCTGCGGAAAGCCGCTCTTATTCTGGCTAAAAGTTCGGGAAGGCTAAATGGTTTGGTTATATAATCATCGGCACCGATATCCAATCCCGCCACTTTATCCATTTCCGATCCTCGGGCTGTAAGCATAATTACCGGTAAATCAGGTTTATCTTTTTTAATTTTACGGCAAATCTCATAACCATTAATTCCGGGCAGCATTATATCTAATAACACCAGGTCAATCTCATTTTTCAAAGCCGTTTTTAATCCTTCTATTCCATTTGTTGCTGTGATAATGCTGTACTCTTCAAGTATTAAATTTTCTTCAAGCCCCAATAAAATATTAAGGTCGTCTTCAATTACTAAAATGACTTTTTTCTTCATAATTAAGTGATCAAGAATTTAACACGATTGTGAATTTACTGCCTTTATTTAATTCACTTGTAACTTTTAGTTCTCCATTATGGGCTTTAATAATATCCCCTGCAACTGTTAATCCTAAACCTGTTCCACTGGTTGTTTCATTTTCCTTACTTCTGACCCGATAGAATTTTTCAAAAATCAGCGAAATTTGATTTTTGGGAATACCAAGTCCTGTATCTTCAATTTCAATACTAATTTTATCCAATTGTTTTTTTAACCTGACAAATAAATTTTTATTAACCGAGGAATATTTTATAGCATTTCCTATTAAGTTGGACAAAGCCTGCTTTATCGCTTCCGGGTCAACAAAAGCTTTTATATCTTCTTCAATTTCAATCGACACATTAAATTTATTTATTTCAAGCCAATATTCCATTTCATTTAGCACCAACTTTAATAATGCTGACAAATCAGTGTCCTGCAATTTGTATTTCGAACTCTCATTTTTCTTTACTGAATATTCAAGTATATTATCAATTTTACGTTTTAGGTTTTCACTTTCTTTAATGATAATATTTGAATATTTTTTTCGCGAAGCTTCCGATTTTGCCTTGTCCAGATAGATTGATTCAGCAAACATATTGATAGAAGTAAGTGGCGTTTTTAATTCATGCGTTACATTGGCAATAAATTCCGATTGCCGGGCTGCCATCCTTTTTTCCCTGTTAACATCTCTCAAAATCAAATTAACCCCCATTATCATTCCGCCAATCAGCAATGTAAGTGCAATTCCGTAAATCCAGCTTCTGCGGGTAACATATTTTTTTATTATTGATTCGTTTTTTAATTTAAGCTGAATTACATAAGATGGAAAAAACATCGACAACGGTGTTATTGTTTCCAGACCATTAAAAGTGGAATTGCTGTTGCTGTTTTCTGTCAGTTCAATCCGATATTCAAATTCCGTATCTCCCCATTTTATATTATTCAAAGTCATTTCCCATAAACTGTCGAGCGGAACAGTAAATCCAAAAAGATTTTCGTGTTTGTGATTGATAAACAGGACCATTTCTGGATTCTGAACGAATCCGGGAATGATATAATAATCTCCTAATTTGAGTATACTTTCCAATTCGTCAACAATGGTGTATTTTCTGATTTGACTTCCGTATTCATTTACAAATGTAAGTTGTATTCTAATTTCCTGAATGAGTTCATTAATAGACTGTAAACTTATATCTGAACCTCCCGGTATCCGTTCTGTCCATTTCCCAATCTGGTCAAGAATATTGCCGGTACTGTGATTTAAAAGTATTTCGCCGGATGCCATTCCTGCAAGACACTTTTCCAACTTTTTTAACAAGCTTTCAGGATTGTTGTTGCCGCTTATTTTAATAAGTTGTGGAATTGCATAATATACAAAAGGGAAATTGTATTTGTCTGTTACGGAATAATATTTTGAAATGACAGTGCTATACAGATCAATGGCTTTATCTGTATTTTCCATTTTAACAGAAACCCTGGCCAGGGCATTGTAACATAAGGCAGAATCGTGTTTACTTACAGCAAATTTTAAAGCAGAGCGATAAGTCTTTTCTGCGTTGTTTAACTTTTGTGTTTTAAATTCCAATAATTCTGCTCTGTTATACTGAATCCTACATTTCCCGGAATTGTATTTTCCTGATTCTAATGGTAATCCTTCATTAAAAGGAGGCCATAAAAAATTTCCTTTTCTGTCGATGATAAACCAGTCGTTAATAAAAACGGGCTTTTGTAAAGTTGTAAAACGGTTAACATTAACCGTATCGGTTTCAGTAAGTTTTGCGAATGTGTCGCTTACTTCTTCAAGTACTTTATGGAAATTCAGGGCAAGATCCGCTGCAAATATTCCTTCTTCCTCCAAAACTTTTTTTTCTGTTAATTCCTTTAGGTTCGAAATGTTACTTATGCTCAGATATGCAAGAATACCCGCCGAAATAAATACAGCGAGTATAAATACGATGGTCAATTTTAAAACAGGTTTTTCTCTGTTCTTCATAAGCTACTAAAATTTTTACTCCAAACCTTCCATCATCCAAAGCTGATTTTTCCGTGTTATAATATTATAAACCATATATTTTCCATCTTTACTCCAACTGGGAAGTGATTCATGAAAATTTGCATTCTTAGAAAAAAGGGATATTTCTTTTGACTTTGTATTATACTTGTATACCGATGATGTATTCTCGTAGTGTCCCTCGAAATAATAATACTCACCCTTAGGATCCCAGACACCTACATAGTCCCAAACATCTGGCTGATCTATCATTTCTGTAGTTGGGCTGCCGTCAACATAAGCTTCCCGGATACCATCCTCATCATTTTCAGGATCGTAATACATATAAGCCAGTTTTTTGCTGTCAGGATACCATCCAATACTCTCTTTATAGTTCCATTCTTCTTTGGGAGTTAATCTTTTCATTTCCCCGTTAAGCGTAGAAACAATAAAAATATCGTTATCTCGACCTTCTTCTTCCAAAAAAGCAAAACAAGCAATATACTTGCCATCGGGAGACCATCGTAAAGGAACATTTTCTTCCCATTTCCCATTTTCAACTACAGCTAATTTTTCAGCTTTATCACTCCAGGCCGGAATAGTATATATGCTATTTCCAAGGGGGAAGGCAACCTTTTTACTGTCGGGCGACCAAGTGAGAAATGAACAATTAGCATTTTTATGAGTAACTGATTTCTCTAATCTTCCTGTATTTGTAGATAAAAAATAAAGTTCCTGAATTTCTTCCTCTTTTGTGGTAAAAAATGCCATCGTTGATCCATCAGGCGATAAAGCATAACAAGGCCAATCATGGATACCTTTACCTGGATTCATTTCGGTAAGCCTTTTTTTATCTCCTCCTAATCGATTAGCAGAATAAATACCATCGTTGTTATTTCCTGCTTCAACATAATAGACGGTTGCCCCATCCGGCGACAGTATTGCACCATTTCCTGTTGCGATTGTTTTGTTACTATCGAGATTTTCATTTCCCAGGATTACTATTCGCCGTATTTCTTTCTGAAGGCCGTAAACTAATGTAGAATTATCCTTAATAATAACTGGTGAAAAGACATTAGCATTATAATGAAAAGTTATTTGTTCCGCAACTCCAATTTTCTCCCCTGTTTCAGGATCTATTTTTATCTTAAAAATATTCCAATCCCCATTCCGATCTGAAATAAAATAAAAAGAATAATCTGTTGCTGACCATGTTCCATACGCATTTCTTCCCATATTTTGCGTAAGCCTGATATTTTTATCTCCGGATGATGAGACTAGCCAGCAATCGATTTTATACCTGTTGTCCTCATTAGTACAGGAATAATACGAGATCCATTTACCGTCTGGTGAGTGAGATGTCAACCTCGGTACACACCAATCGTAATTCCAGGCTATTGTATTGGTAGTTTCCCCAGCCAGATTGTACGTTACGAGGCCTTTCTTTGAGTTTAAGGAAACAATATGTTTGCTATCCGGGTGCCAGCAAGAACCGTAGGATTCACCAGATTCACCAGACTTAAATTTTTCACTTATTTGTTTTAATACACCATTTTCCACATTAATCGCATAAAATGCCCATTCCCCTGTATCATTTCGCCCAGCAAATGAAATATTTTTCCCATCTGGTGAGAACTTGGGAAACAAAATCGTTTCAAATTGAAGAGAATTTGTCAGAAGGTCAACGGGAGCCCCGGAAACATCGGCAATAAAAAGCCCAGGGTGAGAAATTGAATTTTCCATGTTTTTATGAACATCTTTGAAAACAATTTTTTTTCCGTCCGGTGAAAAATCAAACACATGTTCACCAAACCATGTTGATCCCTCTCTCATTGCCAAAGGTATTTGTGTAATTAAAGGTTTACCAGTGGTCTCTTTTTGAGTTGTATTTTGAATTCTTAAAACCTGAAGCCTGGTTTTAGCAATCTTCACAGATTGTTGCTGGTCGGCATATTGTTCAATTACTTTATTGTAGGCTTCCGTTGCCTGTTTTTTGCCCAGCTTTTCGTAACACAGTCCGATTTGGAGTTGAGCATTTGCCCGGAGCGACCTTTCAGCAACTGAGTTCTCAACAATTTTAGTGTAAATATCAATCGCTTGCTGAAGTGCCCCTTCACCCTCTTCTTTCATTAGCGCCTTTTGAAACAGTTGTTCCTGATTTTGCGAAACAACGGGTTCAATTGCACACGTTGCCAGGATAAGCAACAATATCAATGATTTAATAACTTGTGTTTTCATTTTAGTTTCCTCCTTATAATTAGTTTATAAGTACAAAACTACTTTCAAATAACAGGCTCAGTGTCACATCTTTGTTTTGTAAATGTAAAATTACGTCACAAAACGGTTAATGTGAAACCCGTTTATTTTACAAATTTATACCCAACTCCTCTAATGCTAATAATATGTTTAGGTTCCGAGGGATTTTCTTCCAGTTTTTTTCTGAGGTCAAGAATAAAATTATCAACTGTGCGTGTAGTGGGCATAGCTTCAAAACCCCAAACTTCGTTCAATAAATCGTGCCGGTGAACAGCTTCGCCTTCGTGTTTGATAAAATATTCCATTATTGCAAATTCCTTACTCGACAATTTAATTTCCTGATTATCACGCGAAGCCTGATATTTTTTGAAATCTAATTTTACTTTTCCAAAAGAATATTGATCCGGAATAGGATTCGTCGGTGTCGTTCTTCTGAAAACAGCTCTTAGCCGCGCCAAAAGTTCAGGAATGCTGAATGGTTTAGTAACATAATCGTCTGCACCAATATCGAGTCCCGAAACTTTATCCATTTCCGAGCCCCGGGCAGTAATCATGATTACGGGTAATTGAGGTTTTTCTTTTTTTACTCTTTTGCAAATTTCATATCCGTTTATTCCCGGCAACATGATATCAAGCAAAAGTAAATCCGGATTTTTCTCAAGAGCGGTTTGCAAACCCTTTTTCCCATTTGTTTCAGAAACAACGGCGTAACCTTCGTATTCCAAGTTATCTTTTAATCCACGCAGAATACTAACATCGTCTTCTATAATTAATATTGTCTTCACACTTTTTCTGTTTGCCGATTTAAAGTTATAGAAAATTTACTTCCCCCACCTAATTTACTTTCAACAGATATTTTTCCTTTATGAGCTTCAATAATTTCTTTTACAACTGTTAACCCGAGTCCGGTTCCGCTAATGTTTTCTTTTTGGTCAACACGATAGAATTTCTCAAATATTTGCGACAATTGATTTTCAGGGATGCCGATTCCCTGGTCTTCAACCTCAATATGAATATTATTTGATGTTTTAAATAAACGAATAAAAATCTTTTTTGTGATGGTTGAATATTTTAACGCATTGCTAAGTAGATTGCTAATCGCTTGTTTCATTTTTTCAGGGTCAACTTCGGCAAATATATTTTCATCCATTTCAGCAAGCACCTCAAAGTTCTCTTTCTCAAACCAGTAATCAAACTGGTGAATTGACGCATTGATTATTGACGCCAGATTTGAAGAAACAAAATGATATTCAGGTTTGCCCTTTTCCATTTTCGAAAATTCAAGAATATTATTTATCATCCTTTTCAACCTTTCACTCTCTTTTAAAATTATTGATAGATATTCATCTTTGTCCGTCTCCTTTTTTACCCGTTTTAACAAAAGAGATTCTGCAAACATATAAATTGATGTGAGGGGTGTTTTTAATTCATGAGTAACATTAGAAATAAAATCGGACTGTAACCGGGCTATTTGCTTTTCTCTTGCAATATCTCTGACAATTAAAGCAACTCCGAGAGACAACGCAACCAAAAGTAATGCGGTAGCAATCCCATAAATCCAACTTCTGCGTTTTATAAAATCGTTGATTAGGTTTTCATCGTTCAATTTGATTTGCATCATTTGCCCCGGAAAATAAGGATTCATTTGCGCAGTATAAATCAGGCTTTTTTCATTTGCATTTGAGGGATATCCTGGTAAAAATTCAATTTTATAATCAAATTCAAAAACAGATTGAAGACCTTGATTTAAGACAGAATCAAATAGTTTTATACCATCTATTAAAAAGCCTACCGGATTCTCTAAATTTGTGTTGACCAGGAGCAATTTCTGACTGTTTCCTGAATATGAATTAATAACTCTAAAATCATTGTTGACATTTAAATAATTGTCCGGACTCTCTTTTTTCATTAACTCCAACATTGAATTTTTATATTCATCGATAAATTGAAGCTGTTTGTTAATTTTCTGTTCCAGTTTATTTACGTGAGCTAATTTTTCTGTGCTAATAAAACTGTTTTCCTGTGTCCATTTTATAACGAGTGCTAATAATTCTTTTGTACCAAAATTCAGCGGAATAAAACCCGTTTCCATTTTTTCGAGACAGAATTCAAACAGTACCAATATTTCGTCACAGTTATCAGAATTTGAAATTTTTACAAGCTGTGGAATAGCATAATAAACATACAAAAGACCGTCAGATCCCGAAATATTAAAATAGTCCAAAACAATATGTTTGTAATATCCGATTGCAATTTCCGGCTCTTTTAATTTTACAGAAACCCGGCCCAGTGCATTTAAAGCTTTAACCGAATCGTTTGCATTTTTTGAAAAACTCAGGCACGACAAATAATGTTTTTTAGCCGTTTTTAGATTATTACGAGCAAATTCATTTTCTTCACCATTTTTGAAAGCAGAAATATAACGACTTGAAAATTTAGGTAGAGTCATATTTTCAGATAATCCCATAAAATTTGGATAAAGAAAAGAGCCATTATTTTTTAAAATAAATGGCAGCGTAATAAAATTATTTTCGGATGTTGTTTTTATGAGCGAATCTTTTAGTAAACCGGGCGGACTGATTTCATTTTTGAAACCACCGGTTACGGTTTCTATTTTATTTTGCATTACAAGCGAAAACTTTGCAGCTAGTTCCCGTTGCTCCTCAGTAACTCTTCTTTCAGTCAGTTCTTTCAGGTTCGAAATACTGTTAATACTAAACCAGGTTAATATACTTCCCGAAATTACAACGGCAAGAATGAAAATAATTGTAAGTCGCGAAGCTGGTTTTAATTTTTGGTTCATCAAGTGTTTTATGTATTCTTCATCTTTACGATTACATTTGCATCGTGTTTTTTATTACTGGCAAAGGGGAACCCGATTTTCTCGAATACCCCTTTCCATCGATTATTATTTTCGATTCCCTTTATTCATTCAGATTATAAATTTTGTTGAGCTCGTTAACCAAACCTTCTATCACCCTTACTTCGGTTATTCTTTCCCGTACTGAATATGAAATCTTTTCTCCTGAAGGATGCATAATAAACGATTCTGCTCCTTTGTCGGTTTTCCAAGTTTTCTCTGGCGTTCCTCCATTAGCATCAACTCTCCATAAATTGGTCCCCTCAGGTCTTTCTGAAAAATAAACATACTTGCCGTCCGGCGACCAAAAGGCCGAACCTGAAATATTCGATTCCTGTGACATACACAACTCCTTTTCATCTCCCCCTTGAGTTGAAATAGTCAATAAACGGCTCAGCTTTTCTCCTTTATTCTGAATGGCAAATAACAACTTATTACCATCCGGAGACAACTGAAAAACTCCCCTTACAAATTTGGGATGCCGGTAAAGAATGGTATCTTTTCCAGTATTCAAATCATGTTTCACAATCCAATCATTTTGAAACAGCATATAAATAAATTGCTGATCATCAGACACGACAATACCTGAGATTTCTAATGCATCATCAACGGAAGGAGTATATTCATAATCCGATATCAATAATTTCTGTTCTAAATTATTGGAATTTTTATCAACTTTATAAATACCTCCTTTATATCCTTTGTTTTGAAGCCTTTTCTTATCCATTCCAAAGATATAAACAGATTGTCCGTCATTCGACCAGTAAGGTCTCCTCACAGAAATAAGTTCTTCAACCACTCTCCTTTCATTTCCATTTTCTACATCACGTATAATAAGTTCCCAAGAACGTTTCCCCTCTTGCACTCGAGCCATGTATTTCCCATCAGGCGACCAATTTTTACTATAGATAGAGCCCGCCAGGGGGATTTCTGGTTTTCCTTCTGGTTTTCCTGTTAATTTATTTACAGGAAGAATATACGCGTTAAAATTTCGTTTGCGAAATCCAATAAAACATTCACCTTTTTCGGTGATTCCAACAGGTTCAACTTCACCAATCTCACTGAATAATCGCCTTGGTTCTCCAGATGGTTTATCGTTTATAATTTGGATTGACCATAAATCCCATGTTCCCGACCGGTCGCTAATAAAAAGGAATTCATCCCTATTGGGAATCCAGCCAATAACTTTATCGTTTGCCGGATGAACAATCAGAGGAACTTCAACTTTTTCATCAATTGTTAACAAATAAATATCCGAATTGCTCTGACCACCTTTTTTCGTGCTATACGCCAAAAAATTACCATCAGGAGAAACGCATAAGCCTGGCCACCCAGTTTTCAGTTCTTGAAATGTACCATCTAAAATATTGAATAATGTTACCTGAGACAATTCTTTATTTCTATCCCGCCTTATAACTATAATTTCATTGTCAGCTCGCCATGCAACAGGGTAAGCTTCAACTTTATCTTCTTTATAAAGTAGCTTAGATGAATTTTTTTCTATATCGAAAATATGCAGATCAAAAGTATGGTTTGGTCTCCACCAGGAATAAGCCACTTTTTTCCCATTTTTTGATATTGCAGAGCCAATTACAAACTTTTCAGGATTCTCATCCAATGTAGCATTTTTTGTGAGTATCCTTTTTTCTCCGGTATTTAGATCAAGAATTGCAAGCTCGCCATCCTCCCAATCTACAAAAGATAAATATCTACCATCTCTGGATACAGTCCCAAAATCATCTAAAAAGGGCTTTTTACCTATTTGCCGAATTCTAATTCCTTCCGGTTCTTTGGAAGCTGTTTCTTCATTTTCAGAAGGGAGAAAATTATCCAGTTTCCATACTTCCGAGTTTAATTTATCTCTAGATGAATAGGAAAAGTGTTTTCCATCGGGGTGTGCATTTAAATTCGCAAAGTGACTATTCGTTTTTATTCCAAGCTTATCTATCTTTTGATTAGCAACTGAAATACGACACATTTCCAATTCAGAATTATTTACATCATTATTTCTCATTGCAAAATAGATGTATTTACCATCACTACTCCATGTCAAAGAAAGACCGCGGGGTTCAAATTCAAACTTTTTTACTTCTTCAGATTTTAAAAGTTCTTTGGATTCACCTCCTTTAACGGGTACAATCTTTAAACTTTTTGCATGACCGGCAAAAAGACCCAAAAAGGCACCATCTCGTGAAGCAGAAATACCAAAATAGGAACTGGATTGATACAATACCTGCTTTTTACCACTGTTGATATTTTGCAGAATTACCTGGTACTCTCTTGTTATGCTATCGCGTAAGCCATAGAAAAAAGTATTACCATCGGATAGCCATCCATGGCCTCCAAATAAATCTCTGCTATTGGTAATTAGAAGTGGCTTGGGAATACCCGTGCGCGTGTCAATCTGATAATATCCAAAATTCCCATCTACGTTAAAACTAACCACCATAACTGAATTACCGTCAGGTGACCATCTAGGCCAGCCAAATACATTGATATTCGGCCGGAATTCTCTTTCTTCTTTGGTTTCTAAAGAACGAATGCGTAAGACATTACCAACCGGATTGGTTGTAAAACTCATTGTTCCGGGAGGACGCCGGGAAACATATGCCAGGTATTTTCCATCGGGCGAATAATCAGGACAACCATTTGCCCCTATGTAACTTTGTATTATTCTTGTCGGGGTAGTAATAATTTCACCTGTTAATGGATCAATTTCAGTTTCATAAATATTTATATTGTTTCTTCGTTGCCCATAATAAAAAGATCCATTATTTGTAAAACCAAGGTTTATTGGAGGGAAAGGCCCCTTATTACTTTTGACAAGTTCAGCCTCACCTAAACTTTTCCCATTTTGCACTTTAACCCGCCAAAAATCAGGAGTACCGGTTCTGTCACTAATAAACAGTATATCATTTCCATTGGGCACCCTTCCCACTAATCTATCATCTCCCGGATGTTCAATTAATTTGGTTTCATTTTTTGTATCCAGTTCCATGATATAAATGTCCTTGTTGCCTTTATCGTCTTTTTGAGGAAGATCGTAAATTACGTAACGTTGATCATGCGAAAAAGAGGCACCACTGGTATAACCTGATCTCAGAGCCCTTTCAGAACCGTCGTTTAAAGAGATAAGTGTCAATATTCCTTTATCGTTTTTTCTATCCAGGCAAGCCAATACATATTTCCCGTCCCGGGAACATTCGTAAATTTCCGCCCATTCCATTTCCTTGTCTTTTATCAAAGTTTCCGGCTCCTGATTATCTATGTTGATGGTACGCAATTCTGCAATCCCCTCTTCTTCATTATACCACAGATAAATGATTCTTTTACCGTCGGGAAACCATCTGGAATATTCACAATATGATGGGGATTTTTCCCACGAACCCTTATTGGTTAATCTTCGTTTTTTACCTGTCGCTATTTCGTAAAGAGCCAGATCCCCTGTATCCCAATCAACATAAGAAAGATATTTTCCATCGGGTGAAACAGCACCTTCCAAGTCTGTATCAGATTCATCCCAAATTTTTTTGTTGGTTAGTGTTCTTTTTAATATCTCCTCTTCCTTCTTCTTTACTGTTTTTTGATTGTCCATAATTAAACGGTTCAATCGTGTTCGTGCTATCGCCACCTCCTGCTTCTCTCCCGGGAAATTATTTACCAGTTGCTGATAGGCTTTCAAAGCTTCCTCTTTGCCCAGTTTTTCGTAGCACATTCCAACGTGCAGCAATGCTTTTGCCTGCAACGATTGATCCGCATTTTGGTTTTCTACTATTAAATTATAAATGTTGATAGCTTCCACCAGGTTTCCTTCGCCTTCTTCTTTCATAAGGCCTTTTTGATACAACTGCTCAGGTGTCTGGGCCATTAAAGGATAAACACTTCCAACAACCAAGAAAATTACGAGAATAAGATTAATGGATAAAGTTTTCATTTTACATTCCTCCGAATTAAATTTAACAACTAAGCAAAATTAATTCGTTATAAGAAGCTCATTGTCATACGGATGTATAAGTTATGTAAAAATTGTGTCATGGCAAATTATTATTTGGAGTAAAGAGTTGTGAGTAGTTAAGTAGTAAGTAAAGAGTAAAAAGTCGTAAGATTGAAAATAACAACTATTTGTTAAAGACGACAAACCTTTTTATAAATATTATTGGCTCTGGCCTTTTAGTAAGTAATTTCCAAAAGTGATGCCATTCCTAAATTAAAGTAAAAACGTTTTCATCTTTTTAATTCACTGCTGGTGAGGAAGTCATCCTTATTCTGTGAAATACGAAACTTTGCAAAATTTTAGGGAATCATTCCCTTTTTTTACATTAATCGTAAAACAAGAACCGTATAAAAAAACAGCCGGAAATTTTTGCTTCCGGCTGTCTGTAATTTGAATTAGATTTTTATTAAATTATATTATTTATTGTGTAATATTTTACCATTAAATATTTCTTCACCAAGAATCATTCGGTAAACGTAATAGCAATCTCTATTAATTTCAGAACTAAACTCAATTTTATAAGGAATTCCTTTTATAACCGGATTATTGAAAACGGTTTTTACCAGGCGACCAGTCGCATCGAACAAATCAATTCGGGCATGAGTGGTTTCCTGCGAATTAAACTCAAAGAATACTTTGTTGTTAAATGGATTTGGATAAACCTGAAGCCCAATATTTTCCTTATCCACTAAATTGTCTTGTAAAATCTGAGCAGATTTATTTTTTACAGAATGGATAACAATTGAACCACCCCCAATTTCGGTTGCTGCTTCGGCTGTTTCATCTGCAAAAATATTATTATCGTATATTACATTATCTCCGTCATCTTTGTCCCAGATTTTAATTCTGAATTTATCTATTAATGAACCAGGAGTTAATTCCGCATCAACTGCACTCAACATAAAACCGTAATTACCTGAATCGTTAATTGTTCCAACTCCCCTGAACTGAGCTTTAGCACCTGCAATTATTAACCAATCGTATTTAGTACTTTTAAATTTCAGATTGCCGGTATTAATATGAAACCGGGTGTTACCAACAGGTTTTATTTGTCCCTTTTTATATTTTGAAACAAATCCGAAGTTGACCTTACCCGATAAATCTGGAGCAGCAACAAATGCACCTTCCGGCGACATTATCCATCCACCACCAGTAACAAAACCTGCTGTCGGATCATAGACTACAACATACTGGTAAGTTTTACTGTCTGATTCATCAAATTCATCTATTACAGTTACAGTTACAGAATAAATGCCGGGGGTAATATAAATATGATTCTTCTGGAAAGGAGTAGAAAGATTTTCAGAGTAAACTATGGGAGGATTTCCGTCTCCCCAATCAATTGTAATACTGGTCACATTGTCCTCATTGTCTGTGTATTCTATTTCCAATGTTATTTCTGTATCGATTTGAACCGGGTCAACTGGTGCAAAAACGGAAGTAATAACAGGTGGTGTATTAAATAAGGATTGCATTAATGGGTAATTATCTTTATTGTTATTAAAAGTGTAAGGTGTATCCCCAATCCCATCATTATTTGAATCTACACCTGTATAGTCATTATAATAATTTCCACCAGAGGGGTATCCGTTATCCCAGATATTGGTACTGTAATCATCCTGAGCTTGAACCGTATTGTCAATAAAGTCATTATGGTAAACCCTATTGTTTGTTACTCTTGGTTCATGAAACCTAACTCCCACTGAATTATGGCTTATAATATTATTTCTAATCGTATTGGAACTCCCAACATAGCCAACCTCTACACCGCATCCATTATCATGAATATTATTTTTCTCAATGATTGAATTAAACATTGAGTCAAAATGAATACTTGTGCCATTATTGTGATGAACGTTATTGTTTGTTATCAAGGTATTGGATCCCCATGAAACAGATAGACCACTACTATTACCAACTATTTCATTATTTCTAATAATGCAATTGTTAAATTGGTGAGCATACGATACTCCAATATTATTTGATATGATGCAGTCTTCAATAAGGAGATACCCCCCACTGCGTGTGAGATTTAATCCCACTTGGTTCAAAGTAATTATAACATCTTTTATTGTAACATGATTAATAGAATAGTTGGGAATAGACTTTATCCCAATTTCTCCGTTGGCTACAGTTAATCCACTAATCGTTATATCGTTCGCGGTAACATATATAACTTGCCCACTTCCGCTACCATCGATAATAGTAGTCTCTCTATCTTCTCCTTGTAAAGTCAAAGACTTATTTATCGTTACATATTCATAGTAGGTTCCTGCCTGCACATATACTTCATCACCCACGCCGGCAGCATTTACTGCCTGTTGAATTGTTGGATAGTCAACAGGAACTGTTATAGTTGTTGCATTTGTAATTTTAGGTAATATCAATGCAATTGCAATTGCCAAAAATATTACACAAAATCTAACTTTTATTATTTTAGTATTCTTGTTTTCCATTTTGAAGTTTTTTAATTTTTAAAGTAAATTTTCATTCATACTAAAGGTTTGTGAATGTTACTATTGTAGCCATTTAAGAATTGTTTTTGAAGAAATAAATAATACCACGAATCGTTAGGAATTAACTGCAAGTATTTTTTATGGCGAGCGAATTCTTTTCATATTCTACTCTTTAAGTTTTTCGGAAAAACCAATAATGCAATTAGATACGGAGAAAGAGCTTTCTAAATAATTTTTATTCAAAATTAAGGTGAACGGAAATGTCAGTTGTCATAAACATGTATTAGTTGTGTAAAAGTTGTGTCATGTCCATTTCTAAACTCAACAATACAACAGCGGGAAACTTTTGCTACCGGCTGCCTGTTATTTTGATTTTAAATTCTAATTGATTGTTTCATTCGCTTTGTTTCAGTTTATTTTCAGTTTCTTCTTTTGGAAGGAAGTTTTCCATCATCCAAATCTGAGGCAATTTATAAGATGAACCCTTATTGCTATAGACGAGTTTCCGGCCATCGGGATGGGCACTAATCTGCCAAATGTAGGTTATTTCCAATCCAAGGTTAACTGGGTTACCACCGTTAACTGGGATTTGCCAAAGATTCCAGATACCGTCGCCTCTTGGTTCGCGAAATTTTTGTAAATAAATATACTTTCCATCCGCACTCCAACAGTGATGAATAAACTCATTTGCATATGATTTTGAACTCCATATTTTTCCCTCAATTGTCTTTTTTTTATCCAGAGAATAAATTTCCCGGACTTCACCCCCAGAAGTGGGTATAATCTTTATTGTCTTTTTTTGATCCAGCCCAAGGAACGCTATCCAATTTCCGTCTGGCGAGCATGAAATTGTTGCTAAGTCTGGAAAATATCCTTTTCTACCATGATTTACGAATAGAATCTTTTCTTCTTTGGTTTCCAGATTATACCTTACCAGTTTATGTTTTGTAGTATCATTTTCCTGATATTGGAGTACCATAAATATTGACATTCCATCTGCGCACCATTCAAAGTCAAAAATTTTCTTGTTTTTATCACTGAAAATCAGACTAAGTTTATCACTTTGTAAATCGATTTTGTAAATTTCTGTTGTTCTTTCGGTATTCCGTTTCATCATCAGGATCGAGCGGTTATCTGGTGACCATTTGGGAATTCCGAAATTTTCAATGTTTGGTCTTATTTCACGTATATTACCATTTTTAAGAGATTTAATACAAAGGACATTACCTGTAGGGATTCCATTTTCACGTGTAAAGAACGGGGACCTTCGTGAAATAAAAGCCAGGTATTTGCCATCGGAAGAATAATCAGGGGCTGAATTTTCGCCCATAAAACTTCCGATAATTTCATTAGGATGCGAGATAATAGCACCTGTTTCTGAATTTATTTCGGTTTCATAAACATCGGTAACAAATGGTTGGTAGAAACTATAAAATACTCCATTGTCAGAAAAACCTAATCCTGTTAGGTTAGGATATTCACTTGTTTTAATAAATTTTGGATTCCCCTGTGTTTTTCCATTTTTCAATCCGACGTAATAAAAACCCATTTTCCCGGAACGGCTGCTGGCGAAAAGTAGTTGATTCCCATCGGGTGATAAATCAAGTACAAAATCATGGGCTGGATGTTTAATAATCGGAGTTTCCGTTTTTCCGTCTAGCGATAAGCAATAAATATCGTGAACAGGAGAATCCAAATCGGGAGGATAATCATATACAACACCAGCTCCGTCACTTGTAAATTTAAGTTTTCCTACAATACGAATTCCAGACAATTCCTTAATAATCTGTTTTTCACCATCGCGCACAGAAAACAGTATAATTTGTGTTGTCGTATCCATGGTTTCGATGGTTCCTAAAATAGTTTCGCCATCCCCCGAGATATCAGAAACCTGCACAACCCATTCATTTTTTGTTTCTTTTTTACGAATGGTACGAGGAGTTGAGTTTTCAAGTCCGATGGTACGGATTTCTTTTCTACCCGTGGAGTAAATAATCTGCCTGCTATCAGCTGACCATATGGAAGATAAGACATAGGTTGTTTTGGCACCAGTACCCCAGGTTTCACCAAAATTATAATTTGTTAATCTACGTTTTTTTCCGGTAGCAATTTCATAAATTGCCAAGTCACCAGCAGGCCAATCAGTATAGGATATGTATTTCCCGTCGGGAGAAATTTCACCTAAATTGTCAATTTCATCTTCTTCCCATATTTTTTTACTGGTCATAACTTTTGGAGTTTCTACTGCCAATGTCTTTTTTTGTGCCAGTTTTTCAAGTGGCAGAAAATCTTCCATAAACCAAAATTCTTTATTGCCATCTTTTACTCCTCCAAAAACAAAACGTTTTCCATCGGGCGACCAGTCAAGATGATATATTCTAACATCCTCCAGATTCGTTTCGACATCCTCAATGCTACCCTCGGATAATGACACGACTTTAACCACTTTACTCTTATTATCAAGAAAAGCAATACTTTTACTATCTGGTGACCATGCCAAATCAGTATGTACATCAGAATTTTTTGGAATTTCCATTATCATTTCAGATTCACCGTTGATGACATTTACAACATTAATTGAAGATACATCATCATCTTGTAGAGAGAGATAGGCAATCATTTTCCCATCTGGAGACCAAACCGGCGATAAAATATATTTTTCCTCTAACAATAGTTTTGGTATTCTATCATCAATATTTAACATATAAATGGCACAACTAACTTCTTCCTTGCCAGAAAAAATTTTTAATGGGAGTCGTAAAAATGCTACCTGTTTTCCATCAGGAGACCAACTGGGAGCAAAATCACCGTACGAAGGATTTGGATTTGTAATCTGAGTTGGTGTTCCTCCATCGATAGGAATTTTCCAGATTTGGGTGCTTGGAGGCTTATTATAACCCAATTCTTTTGAAGCTGATGCTGCTGAAATAATCAGTTTACCATCAGGCGAAATCCGATTGCCTGCCTGATACTGATATGGAAAATTTAATAACACATCTTTTCTTACAGAAAGTAATTTCCCTTTACCTCCTGCTGCTGAAACAACACCAAGAGTCTTACTTGTATACGATAAAACATCATTATCATTAATGTAGTAAATTTTTTTACTATCAGGTGACCAACGGGGCTGCACAGTATTTCCCTCACTTAAAACAATAGCAGGTTGACCTCCTTTAGCTGGCAGAGTGTATAATCCGAATTCCACTTTTGTCCTTAATAACGCTCCAATTTTATTATCCGGAGTCCAACCCGCAAAATGTAGGACTTCTACCATTCCCTCAGGGAGATCAATACTAGTTACTTTCCCTGGTGAGGCGCTATCACTGAAATCATGAACAATTTTGATTTGTTTACCATTATTATACTCCAAAAAAGCAATTTTTTTACTGTCTGGTGACCAAACCGGACTATATGCCTTTTCGGCATTAGCAACAAGGTGAGGTGTTCCATTATGGGTAGAAACAACCCATAATCCCAAATCACCAGAGCCTTTACCTCTACTTTTGTCTTCAACATAGGCAATCATTTTTCCGTTGGGAGAATAAACCGGTTCTCGAGCTTCCATATCAGTTAATTGCCTATGATTACTTCCGTCAACAGATATACTATGAACGTATTGTTTTTTGTCCACAATCGATGAAAAAGCTAACTTTTCCCCGTTGGGCGAAAGACTTATTCCGTAATTTATTATTCTAATACCCCGATTAGTTTCAACTATTTTATTTGGTTTACCCCCTGCAGAAGATACAATGTATATACCCTTATCCTTTAAGTCCCCTTTAATATTTTCATTGAAGGCAATCCATTTGCCGTCACCAGACCAAGAAAGCCCAGTATAAAAAACCTCTATTCCTTCTGTATTTATTTGTACAGGGATTCCTGAAAATTCGGGTCCAAGATTCCCGGACACAGGCATTTTCCAAAGTTTTTCATCTGAAACCAAGACAAGGTCTTTTCCATTGGGAGATAGTTTTATAGACGAGGAAAATTCTGTCGGAATATTAATTTTTGTGAATTTTGGTACAAGAGGAGTTTTCGAAACTTTCTCAACAACCAGTAATTTTGAAAGCCTTTCTTTAGCAATTCGAACAAATTCCGGTTGGTCAGCAAAATTATTGACCACCTTTTCGTAGTATTCTTTTGCCTTTTTATTTCCCAGCTTCTCATTACTTAATCCAAGATGATAAAACGCTTCCGCTGTAACCGTACGGTTTGTCGAATTCTTCTCAACAATTTCAAGGAATAATTTTATTGCTTCTTCCAGATTACCGTTTACTTCTTCCTCATAAATGGCCTTGTTGAGCATCTCCTGTGGTGTTGTCTGTGCTGAAACATTACATGTGACCGCCAAACAAAACATCGAAATAATGATTAGTGTTTTCATAATTTGCTTTTTTCACCAAAGTTAAATCACCGAAAATTCATATCAGACAAGTCATAAATGAGTTGTGTCAAGTTAAAATCAAGTTTTAAGAAGATAAAAATTTATACCCTCTTCCCCGCACGCTAATAATCCATTTAGCTTGTGCAGGATTATCTTCAATTTTTTTTCTCAAATTTAAAATATGTGTATCTACGGTTCTTGGCGCTACAAAAACCTCTTTTCCCCATACTTCATCCATTATCCGGTCGCGGCTTACTACCACCCCTTTGTGATTGATTAGGAATTTTAACAGATCAAATTCAAGGGTGGTTAACTGAATAATTTCTCCGGCTTTTAAACATTCATATTTTTGAAAATCAACGGTTATATCCCCAAATAAGAATTGACTTTCAGACGATATTTCAGGTTTTTCATTCACACGTCGTAAAACAGCTTTTACCCGCGCCTGCAATTCTCTTGGGCTAAATGGTTTTGTAATGTAATCATCGGCACCAAATTCCAATCCCAGGATTTTATCTATCTCCTGGCTTTTAGCAGTGAGCATAATGATGGGAGTTCGCACATTTCTTTTACGAAGTTCCTTTAACACTTCAAAACCATCCATTTCTGGAAGCATTATATCCAGCAAAATAATATCATAAATTGGCTCCAATCCTTTTTTAAGTCCAGCTGTTCCTGTATTTGCAGAATCAACTTCATATCCTTCTGCGAGGAAGTCATCTTCCAACGCCATCCGAATTGCTTTTTCGTCTTCTATAATTAATATTCTTGTCATTTTACAGCTAATTGTTTATATATTTTGATTAACCAATCCCCCTTTTATTCCCCCTTCACCAAGGGGGACTGTCCTTCTTTCCTAAAGGAGGTTGCCCTGAGTACCCGGGGTCGGAGGATTTCAGCTAGTTAATAATATTTCAATGCTCGTTTCAATCTTCCTGTTTTAATGGTAACTTAATAATAAAAGTACTTCCTTTCCCCAGTGTACTTTCCAGAGAAACTGTGCCTCGATGTGCTTCAATTATCTTTTTTACAATGGTAAGTCCAATACCGCTCCCTTTAACAGAACGCGTGAGCTCGTTACCGCCTCTGAAAAAACGGTCGAAGATTTTAAGTTGGTCTTCGCGTTGTATTCCTACTCCAAAATCCTTTACACTGATTTTTACCCAATCTCCGGTATGTTCTACCACTATTTCGATGTTTTTTGAACTTCCGGAGTATTTATATGCATTATCGAGTAAATTATAGATAACCTGCTGAATGGCCTCTTTGTCAATTACCAGTTCAGGAAGCATTTCGGGCATGGATAGTGAAACGTTGAATCCTTCGTTTGAAATGCTATTCTGAAAAACTGATTTTACATGGTCTATTTGTTCTGACACATCGATTTTCTCAAACCGAAAAGCTTTTTTCCCTTCTTCTATTTTTGAAAAATCAAGAATATTATCAATCAGATGACTTAACCGTTCCGATTGCTCCAACATTACCGCATAATATTCTTTTTTCCTGCTTTCAGTTTTTATCCTTTCGCTAAACAGCATTTCCGACATTTGCCTGATGGAAGTCAGAGGGCTTTTAAATTCATGGGAAACCGTGCTGATAAAATCGGATTTCATTTTCGAAAGCATAAGTTCTTTATTAATTATCTGCAGGGTGAAGAATAAGCCCAATGCCAACACAATTACAATAAACAGGAATATGTAAATAAAGATTCCCTGCGATGCCCTTAAAAAAGTAGTTATCATGCCACTTGATTCCTTATAAAGCACCAAAGACCAGGAAGGCATAAACGGTGGAAATACCGATGTGATTTTGATATCTTCGGGTAAATCTACCAGTGACTGCGCAATTAATTCCCTGCCTTCTTTTATGATTTGCCACTGAAAATCGAAGTTTTGTTTTTCGTTGGGAATAATTGTATCCTTCAACTGATTTAAAAATTGGGAAAGATTATAGATTATACCCCACTGCCCATTCCCTGTATGCGGGAATAAAGAGAGAAGGGTTGCCTTTCGTTCCACATCCGTATATATTCTGTATTCGCTTTCCGCTTCAGGTGACCTAAAACCGGGTTCTTTTAAAACAATTGCAGCGTTATCAAGAAACACCAGTTGATTGTTGGTTTTATCAACAAAATTTGTTAGTTCACCCAGAACTGATATAATTTGCTTTCCCTGTTCAAGGCAGAGCTCATTTTTACAACTTTCACTTCTTTTTATAATTTCATCGCATGCAGCCACCAGTTGGTTATATTGCGAAAACTCCAATGCCCAATGTGATTTAGCTGTAAGGGAAAGGAGATAATTAGTCGATTTTAATGCGTTCAAAGTATCTCCCTTGATTAAATGCAAACTACCGATTTCCATTAACGCAATAACACCCAGGAGGATTCCTCCGGTCAGTCTTTCCTGACCATGCTTTTCTTCAATTAGCTTGTATGTATCTATGGCATCGGTAAAATTTAGAAGTTTTTTCTGAATCCTTGCTACGGATATTGAATGAGAAGCAATCAAAGCATCGTTTTTGGTTTTTTTGATTTGACTCCGGTAAAAATTTAACGCTTTTGGATAATTTTTATCCTTAAATTCGTATTCCCATCCTTGAAAATAGTTGTTGTTTAAATCAGATTCATTGACTAAGTACCTTTGCTTAAATGTACCGTCAGGAAAATAGAGTAATCCTGATTTTAGGATTTGGACAGTACCTGCGGACTGGATATAAAAAATGCCTTCAATCACTGGTTTCTTCTTCAGGAAATTTGCAAAGATTGAATCTTCAAAAAATATTCTTTCTGCAGGAGGTATTCCACTTACTCCGGTTTTTCGTAATAATTGTTTTTCTGTTTCTGCAAGAAACAAGTCAGCTTCTTTAATGATTTTTGCACCGGTTTCAGTAAGTTGCTGCCTGATTTCTCTTTCATTAATAGCCTGATCGTTGATAACACCTCTAAAAGCAAGAGCACCAAGAATAATGCTCGGTAATACAACAACCAAAAAATAATAAAACAGGATCTTATTTTTTCCTATCCGGATTTTCTTATGCATCTGAAATGTAACTTTTATTCAATCTGTAAAAGTTCTCAATTATAAATTACATACGTATCAAGAAACAGAATTGTTTTGTCAAGACTTTGTCAAGTATTCAGATTCCAGCGGGAATTACAAAAAACAGCGGGAAACTTTTGCTCCCGGCTGCCTGTTTTGCTAATATAATTTCTAATTGATTTCAGCATTAGCTTCACTTTTGTTTGTTAATGGTTTATTTCTTTGGCAGGAAATCGCTGATCATATAAAATTCTGGTCTACCTCCAATAATGTTTTTAAAAGCTATTTTTTTGCCATCCGGCGACCAGCTGAATCTACCTTGTCTGGATTCCTTCGGGAGGCCAGTGGGTAGCAATTTTGGTTTTCCTTCGCTAAGTGTGGTTATCCAGATGTTACGAGGGCCTACTTTATGTGCAATTTTTGATCCGTCAGGAGAAAAAGCCAAATGACTCCACCTATCGAATCTAATATCTGCAACCAGTACTTTAGATTGACCGCCTTCAACCGGTATTGTTTTTATTGCACTACCTGAGAAGAAAGCGATGTTTTTACCGTCGGGAGAGAAGGTGATGGCACTACGTCCTATGCTATCAGATTTTGAGGTGATTTGCCTTATTTTACCACCTTCTGATGGAATAATATATATTGCGCGGAAGTCATTAATGTCATTTTTACCTTCATAAAATGCGACCCACTTTCCATCAGGTGACCAGCGCGGATAATAACTTTCGAAGGGTCTGTCACTGGTTAGTTGAACAGGTATTCCACTTTCCAGTATTATGGTAAATAAATTACTTTTGTTAGCTTTATTTTCTATCATCCCGGTACCGGTGCTGATAAGGATCTTTTTTCCATCGGGAGAAATATTATGGGCGCCCCCTGGTATGGTTGACATAAGATCTTCACTGGTCTGTACCGGAACTTTTATTGCTTTACCGCCATTTGATGGAACAAAAAGTATTTCTGATCCTACTTCTTTATTATATCCTCTGAAGTAGATACGTTTCCCATCGGGTGACCACGCTGGATAATTAGGACCAAGTCCATCAGGTGATACCTGCATTGCCTTTCCTCCGGTTGAGGGCACAGTATAAATCGCTGATCGCCGTTCCGATTGAAGGAAAATTCCAAGTTCATTTTCTGCTGTCCATCCTGCCAGCATATTAGGACTCTCACTGGGAAGCTTAATCTTTGTAGGATCTTCTGTGGTGGATTTGTCTGGTGAAAACGGGTAAATTATTATTTCTTTATCTAAAAGAGTAGCGATGTATTTGCTATCAGGTGACCAAATGGGACCACTCAATCCTTCGTTAACGTTTGAAAGTTTTACCGGTTTGCCATTTTTAGCAGAAACAACCCATAGATCACAAATTGTTTCATCATTGTCCGGGTCATTGTTTTTCATGCTATAACCAATATATGCTATAAATTGATCGTCGGGAGAATAGGAAGGCTTATTGCTCATTCCGGATATTAATTGTTTAGGTTTACCACCTAATGTAGGAATTGTATAAATACTACGATCTAAGGGAAAAGATTCTGTCTTTCCTAATTCAAGAGCCGAGAAAGTCAGCATATCACCATCATGTGATAAGCTAAGTCTACGGTTAAAGGCATAATCACCACGAGGTATCATTTCTACCAGTCGGGGTTTAGCTCCGTCCACAGGAATGATATACACAATCTCATTTTCAACACCACTTTCCTCAGTATCTATTGCATTAACCGCTATCCACTTCCCGTCGGCTGACCATGACATCAAAGTGCCATTATCCCAACCTCCCGGTATTTTTGCAAGTTGAATTGGTTCACCGGCAATGTCGGGATTAACTTTTCCATGGAGAGGAATGATCCACACGGAACCATCGGAGAACGTGGCCAATCTGTTCCCATCAGGTGATAAAACCCCGTTTTGAGGATTACTGGCAATCTTGATTTTCGTGAATTTTGGCTTAATGGAAGTTTTAGAAACTTTTTCGGCAACCCGTAATCTGGAAATCCTTTCCCTGGCAAGTTCAGCTATTTTTTTCTGGTCTTCGTATTTATTAATTATCTGCTCATAATAAGCCTGGGCTTTTTTTGTTCCAAGCCTTTCACTTGAGAGCCCCAGATGAAAAAGTGCCGTTGCGGTAATTTCTCTTTGATCAGGATAATTTTTGACAATATCCTCATAAATGAGTATAGCTTCTTCAAGGTTACCTTTCACTTCTTCCAGATAAATGGCATTACTAAGTAACTCATCAGGGTTTTTTTCCTGTCCGGAAGTTATACCAGACACCAACAGACTGCATAATAGAAAAACAAAAATTCGTTTCATAATTTTTTATTTCAAAATTAACCTTCCCTTTTAACACCTATATGTTGGAATTGTGAACTTGTGTTAAACAAATGCAAAGCACTAAAACAGTGTTTAAATACAAGTAAATTTATAGCCTATACCTCTAAACCCTATTATCCATCTTGGATTTGAAGGATCATCTTCTATTTTTTTTCTTAATTTGGCAATATGGGTATCCACAGTCCGCGGAGAAACTAAAATATCTTCACCCCATACCTTGTCCAATATTTCATTCCTGCTTATTACCTGTTCCCTTTTTTTTATCAAATAATGTAGTAATGAGAATTCCAGTGTTGTCAGGATTATGTTTTTTTCTTTTTTCTTACAGGAAAATTTCTTGAAATTAATTTCGAGATCGCCAATTTTAAATTGAATTTCAACTGTCCCATTTTTTTCACTGTTTCTTCGTCGAAGAACGGCTTTAACCCTGGCATGAAGTTCCCTGGAACTATACGGTTTTGTAATATAATCATCAGCTCCAAACTCCAATCCGAGAACCTTGTCAATTTCCTGGCTCTTAGCTGTTAACATGATAATTGGTGTTTCAATTCCTTTTTTTCTTAGTTCTTTACAAATTTCAAAACCATCAATCCCCGGTAACATAACATCCAGCAGAATAATATCTATATCAGGATCAAAAGCCTTTTCCAGTCCTTCATTTCCTTCAACTGCTGATTCAACCAGGTAACCTTCAAAGGTAAAATCATCAACTATTGCTTTTCTGATGGAAATATCATCTTCAACAACTAATAATTTTCTCATGTTATACTTTTTTGGAATATGGGTAATTTGATAATAAAAGTGCTGCCTTTACTAATTTGGCTTTCATGTGAAATAGTTCCACCATGATAATTTACAATTTGTTTCACAATAGTTAAACCAATTCCACTTCCCTTAACAAGGTGGATCCGATCATCACTAACCCGGTAAAACCGATTGTATATTTTATCATTGTCTTCTGCTGGAATTCCGATTCCAAAATCTTTAATTGAAATAAAAACCGATTTTTTGTCCGATTTTGTTTGAACCTCGATCAAATCTGATTTTCCGGAATATTTATACGCGTTATCCAAAAGATTATGGATTACCTGGGAGATAGCTTCTTTGTCGGCATGTATAAGCGGTAAAATATTGGCTTGCTCATAAGTTAGCTTAAATTCCTTATCGGGTATCGATTTTTTGAACGATTCAATAATTTCCTTCAGAATTAAATCCATATTAACAGGTTCAAATCTGAATTTCTTTTGCCCTTCCTCTAATTTTGAAAAATCGAGTATATTTTCAATCAAATGGCTTAACCTTTCACTTTGTTGCTGAATGATCTCGTAGTACTCCTGCTTTTTCGATTCCGTGAGAACCCTTTTAAAAACCAGCATGTCGGTTATATGCCTTATGGATGTCAACGGGCTTTTGAATTCATGTGAAACCGTTGAAATAAAATCAGACTTCATTTTTGACAACTGAAGTTCTTTGCTAACAATTTGAATTGTAAAAAATAAACCAAGGGCTAAAACCAGAACTATAAAAATGAATATAAACAAAAAGATACTATGCCCCGAAAGGAACAAAGTATTTATTAAACCGGATGGTTCAGAATATAATTTAAGCGTCCAGACCGGCATTTCACCTGGCGATTCTATTATTACCGGTTCCACTTCGAAATTGATACTTAATGATTCTGCCACCGTCTTTCCACTTTCGTCAACCAATTGCCATTGAAAATTTTCATTTTCAGAATGTTCTTTTATTAATGGAAGGAGTACCTTATTAATAAATTCTTTACAGTTATATATTATGCCCCAGTATCGGTTTTTTGTTCCGCTAAAGAGTGAAAAATAATATGAATTATTATCTGTTACAGTATATCTTATGTAAGGTAATTGTCCTTCAATACTCCGGTATATGAGAGAATCATTAATTATAAGTGAATAATCTTCCACAAATTCAAGAAGATATTCTGAAGTTTTTTCCCTGATTTTTATTTTTTCATAAAGAGTATCTACCCTGGCCGATAAGTCTATTAGGGTTTTATTATTTGTCTGTTTAATCTGACTGTTTATGTTTTGAATAGAAGATAGCAGGTTATTATAACCGGAAGGATCTATTTGCCATTCAGTATTTAATATTCTGTTTAAAAATTTAATGGTATTATTCAAAGATAAAATCGTATCTCCGGCTAACTTATTAAGATCAATTTTTTCAAGTTGAGCCATAATACCCAAATGGATCCGTTTATCGATTATTATTTCTCCGTACTCAGATTCGATAAGCCGGTAAGTTTCTATGGCCTTATTGTGCTCTGACAATTTAGTTTGTACCCGGGCAATTTGTATCAGTATATAAGCTTTTGTTTCCTTATTCTTAAATTCCCTGAATCTGTTTTTATAATAATTAAGAGCTTTTTGAAGATTTTTTTCCTGGTATTCATATTTCCATCCTTGCGTAAACATATTTACATATTTATATGGAGACTGAACTTCCTCTTTTTCTTCATAAATTTTAGGAATATATAAAAGAGAGGGATGAAAAATTCGAATTGAACCAGAAGGTTGAATTAAAAAAAAGCTTCTGAGCAGGTTGTTTTTATTCGCGAAAGATTTTAATGTATCTTCTTCAAAAGTCAGATAGGAAGGGAAGGAAGGCACTAAATCCGGGATTTTCCCCTTGAATTTATTATTAATTATTGTAATAGCTGAATTGGTTTGAGAAATAAGAACTGCACCTGTTTCAGTCAGTTGTTTTCTCTGCTCCCTTTCGATTAGTGCATGGTCATTTTTTATGCCTCTGAAAGCAAGTATTCCGAGCAAACAACATGGTATAACAATAACCAAAACATAATATAGAATGATCTTTTTTTTACTAAAATATCTTTTGGTACTCATCTGATTGTCATCTCATAAACTACTTAATATAAAGAGTTTAATATAACTATTTTTCTCCACATTTTGTTAAGGAATAAATTAGTTTTGTGAAATTTTTGTGAAGTGACAAAATATAAGCAAAACCTAAGGAACCTATCTATAAGAAGAACAATTTCTTTCAGTGAAGCAAAAGCAACAACCTGAGGCTATCGACTCACAACTATTTTATCACCAAAAACAGCCGGAAACTTTTGCTCCCGGCTGCCTATTTTGAAGATTAAAACATCTGATTCTTTATTCATTCACTGTTTATGATTATTATTTATTTCTTCCAAAATAGTGGTTTTTATTTGCAGTTAAAATGAATTTCAAACTCATCATTGAAATTATGTAAAAGTGAGAAGGTTTATAAAGGTTTGTCATAATTACGAGATAAAAAATTAGCATCTAAAAATCAAATTCAAGTGTCCATAAATTAGTGGAACGAATTCTTTTGCTAAATACAAGGGTTTTTCCATCGGGCGATAATCTGACATCTCTAATATAATGATTCGCATCTGATAGCTTTTTACCGAAAGGCTTTTTTTGCAGCGTGTTTATATCGATGGTATAGAATTGTTTGCTTACACCACTGGATTTATCCATGTCATTGGTTGTTATGGATAATAATAAAATTTTTCCATCCTGAAAGAAATTAAGCCCACCGTACCATGAAAACGATTCTTCTTCAGCAACTTCCCATAATAACTTAGCCTCAGTACTATTTAACTGCATGCTGAATAATTCCTGTTGTAATGCATCTCCCACTTCTCCTTCAAAAAATGCCAGTGTGGTTTTATCTTCAGAGATTGCAAGATGATAAATTTGCTTATTAGTTTTATAAACTGTTTTTTCTTTGCCAGTGCTTATAGTCTGTTGAATGATTTTATTGCCAAGCGGGTCAACATAGAGAATTGTGTTTTCAGGGCCAAATACTTTCCACGAATGACCTTTTAGAATTTTTTTGTCTCCAGATTCAATGTTTACAATAACAAGTTTTTCGTTACCTCCGTATTGCAAAAGAATGCTTTCCCCATTTGCAGACCATTGAGGCCATTCCCATCCTCCAGGTCGTTCAAGTATATTCAGCTCAAGCTTGAGATTTTTTTCATTTCCTGTTTTATAGTCATGAATAATTATATCGTCACCATAATGGTAATTGTCATCTATTCTTCTGGAGATATAAGCTATTTTGTTACCATCGGGAGACCAGAAAGGCGTTGTAAATATCCCGGGCTTGTTATCTGTTAAAGAAGTAGGATTTTCAAAAATTTCCTCGTCTGGTTTTACCGTGTCATGAAAAATATTTGAATAGGTGGATGTGGATAAAAACACAAATTTGCCTTCATTTGTAAATCCCAAACTAGAATAGTTTTCCGAAATGCCTTCATAAATAAGTTCCGGTTCATCTACTTTTTTCCCATCCGTAACTTTAACGGTCCAGAGTGCAGGATGTCCTGAACGTGTGCTGGCAAAAATAATTTTTTCCCCATCAGGTGTCCACCTTGGAGCCCAGTCAGCTCCTGGGAAAGATATTAATTTATTTTTATAGGTGCCATCTGTAGAAAAAATATGGATATCACGGAGTTCTAATTCCTTTTCCAAACTGGCAACGACATATTTCCCATCAGGCGATAAAGATGCTCCACCACAGGCACACTGATCTCCCAGATTACAAATTATTTTCGCATTACCATCTTTTATGGAAATAAGTTGAAGGGTGTTATCGGTATTGGATTCATCCGAAGCGGTAGCAAGCAGATACTTCCCATCTTTGGTCCATTCCAGTGGCCATGGACAGTCACCTCCATCAGATTGTGCAAGAAGTCGATCTTCTCCGGTTTCCAAATCTTGTATCCGAAGTTGGTTGTTTTTACCACTAATCCAATAATAGGCTAAAATTTTACCATCAGGCGACCAGAGAGATTCATCGCCAAATTTAGTGGGAAACTTCCATGTTCCTTCATTTGTAATTTTTCGTTTTTCACCTGTTTCAAGATTATGAATAGCCATATTCCCATCTTCCCAATCAACAAAAGAAAGATATTCCCCGTCGGGCGAAAGGCTTCCATAAAATCCGGCTTCGGAGTATATTTTTCTGGCGATTACCCCTTTCGGTATTTTTATATCTACCGGATTTTTAGCTTGAGTTTTACTATTTATATTTTGCAATCTTGTTTTTGCCAACTGCACTGTTTTTGATTGGCCTGGGTAATTATTCACTACCTTTTGAAATGCCTCCCTGGCACTTTGTTCTGTTTGCAATCCAAGCTTCTCAAAGCAAATACCAATCAGCAATTGGGAATTGGCAGCATATTCTTTTTCATTTGGAAATTCTTTAACGATTACCTCAAATAATTTTATGGCTTCCTGAAGATTGCCTTTTGTTTCCATGGTAAACTTTGCTTTCTCAAAAAGTACTTTATGATCCTGTTGATTTTGAAAACTGCTGAAAACAATAGAAATTATTAAAAAAAATGCGATGTGTAAAAATTCTTTTTTGTACATGATTTAATCCTCCTGTTAACTTGTTTTCAGCAAAGTTCTGTTATCATTATCTCACTATTGTCACTAAAATGTAAACAAATGTCATTTTGTTTTAATCCCTTATAAAACGATAACCGCCACCATAAACAGTTAGTATATGTTTTGGGTGATTTGGATCTTCTTCAATCTTTTTCCGAAGTTTTAAAATATGGTTGTCAATTGTGCGAGTAGTAGGAAACCGTTCATAACCCCAGACATTATCAAGAAGATTATTACGGGTGACAATTTTACCTTTTTTTGAGATGAGGTATTTCAAGATTTCAGCCTCCATAAAAGTCAAGTACACTTCTTTGTTTTTTTTGATAATTTTCAAATGACTGAAATCAAGGACCACATGGCCAAGCTCTATTTTTTCTGGAATATCTTTCTGATCTCTTTTTTCCCTCCTGAGATGTGCTTTAATCCTAGCCAGAAGTTCGCGGATACTAAATGGTTTCGAAATGTAATCATCGGCACCCATTTCAAGGCCAATAACTTTATCAATTTCTTCTCCTTTTGCGGTAAGCATCAAAATTGGTATATCCATATTTTTCCGGCGAAGTTCTTTGCAAATCTCCAGTCCATTCATTCCAGGTAACATAATGTCCAGTAAAATCAGATCGGGCTTTTCAGACAGGGCTTTACTTAGTCCTTCTTTACCATCAAGCGAATAATCTACTTTGTAACCTTCATCCAGAAGGTTTATTTTTAAGCCTTTCACAAGGTCTTCTTCATCTTCAATAATCAGGATTTTTTCATTCATCTCATTATAATTTCAAATTTTCAAAGGTATTCGATGGAACTCGCTTATTATGATCCTCTTCTGTGATAATTATTATCATGGCTCGTTTCATTTCTGTTCCTCTTTTTCAGCATTAAATGGGATTAATATGGAAAAAGAACTTCCATGTCCGGGTGTACTTTCAACTTCCATTTTCCAACCATGCGCTTCAATAGCATGTTTTACAATGGTCAGCCCCAGTCCGCTTCCACTGGCTTCAAAATTTGTTGTGCCTTTTACCCGGTAAAAACGGTTAAATATATTTGACAGTTCCTTTGGAGGAATTCCAATTCCTTTGTCAGTCACCTCTAAAGATATCCCGTCATGAATATTTTTAATTTTAATAACTACTCTTTTTATGTTGGTGGAAAATTTTATGGCATTGCTAAACAAATTAATCAGGATTCCTTCCATCGCATTTTTGTCAAATAAAACCATCGGGATATTTGGGTCAATTTCTTCTTCAACAGAAAAGCCTTTTTTTACGAAGTGATATCGGTATGAATCCAGGGTGTTCATTACAACTTCTGTAAAGTTACCGGGTTTCATGTCAAACTCCTTTCTGCCCATTTCTATTTTTGAAAAATCCAGGATATTGTTGATCATAAATGAAAGGCGTTCGCTCTCTTTGGTGATGATTTGTAATCCCTCTTTTCGGTCGGACTCAGGTAAGTGATCTTTTAACAATAACGTTTCTCCGTATAAGCGGATCAGGCTTAACGGGGTTTTAAGTTCATGCGAAACGTTGTGTACAAATTCCGTTTGAAGCAACATCGAATCCGTTTCGCGGCTGATATCGCGCAACAGCACAAAAACGCCAAAAAACATGAGGATAATGATAAAAATAAAAAACAGGCCGTAAATAATCATTTGGATTATTGAATCCGATTCCAGTTTTTCATATCCCGGCTGAATAGCAACCAGAGACCAGGGAAACGGAATGTTGCTAAATGACAGGGAAAGGGATTCTTCAGGTATTTGCGCAAATACACCAGTCAATAGATTGATATTATTGTCACTATTCAATTGAAATTTCAGCCCGGTTTCTTCTGTTAAACATGCTAACTTAGGTTTAATAATTTTGGTGATAACGGTATCAAGGCTCCAGCGAATTCCAATAAAACACAACTTGCTTTCAGCGGGGGCTGGCATCTCCGTAAAACTTATGAGGTACTTGTCATCATTGGCTTGAATGTAAATTCTCCTTGTTTCATCAGCTTTATTAAACACCGAAAATCCAGATCTTTCTTTTATTGCGGGGATTACAAAATTGTTAATAAACTGATTAAAATCCAGTGTTCTTTCAAATTTAGATTCTGTTGAATCAATGTCAATTTCCAAAATAGATCCATACTCAGCCTTAAAAAAATAATAAGATGAGGGGCTAATCAACCAATGACCATCTTTTATCATTTGGTAGGTAAATAGCAATGAATCTTTTTCGTAAATATTTTTTCTGTCGAGAATTCCAATAGTGTAAAGTTGCAAGGGTGCAGAAATTCCATAAGGATGGCCTCCCAGATTTTTGGTCTGGCTGTATTTACTTTCAAGCAATTTATAATACCGGATAGCTTCCCGGTAATTTTGACTTGCCAGGTGCGAACGTGCCAAGCCTTCAATAGCCATGGCTTCTTGTTGAGTGGTGTTAGCTGAACCGAGGCTCATTAGGTAATTCTTTATAGCATCTGCATAATTTTGTTGAGTTAATTCAGCAGTTTCTGCCATGTCAATAAATTCCTTGTAATCCGAATTCCAACCTTTATTAAAAACAGATATATAATCTCCTATATCTTTGGCAGTTTTGGGATATAA